>OLNF01001557.1_pt1 | contig 19370 bp, 17 predicted proteins | sample 1673061 | NCBI WGS metagenome assembly OLNF01 (sample SAMEA3136751, study PRJEB25190) | human gut metagenome
CCTGGACGGCCAGGCCCTCCGCCCGGCCCAGGTCCGCCTGCTGGCCCAAACGGGGGAGCGGGCCAGGCTCTCCGTCACCATCCACGAGGGGAAAAACCGCCAGGTCCGCCGGATGTGCGCCCACTGCGGACTCACCGTGACCCGCCTCAAGCGGGTGCGGGAGGGAAAGCTCCCCCTGGACCCGGCCCTGGCCCCCGGCCAGTGGCGCCCCCTGACGGCGGCGGAGACGGCGCTGCTGGAGCGGGAAATCTCTGTGCAAGATTAAGAATTTTTTCTTGCAAAATGGGGAAAGCCGCGCTATAATATTTGCAAAAGAATGGTGAAATGCGGCGGAGCGGATCGGCCCGTCCGCATGGTACAGGAGGCGATTTTATGTCGAAAGATATTCTATCTCTCATCAGCAGCAAAATGAATACCTTTTCTAAGGGACAGAAGCTCATTGCCAATTACATTCTGTCCTCCTATGACAAGGCGGCCTTTATGACCGCCAGCAAGCTGGGCAAGACCGTCCACGTCAGCGAATCCACCGTGGTGCGCTTCGCATCGGAGCTGAAATATGACGGCTACCCCGCCATGCAGAAAGCACTGCAGGAAATGATTCGCAACCGGCTCACGTCCATCCAGCGGATCGAGGTGTCCAACGACATCATCGGCAACCAGGACGTGGTCACGTCCGTCATGCAGTCGGACATGGAAAAAATTCGCATGACCATGGAGGAGATCGATCGGGAGAGCTTCCAGGCGGCGGTGGATACCATCGTCAACGCCAAGAAGATCTACATCCTGGGCACCCGGTCCTCCGGCTCCCTGGCGGGCTTCATGTCCTTCTACTTCGGCCTGATGTTCGATAACGTCGTGCATGTGGGCGAGAGCGCCAACCAGGAGATCTTTGATCAGATCGTCCAGGTGGGCGAGGGGGACGTGACCATCGGCCTTTCTTTCCCGCGCTACTCCCGGCGGACGGTCCGGGCCATCAATTTTGCCCACGAGCGAGGCTCTAAGGTCGTGGCCATTACGGACAGCGCCTCCAACAGCATGGCGAAGGCTGCCGACTACGTCCTGCTGGCCAAGAGTGACATGGCGTCCTTCGTGGACTCCCTGGTCGCCCCCCTCAGCCTCATCAACGCCTTGCTGGTGGCCATTGCCCGCAGCAAGGCCGACGTGGTGGACCACTTCGAGCGGCTGGAACACATCTGGCAGGAGTACGGCGTGTTCGTGAGCATGGAGGAGGAGAACCAATGAACCAGGCTCCTGTGGCGGTCATCGGCGGCGGCGCAGCCGGCATGATGGCCGCCCTCTGGGCGAAGAAAAGCGGCGTGCCCGTGGTCCTCATCGAGCCCAACGAAAAGCTGGGGCGCAAGCTCTATATCACCGGCAAGGGCCGGTGCAACCTGACCAACAACACGACGCCGGAGGGCGTGCTGGCCAACGTGCCCCGAAACGGCCGCTTTCTGTACAGCGCCGTGAACCGCTTCCCCCCGGACCAGGTGATGGCATATTTTGAAGCACTAGGCGTCCCCCTGAAGACGGAACGAGGGGGACGTGTTTTTCCCTGTTCCGACCGGGCCGCCGACGTGATCGACGCCCTTTTCTATGCCCTGAAACGGGCGGGCATCCCCCAGAAACAGGACCGGGCTGTCGGCCTGCAAGTGGAGGATGGGCGGGTCACCGGCGTGGTGCTGACCCAGGAGACCCTCCCGGCCGGGGCCGTGATCCTGGCCACCGGCGGCCTTTCCTATCCCGCCACCGGCTCCACCGGGGACGGGTACCGGCTGGCGGAGTCCGTGGGGCACACCATCGTGGCCCCCAGGGCCTCCCTGGTGCCCTTGGAAGAGGCGGGGGAGACCTGCGCCCGGATGCAGGGGCTTTCCCTGAAAAACGTCACCCTCACGGTGAAGAACCAGAAGAAAAAGGTGGTCTTCCAGGAGCTGGGGGAGATGCTCTTTACCCACTTCGGCCTCTCCGGCCCCCTGGTCTTGAGCGCCAGCGCCCACTGCAAGTGGGAGAAGGACCAGTACACGGCCCTCATCGACCTCAAGCCCGCCCTGGACGAGGCCAAGCTGGAGGCCCGCATCCTGCGGGACATTGCCCAGGCCCCCAACAAGGCCTTTCACAACATGCTGGAGGGCCTGCTGCCCCGGCTGATGGTCCCCGTGGCCTGCCAGCGGGCGGACATCCCCCCGGACCTGCCGGTGAACGCCCTCACCAAGGGCCAGCGGCGGCGGCTCATCGAGACGATGAAGGCCTTTTCCATCCCCCTGGCCGGTCCCCGGCCGGTGAAGGAGGCCATCATCACCGCCGGCGGCGTGAAGACCGGCGAGGTGGACCCCGGCACCATGCAGTCGAAAAAAGCCCCCGGCCTGTTCCTGGCGGGGGAGGTGCTGGACGTGGACGCCTATACTGGGGGCTTCAACCTCCAGATCGCCTGGTGCACCGGCCGGGCGGCGGGCGAGGGCGCGGCCCAGTATTGCAAGGAGGAGACGCACTGAACTATGGAACCCAAATTTTATAGCATCGCCATCGACGGCCCCGCCGGCGCCGGGAAGAGCACCCTGGCGAAAGCATTGGCGGCCCGCCTGGGCTTTTTGTATGTGGACACCGGCGCGATCTATCGCACCGTCGGCCTGTTCGTGGCCCGCTCCGGCGGGGACTGCGGGGACAAAGCCCAGGTGCTGGCCCGCCTGCCGGAGATCCGGATCGCCATGACCTATGGGGAGGACGGCTTGCAGCACATGCTGCTCAATGGCGAGGACGTGACCAAGGCCATCCGGGAGAATGCAGTCTCCGGCTATGCGTCCCTGGTCTCGGCCTACCCGGAGGTCCGGGCGTTTCTGCTGGACATGCAGCGGGAGCTGGCCCGGACCTACAACGTCATCATGGACGGGCGGGACATCGGGACCGTCGTCCTGCCGGGCGCCGACGTGAAAGTTTTCCTGACGGCCTCCCCCGAAGAGCGGGCCAAGCGCCGCTGCCGGGAGCTGGAACAGCGGGGCCAGCCGGTGGACTACCGGCAGCTCTTAGAGGAGATCACCCAGCGGGACTACGCCGACAGCCACCGGGCTGCCGCCCCCCTGAAGCAGGCGGAGGATGCGGTGCTGCTGGACACGTCGGCCTTGGATTTTGACGCGAGTCTGGAGGCCCTGCTCGCCATCGTGAAAGAGAGGGTACCGCTGTGACGTTATATCAGCTTGCCTATGTTATCAGTAAATTTATCTTTAGTATTCTGACCCTGCGCTGGCCCCTGAAGACCTACGGGAAGCACAACATCCCCAAGGGGGGCGCGGTGATCTGCTGCAACCATGTGCATAACTCCGACCCCTTCTATGTCGTCTATTCCTTCTCCGTGAAAGATAAGATATGGGTCATGGCGAAGGAGGAGATCAAGCACTATCCCTTCGCCGGGTGGCTGCTGAGCTGGCTGGGCTTTGTCATCTGGGTCCGCCGGGGCAAGTCCGACGTGGGGGCAGTCAAGACGGCGCTGAAAGCGCTGAAGGGCAACGAGAAGCTGCTTATTTTCCCCGAAGGCACCCGCCACGCCGAGATCGGCGAGGGCAAGACCGGCGCGGCCATGCTGGCCATTCGGACCGGTGTGCCCATCCTGCCTGTTTATATTACGCCGGAGCGCAAGCTGTTTCAGCGCACCAAGGTCTACATCGGCGAGCCCTACATGCCCTTCACGGAAAAGCGCCGGGCCAACGCCGAGGACTATGAGCGGGTCACGGAGGACATCATGGAGCACATCCGGGCCATCCGCGACACCCGCGCAGAACGGGAGGCCCAGGGATGAAGGTGATGCTGGCCCAATCTGCCGGGTTCTGCTTCGGCGTGCGCCGGGCGGTGCAGCTGGCGGAGAAGATCGCCGCCGGGGACGCCCCCTATGTGATGCTCGGCCCGGTGATCCACAACGACCATGTGATCGAGCATCTGGCCGAGCAGGGCGTGGGCTGTGTGGAGCGCGTTGACCAGGTCCCGCCGGGCTGCGGCGTCATCATCCGCTCCCACGGCGAGGGCAAGGCCGTCTATGATAAGTTGCAGGAAATGGGCTGTCCCGTGGCCGACGCGACCTGCGTCAAGGTGGCGAAGATCCATCAGATCGTCCAGGACGCCAGCCGGCGGGGGAGACAGGTCATCATCATCGGCGACCCCGTCCATCCGGAGGTCACGGCCATTGCCGGCTGGTGTACTGGTGCTAAAATCTTCCGAAATGCAACGGAATTGGGGGAGTTTTTAAAGGAATACGAAGAAAATCCACAAAAACCCATCACTCTGGTTTCTCAAACTACATCAACGGATAGAATTTGGAGCCCCTGCCGAGAAAAAGTAAAAAAAGAGTGTACAAACGCCGAGATTTTTGATACAATATGTGATGCTACGTGTATGCGGCAATCAGAAGCGCAGAGTTTGGCGGAGCAATGTGACGCCATGATCGTCATCGGCGACCGGAAAAGCTCCAACACGACCCGTCTTGCTGAGTTATGCCGGGCACACTGCCCGCTGGTTTACCACATCAGCCGGGCTGAGGAGCTCGACCGGAGGATGGTGAGCGGGGTAGCTTCTGTGGGAATCACCGCCGGCGCGTCTACGCCGGGGTGGATAATAAAGGAGGTCAATCACAAAATGAGCGAGGAAAACAACAACAACGCTATGGAGATCGAAGAATCTTTTGCTGATATGCTGGAGAAGTCGATCAAGACTTTAAATACGGGCGACAAGGTCACCGGTGTCGTCACCGGCATCACCCCCAGCGAGGTCAACGTGGACCTGGGGACCAAGCACGCCGGCTACATCCCCATCTCTGAGCTGACCGATGATCCTTCCGTGAAGCCGGAGGACATCGTGAAGGTGGGCGACACCATCGAGACCTACGTCATGCGCGTCAACGACGTGGAGGGCGTGGCCACCCTGTCCAAGAAGCGTCTGGACAGCGTGAAGAACTGGGACACCATCGAGGCCGCTGTCGAGGACAAGACCATCATGGAGGGTACCGTCACCGAGCAGAACAAGGGCGGCATCGTCGTGAACGTCAAGGGCATCCGCGTCTTCGTGCCCGCTTCTCAGACCGGCATGCCCCGCGGCGCTGACCTGTCCGAGATGATCAAGGAGCACGTGAAGCTGCGCATCACCGAGGTCAACCGTTCCCGCCGCCGTGTGGTGGGTTCCATCCGCGCCGTCCGCGCTGAGGAGCGTGCCGCTAAGGCTGCTGAGGTCTGGGCAAACATCGAGGTCGGCAAGAAGTACGACGGCGTCGTGAAGTCCCTGACTTCCTACGGTGCTTTCGTCGACATCGGCGGTGTGGACGGCATGGTCCACGTCTCCGAGCTGTCCTGGAGCCGCATCAAGAACCCCGCCGAGGTCGTCTCCGTGGGCGACGAGGTGAGCGTTTACGTCATCGCCTTCGATCCTGAGAAGAAGAAGATCTCTCTGGGCATGAAGGACCACAACGAGGATCCCTGGGAGAAGTTTACCTCCACCTACGAGGTCGGCTCCGTGGCTTCCGTTCGCGTGGTCAAGCTGATGACCTTCGGTGCTTTCGCTGAGATCGTTCCCGGCGTCGACGGCCTGATCCACATCTCCCAGATCGCCGATCACCGCATCGACAAGCCCAGCGACGAGCTGGAAGAGGGCCAGATCGTGGACGTGAAGATCACCGACATCGACTACGACCGCAAGAAGGTCTCCCTGTCCATCCGCGCCCTGCTCAACGACGCCCGCGCCGCTGACCGGGACGAGTACGACGACTAATTTCAGAACGTCTACGGCAGAAACAAACACAAAGAAAGGGGAACTGCCGTTACGTCAGTTCCCCTTTTTCTGTTGGGAGCGGGCCGCAGAGGTCTGCGGCCCCTACACGGCTCCCACAGAGTATGAAAAATGTAGGGTATTTTGGCTGGAGATGGGGATGCTGTCTCGTCAGAAGACCCGACCAAAGATACTTTAGAATTGGAGGAAACGAACATGGCTACCGTCATCACCAAGGACACCGTTGTGGGCGACATCCTGGACATCGCCCCGGAGACGGCCCCTGCTTTCCTGGACATCGGCATGCACTGCCTGGGCTGCCCCGCCTCTCGCAACGAGACCGTGGAGGAGGCCTGCATGGTCCATGACCAGCCCGTCGAGGAGCTGGTGGAGCGCCTGAACGACATCATCAAGGCCAACCGCAAGAACTAAGCTATGACCATCGAAAAACGGGGGCGGATACCGCTCCCGTTTTTTTGCCAGGAGGACGTATGAACAAACTAGAGCTTTCCCCCCGCCTGGCGGCCATTGCTGCGCTCGTCCCTCAGGGCGCGAGACTGGCCGACGTGGGGACGGATCACGCCTATCTCCCCGTCCGCCTGCTGCTGGACGGGGGCATTGCTTCCGCCGTGGCCACGGACGTGAACGAAGGCCCCCTCCAGCGGGGCCGGGAGACGGCGGAGCGCTATGGCGTGGGAACGATCTTGTTTCGCCGCTGCGACGGCCTGGCGGACGTCCGGGCGGACGAGGTGGACACCGTGGTCATCGCCGGGATGGGGGGCGATCTCATCGCCCGCATTTTAGCTGCCGCCCCCTGGACGAAGCAGGCGCATTTGATCTTGCAGCCCATGACGGCACAGGAGGACCTGCGCCGGTGGCTCCTGGAAAACGGGTACTGCATCGCAAAAGAGAACCTGGCCCAGGAGGGAAAGAAGCTGTATGTGATCCTCTCTGCCACCGGCGGGAGCAGCACGCCCTATACCCCCGGTGAGCTGTGGGCGGGCCGCCAGACCCAGGGGGAGGACAGCCCCCACCGCCTGGCCTATCTCACCGACCTGATCCGGCGCCGCAGACGGGCCTTGGAGGGCATGGAGCGGGGGAGCGCCCCGGACCCCGCCGCCCTGGCCGCAGAGCGGGCGCTGATCGACGAGCTGGAAGCGACAAAGGAGACGTGGAAGACATGGCAACGGTAAACGAAATTTATGCTCTGCTGGACCAAAAGGCCCCGTTCCGGACCCAGCTGGGCTTCGACAACGCGGGCTTTCTGGTCGGCCACGGGGAGCAGACCGTCACCAACGTGCTGGTGGCCCTGGACATCACCCCGGAGGTCATCGAGGAGGCGATGGAAACGGGGGCCCAGCTCATCGTGGCCCACCACCCGGTCATCTGGGACAAGCTGGGCCGGGTGACGGACGAGAGCGTGACAGGCCGAAAAATTTTGACCCTCATCGAGCACGGCATCGCCGCCATCTGCGCCCATACCAATTTAGACGCCGCGCAGGGGGGCGTGAACGACGCCCTGGCCCAGGCGGTGGGCCTGCTGGATCCCGTGCCGCTGGAAGTGGACGGGACGGACGAGAACGGCCTTCCCTACGGCATCGGCCGGGTGGGGGAACTCTCCGGCGGGCCGATGTCCGTCCAAGCCTTCGCCCAGCGGGCCAAAGACGGCTTGCGGCTGGGTGGCATCCGGGCCATGGACGCCGGGGTGCCGGTGCAGAAGGTCGCCGTGGGCGGCGGAGCCTGTGGGTCCATGCTGGCCGAGGCGCGGGCCATGGGGTGCGACACGTTTTTGACCGCCGACCTCAAGCACGACATCTACTTAGAGGCCAAGGCCCTGGGCATCAACCTGCTGGATGCAGGGCATTACTCCACGGAGACGGTGGTCTGCCCTGTCGTCGTCGGGTGGCTGGAAGCGGCCTTTCCGGAGCTTCAGGTCACGGTTTCCCAGCGCCAGGGGGAGGTTTTCCAATATTTCTAAGGCAGAAGGCTTGTCAAGGCCGTCCCCTTGTGCTAAAATAACACAGTTAAAACACTAAAATGGGGTGCTGTCTGAGCGCCCCGGATTGATTCATAGGAAGGGAACGATTCCAAAATGTCCGGACATTCCAAATGGCATAACATTCAGAAAACCAAGGGCGCAGCCGACGCCAAGCGCAGCGCCGCCTTCACCAAGGTGGCCAAGGAGATCATCGTGGCCGTTAAGACCGGCGGCTCCGGCGACCCCAACAACAACTCCCGTCTGGCCACGGTCATTGCCAAGGCCAAGGCAGTGAACATGCCCAACGACAACATCAAGCGCACCATCGACAAGGCCCTGGGCGCCAACAACACCGACAACTACGAGAGCGTTGTCTACGAGGGCTACGGCCCCAACGGCGTGGCCGTGATCGTCGAGGCCCTGACCGACAACCGTCAGCGCACCGCCCCGGAGGTCCGCCACCTGCTGGACAAATTCGGCAAGGGCCTGGGCCCCACCGGCTGCGTCTCCTGGTCCTTCGACCGCAAGGGCGTCATCATCCTGGACAACGAGGACGGCGACCTGGACGAGGACACCGTGATGATGGACGCTCTGGACTGCGGCGCTTCCGACTTCGAGCCGGAAGAGGACTGCTTCACCATCTACACCGAGCCGGACGACTGCGGCAAGGTGGCCTCCGCCCTGGAAGCCAAGGGCTATGTCTTTGCTTCCGCCCAGGTGGAAATGGTGCCCCAGAACTATGTCAAGCTGACCGATCCCGCTGACCTGAAGAACATGGAGAAGCTCATTGACTCTCTGGAGGACAATGACGATGTCCAGAACGTGTATCACAACTGGGATCAGGACTGATTTGATTTTTTCTTAATAAAAACGCTATATTTTCTTGGAAAACAGAAGAAAATAGAACTTTTTATGAATAGAAGAAATCTTGTTGCGATATACCTGACTCAAACGATGACATCCGTGACTTTTCTTTTGTGACATACTTTTTCGCGTCAGAAAGGAAAACACGAGATGAAATTGCAGGCATTGCGGCAGGAGTATTTGATAGAGATTGAGGTTAGAAAGTATACCCCTAAGACGATCAAGGGATACCGGAATAACCTCAATCTCTTTCTGCGTTTTTGTGAGGAAGAGCTGGAGATCACAGAGATTGAAGAGATTTCTCTGGCGGTTGTAAAACGCTTCACACAATTTATGAGTGAGAAGGGGAAGAAGGGAACTTACATCAACACACTCCTGAAAAATATCAAGTCTTTCATCCAGTACTGCTATGAGGAAGGGTATGGCGGGTTTAATACCAAGAAGTCCTTCAAGTGGTGCGTGGAGGAGAAGCCAATTATCCTAACGTATCAGCCCGCAGACGTGCGTCAGATGCTTCGGGACTGCCAGGGGTATGATTTCCTATCTATCCGTGATAACGCCATCCTGACCGTGTTATTCGAGACAGGAGTGCGGTGCTGGGAGCTGTGTTGTATCCAAAAGAAGGATATTCACGATGATTTTATTGTCATCCACGGAAAGAACCACAAACAGCGTGTCGTACCAGTGACACCGCTCTTACAGAAAGCCCTCCTGCGTTACTACCATGCCATGGAAAACTATTTTTATCTGAAGTCGGTAGATGACTACTGTTTTCTCTCATTTCACGGAAGACAGCTGACAGTAGAGGCAGTAGAACATATTGTGAAACGGCACGGGAAGGGGATTACAGGTGTGCGGGTCAGTCCTCATACTTGCCGCCATTTCTTTGCGCAGCAGCAGGTGAAAATGGGAACCGATGTGTATACGATCTCAAGGCTGTTGGGACACGAAAATATTCAGATCACACAGACATATCTTCGTAGCTTACGGAATGAAGACCTCATTCAGGTGGCGCAGAAGCGGAGTGTGTTGATGAATCTATAAGGGCAGGCACAGAAAGAGGTTGGGTAGTACAGAAGGTGTATTACCTGGCCTTTTTCATAAGGGGGGTGGTTTTGGGAAAGGCAGAGGCAATTCAAAAATTTTTAGAAGAGTGCTGGTAAAATAAGAAGGCGTGTAATAGAGAGAAAAGAGGATCAAATAGGCTAAAATATCTAGTGATATGTTGAAAATATGCGGCGAAAAAGTAGTGCAGTGATGAACAAATAGAAAATTTTCAGTGATGGACTGAAAAAACGATGAAAATAAGAGGGGCGTAGAAGGTAAAATTTATGCATATTGACATTTAAAGCGAAAGGTGATATACTAAAGCTATCAACTATTTGGTTAAAAGATATAAAAGGCGCGAGCCTGCGAGCGCCGTAGTAAGGCGTTCCAATCATTTTATTAAACAACAAGTGCATTTTGTGGAAACTTTAAAAACACATAAATAACAATTAAATAATATATGTTTTTGATAAATCCAAAAGATGCAAGAAAGGAGTAACGTTGAACCGAGAAAACATCATAGAGGTCGTAGAAAAGAATTTGTATCGACTATGTGTAGGGCAAACCTTTTCGACAGAAACAGCATTGTATCGGTTTCTTGAGATTCCAATGGAAAAGGCAGATGGGAACAAAACTGTGAAGGCAGTTGTTTCACTTTATGTAAAGTGGGAGAAAACAGGTAGCCTGAACCGAAACGGGAAACCATCGAAGGAAATCCGGGTAATTGAGATCATAGAGCAGCCAGAATATGAGGATGGTAGAAAGCACAACCAGGGAGGAAACAACGAGAAATACTTGCCATATTTTGAACCGTGGTTTTGCCAATATTTAATTGAGGTGCTTCAAAAGAGCGAAGATTTTAAGGGCTTACCAAGTATTACCTACCGGGGAGTAACGAAACGATTTTTTGGACTGGATGGAGAAGATAGCCCGCTCCATCAATCTATGGATGCAAAGCATAGGAAGCACGTGGAGGAATATGTCAGGTACCTGAACAGTGAAATGACAGCGGTCACGAAAAGGGCACTCAATAGACTAGAAAGAAATGGTGTTTTATGTTGCAGGGATATATTTAAGGCGAAAGTCATTCGGGAGACAGATTTGTTACGGGTTGGCTATCCAAGGCTAGATACCCCAATTAAAGAACTTACAGTAGACTATCATTTTAATAAACAGATTACCAGTAAAATTACAATAGAAGGTGTTTGGGAAGAGTACACTCGGAAAAAAGAAGATGGGCAGGAGGGGCAAGAGACACTGGAAAGTATCTTGAGGCCGTTTGCAATCAGTGAGCCATTGAAGAAGCCTGTCTTTATAAGTTTGGCGGATTGGGAGGCTGACTATGTTCGAGAAATAGAATATTTGGCTTCTACTTATTTGGGATATGACTATGAAACGCTTTGGGCGAACCAAGCTCATTGGAAGAAGGTGACGGAATATACTAGCATCATCTATCAGTTAATCGGATGGGAATTTATTTACCGAGCAGTAGAGATTGATGTGACGTACAAGGGGGTGGATGTATTGCACCAGATTGCTTATGAAAGCGACAGCGAGCGGCTGAAACAAGAATTTTTGACGCGCTTTGAGCAACGGATGTGTCAGGTTGTATTGAAGAGAAGACTGCGGCTGACAGATCAGAAGAAAGCAGTATTTTCAAAGAGAAGAGGACCGCGTGTAGGGGACAACCTGCCTTACTTGGCCCTGGACAAAGCAGTCAATCAATTTCATTGTAGAATGTTTGGACTAGAAGAAGATGAATTTTATTTTTACCCAATGATTTGAGAGAATTAAAAATGCTTTTTGATAGGATGCATGGAAAGAGTATCGCCGATAAAACCGTCTCGCCGGTTTTATCGACGAACGACAAATTGTCATCTTGAACGTGTTTGACAAGCAAACCCTTTTCAAGATGACAAATTTATCGTGTTAACTTTTTTTAGAAGAAAGAACCTCCCGGAAGAGGACCCAAGCAACATGGGTTTTCTTCAGGGAGGTTTCTTTATTTGCCAGGGTGTTGTTTGCGCCAGAGTAGGTAAGATTCAAACCGATCCAGCTCTTCCAGGTCTTCTTGAGAAAAGCGTTCTTTGCGGCGATTCTTCCGATAAGTTGGGTCTTCGTTGGCTAGGCCAAGAAGATAGTCGGAAGTGATGTGATACAATCGGCAGATATTTACCAACATTTCATTGCAGGGGGCGCTCTTTTCTTGTTCCCAGCTTCGGACTGTGGAAACGGAGATGTGTAATTTTGAGGCAAGATGTTCTTGGGTATCGTTGTGGTCCTTCCGAATCTCTGCCAGCCGCTCGCCAATCATAGTGCCATCACCTCATAAGTATCAGTATATAAAATCTCGCTACTTTTCTGTATAACTGATAAGATTATTGCTATTCCCAAGAAAAAGTGATATGATTCATATTATTAAGAGAGAAAAGTAAGAGAGTATCTATTACTTGGCAAAAAGAGAGGGACTGCGCTATGGAGGACAGAAAGAGAGAACAGGAGCGGGAAGAGCTTCACCGGACCATTTGGAACATTGCCAACGACCTGCGGGGCAGCGTGGACGGCTGGGACTTTAAGCAATACGTTCTGGGGATGCTGTTCTACCGCTATATCTCCGAGAATTTTTCCAACTACATCAACCAAGGGGAGTGGGAAGCCGGGGAAGAAGGCTTTGACTATGCCTGTCTCCCGGATGAAGAGGCAGAAGGGGCCAGAGAGGAACTGATTGAAACCAAAGGCTTTTTTATCTTTCCCAGCCAGCTCTTTTCTAATGTTCGCGCCAGAGCGCCCCAGGACGAAAACCTGAATGAGACGCTAGACGCTGTCTTCCGTTCCATCGAAGACTCTGCCAAGGGGAGCGCCAGCGAAGACGATTTGAAGGGCCTGTTTGATGACATTGACGTAAACAGCAACAAATTGGGCGGAACTGTAGCCGAGCGGAACAAGCGCTTAGTCAAGCTGATGAATGGCATTGGTGACATGAAGCTGGGCGGCTATGAGGACAACACCATTGACGCCTTTGGGGATGCTTACGAGTATCTCATGGGAATGTATGCCTCGAACGCAGGCAAGAGCGGCGGCGAATACTTTACCCCGCAAGAAGTCTCGGAGCTTTTGACCCACATCGCCATTGACGGAAAAGAAGAGATCAATAAAATATATGACCCGGCCTGTGGCTCTGGCTCCCTTCTGCTGAAAGCAGCCAAAATCCTAGGTCGGGACAAAGTGCGGCAAGGTTTCTTTGGGCAGGAGATCAATATCACCACCTACAACCTCTGCCGGATCAATATGTTCCTGCATAACATCGACTATGACAAGTTTGACATTGCCCACGGGGACACGCTCACCGAACCCATGCACTGGGATGAGGAACCCTTTGAGGCCATCGTCTCCAACCCGCCCTATTCCATCAAGTGGGAAGGGGACAACAACGCTACCCTCATCAATGATCCCCGTTTTGCTCCCGCTGGTGTGCTGGCCCCCAAGTCCAAGGCAGACCTGGCTTTCATCATGCACTCCCTCTCCTGGTTGGCTACAGACGGCACAGCGGCCATCGTCTGCTTCCCTGGTGTCATGTATCGGGGTGGGGCGGAAAAGAAAATCCGCAAGTATCTCATCGACAACAACTTCATCGACTGCGTCATCCAGCTCCCGGACAACCTCTTCTTCGGCACCACCATTGCCACCTGTATCCTGGTCCTCAAAAAATCAAAATCCGAAAACGCTACCCTCTTTATCGACGCTTCCAAAGAGTGTGTAAAGATCACCAACAGCAATAAACTCACCCAAGAGAACATTCAGCACATCCTGACCACCTACCAGGAGCGCACCGACAAAGACCACGTGGCCAAGCTTGTCCCCAATGACCAAATCGCAGAGCAGGACTATAACCTCTCTGTCTCCACCTATGTAGAGCAGGAGGATACCAGAGAGGTCATTGACATCGTGAAACTCAACGCAGAGATCGAGGAGATCGTAGCACGGGAGCAGGTGTTGCGGGAAGAAATTAGAAAAATTATAGTAACTATTGAAGGAGAGAAAAATTATGTATAAGTCAGAATGGAAGCGTATAGAAAAAATACTTTATGGAAATCTGAGCGAGAAAACGACTATTCATTATGGTGGGGTGGTTAATAAGAATTTTCCGGAAATGAAGCAAGGTGAGATTCGGGACAACATCATTTATGGAGAATATGTGGATAAAGACTACAGTAATGGAGCGATGCTTTCTGTGATTGTAACTTTAGCAGATGGCGGAACCTCAACAGACCTAAAAAAGTCGATGGAAACCGTTAAAGAAAAACTGATAGAACTAAATTATAACGTGGAATTTGCTTATAGTGAACAATTCTTAGGAAAAGTTTATTTTAAGAGGACAGATGATGTATGTCTTGGTTTAACCGATGAAGAGGAGTAATGCGGTATGGATGCAATTAAAGCTAGCGTTTTAGAAAAACTGATTAGAGAGTTGTGCCCAGAAGGGGTGGAGTATAGAGAATTGTCAGAATTATTCAAGACAAAAAATGGATATACTCCATCTAAAGGAAACAAAGAGTTTTGGGAAAATGGAAATATTCCGTGGTTTAGGATGGATGACATACGGCAAAACGGAGGTATTTTATCACATGCCTTGCAAAATGTTACAGAAAAAGCTGTCAAAGGAGAGCTATTTCCCGAAAATTCTTTAATTGTTGCTACAACTGCAACAATAGGAGAACACGCATTGATTACTGTTCCATCGTTGGCCAACCAACAGTTTACATGCTTATCACTAAAAGAAGAGTATAAAAATCAATTTGTGATTAAATTTTTATACTACTACTGCTTCAAATTGGATGAATACTGTAAGAAAAATCTAAATCAAGGAAGCCTTGCTTCTGTGGATAGGGGAAAATTTTCTAAATTTAAATTCCCCCTCCCCCCTCTCCCCATCCAGCAAGAGATCGTCCGTATTCTGGACACGTTCACCAACTTTACGGCAGAACTCACAGATAAACTCAATGCAGAACTCACGGCGAGACGGAAGCAGTATGAGTATTATCGGGATGAGCTGCTGAAAACAGGAGAGCAAGTTTCTTTGTATGAAGTTGCCCAATATTCTAAAGATAGAATTTTGGCGTCAGAATTAACAGATGAAAATTATGTTGGGGTAGATAACTTATTACCAAATAAACAGGGAAAAATCAAATCGGAGCATACACCGATTGAAGGAAAATTTACAGGATTTGTAAAAGGAGATATTCTCATAGGAAATATACGTCCATATCTTAAAAAAATATGGTTTTCTGACTGCGTAGGAGGGACAAACGGAGACGTTCTAACAATTAGAGTGATTGATAAGGAACGGGTGTTGCCAAGGTTTTTATACTTTGCCTTATCTACGGAATCCTTTTTCAATTACGATATGAATAATGCGAAAGGTGCAAAAATGCCTAGAGGAGATAAAAAAGCTGTTATGAACTATCAGTTCTATTTACCTTCTTTAGAAATCCAGGAGAAAGTTGTTTCTATACTTGAAACGTTTGATAACCTGTGTAATGGGTTTGAATATGGCTTGCCTGCTGAAATTTATGCACGGCAACAACAGTATGAGTATTATCGAGATGAGCTCTTGAATTTTAAAGAGCTGCACAATAAGGAGGACTGATTTGGAGAAACAGAAAAAATTAGTATTTAAGCCTGCTTTCCCTAAATATGCCAAGGATAAGTATGATTCTTTTTTACTTTTGAAATTTTTTGACACCGAAGAACACAGAGATTATTTTCTCTCAGGAAAGCTATATATGCGTCAGCTCACGGAGTTTGCTTTACAGGAACTAGGAAGAGGACGGTCAGATTATGCAGAGGGCGCTGGGCTGATTGTTATGCCATATAATAAGGAGAAATATGTAGATTTTAAAACTATTTCAGAAAATGGGAATCTATACATAGAGGTAACAGAGTATTCAGAACCTCCAGAAGGGTATCTAGGAAATCCAATTGTTATACATTATTCGGTTGAGAATCAACGAAAAAATATATTTAGTATGTATACACTTTGGTATAATAGGGAAAAAGGTTGTGTGTGTCCAATTGATGTGGATGAAATGGATCAGTTTGGTGAGTATGGAATTATAATACCCGATTGGAGTAAGTTTTTAGGTAGAGTTGCTAGAGCGATGGACAAAGATGAATCTATACTGAAAGCGGTGTGTGGATTCATTGAATACTATGGGGAAGAGCAACAACAAAATATAATGTTGGGGGATGCTTTCTTAAAAAATAAGGACGAGTTTTCGTATCAGAACGAATTTAGAATTTGTGCGGATACGGATAATATGAGTCTACTTGAATTAGATACACATCTGAATTTTGAAGATATTGCAATCCCAATTCGGCTTTCCCAATTTGCAGAAACTGTTAGATGTAAAGAGAGACAAGTGCAATTTATAAGAGAAAAAATAAAGGAGAAATAACGGTGTCTGCTTATAATATCATTGCTACTACGCCAGAATCCACGGTAGTCTCTGAGTATATCCCTGAACCCCGCAAATCTGACGCCTACCAGAGCGAAGCGGCCTTAGAAAAAGAGTTCATTCGTCTGTTACAAGGGCAGGGGTATGAGTATATTCAGGTCCGCAGTGAAGCGGAGTTGATTCAGAACTTGCGCCGCCAGCTGGAAGCATTGAACCGGATGACGTTCACAGAAGAGGAATGGAAACGGTTTTTCAAGAACAATCTGGCTGGGGCCAATGAGGGGATCGTGGAGAAGACCCGGAAGATTCAGAGCGACCATGTGCAGCCGTTACAGCGGGATGACGGGACGAGTAAGAATGTTTATTTGCTGGACAAGAAGAACATTCACAACAACCGCCTGCAAGTGCTGAACCAATATGAGGAAGACCAGGGGAAGCGAAACACCAGGTACGACGTGACGATCTTGGTGAATGGCTTGCCCTTGGTGCATGTGGAGCTGAAACGCCGGGGTGTGCCGATCCGGGAGGCATTCAATCAGATCAAGCGGTATCAGCGGGATAGCTTTTGGGCTGGTAGCGGATTGTATGAGTATATTCAGATTTTTGTGATCTCTAACGGGACACACACGAAGTATTACTCGAACACAACGCGAAACAGCCATGTAAAGGAAATGTCGCAGAGCCGGGGCAAGGGGAAGAAGACCAGCAACAGCTTTGAGTTTACTTGCTTCTGGTCCGATGGGAACAACAAGATCATTTCGGACTTGGTGGACTTTACGAAAACCTTTCTGTCAAAACATACCCTGCTGAACGTGCTGACGCGCTACTGCGTGTTTACTGCGGAGGATCTGTTGCTGGTGATGCGGCCTTATCAAATCGCGGCCACCGAGCGGATATTGAACCGGATCGAGATTTCTACCAATTATAAAAAGGTGGGGACCATTGACGCAGGCGGCTATATCTGGCACACGACCGGAAGCGGCAAGACGCTTACCTCCTTTAAGACGGCACAGTTGGCCTCTCAGTTGCCCTATGTGGACAAGGTGCTGTTTGTGGTAGACCGGAAAGACCTGGACTACCAGACCATGAAGGAATATGACCGCTTTGAGAAGGGAGCTGCCAACGGCAACAGCAACACGGCCATTCTGCAAAAGCAACTGGAAAGCAAGGACTGCCATATTATCATCACTACGATCCAGAAGCTTGATATTTTTATTCGGAAGAACAAGCGTCATCCCGTTTTTCAGGAGCATGTGGTTTTGATCTTTGACGAGTGTCACCGGAGCCAGTTTGGAGATATGCACCAGGCCATTACCCAGGCATTTCGCAACTACCATTTGTTCGGCTTTACGGGGACGCCGATCTTCTCTGTCAATGCTGGAAGCAGTGGGAAACCCCACATGAGAACGACCGCCCAGGCATTTGGGGATAAGCTACATACTTACACCATCGTGAACGCCATTGATGACGGGAATGTGTTGCCCTTCCGCATTGACTACATCAATACTATCAAGGAAAAAGCGTATATCGAAGACGCAAAAGTACGGGGCATTGACATTGAGAAAGCACTGGGGGACCCGGAACGTGTGCGCCAGGTGGTGGAGTATACCCTGGAGCATTTTGACCAGAAGACCAAGCGTAGCAGTTACTATTCCTTGAAGGGCCAGCGTGTGGCAGGCTTTAATGCGATCTTTGCGGCCAGCTCGATCCCTATGGCCATGAAGTATTACACGGAGTTTCAGCGCCAGCTGGCAGAGCAAAAGCGGGACCTGACCATTGCGACCATCTTTAGCTTTGGGGCCAATGAGGAGGACCCAGAGGATACTTTGGCAGAGGAGGGCTTTGACACGGAAGCCCTGGACCAGACCTCCAGAGACTTCTTAGACAGCGCGATCCAGGACTATAACAAGCGCTTTCAGGTGAACTTTGATACCTCTTCTAACAAGTTCCAAAATTACTATAAAGACTTGTCGATGCGGGTGAAAAACCGGGAAGTGGACTTGTTGATCGTGGTCAATATGTTCCTGACTGGCTTTGACGCTACCACACTCAATACGCTTTGGGTGGATAAAAACTTGAAGATGCACGGTTTGATTCAAGCCTTCTCCCGTACCAACCGCATTTTAAACTCTGTGAAGACCTACGGAAATATCGTCTGCTTCCGGAACCTGCAAACAGCGACAGAGGAAGCCATTGCCCTGTTTGGAGACAAAGATGCCACGGGGACCGTTTTGCTCAAGGATTATGATTCCTATTATTTTGGCTACGACGATGGGGAGAAACCTTTTCCGGGCTATGTTCATCTCATTGACAGGCTGAAACATGAGTATCCTTTGGGAAGCCCGCTCGTAGGGGAGCAGGAGGAAAAAGGATTTATCCGCTTGTATGGCCGGATTCTAAAAGTCAAAAATATTCTATCATCCTTTGACCAATTCAAGGGCCAGGAGATTCTCTCCCAACGAGATTTTCAGGACTATCAGAGCCGCTATATTGATCTCTATCAGGAATACCGGGGAGAACAAAACGGCGAGCGAGAGAACATCAACGATGACATTCAGTTTGAAATGGAACTGATTCGTCAGGTCGATATTAACATTGACTATATCCTCATGCTGGTGGAGAAATACCACGCCAAAAACTGTGAGGACCAAGAAATCCTAGCCAGCATTGACCGGGCCATAGATTCCAGTATTCAACTGCGCAGTAAGAAAGAGCTGATTCACGGCTTTATTAACACCATGAACGCCGCCACCGTAGTAGAACGAGATTGGCATACTTTCGTTGCCCAGCAAAAAGAGGAAGACTTGGGCGAGATCATTCAGACGGAGAAGCTCAAGCCAGAAGAAACCAAGCGCTTTCTTGACAACTCTTTCCGAGATGGAACCCTGAAGACCACAGGGACAGATATTGATAAGCTCATGCCGCCCGTCTCTCGGTTTGGCGGGGGAGGAGGCAAGCGAGCGGCCAAGAAGCAAGGGATCATTGCAAAGCTGGCTTCCTTCTTTGAGAAGTACCTTGGGGTAGCCTGAGCGAAGAAAGTGGTTGCTATTTTCAGAGATTTTTGCTATCATAAAACCAGCAGAAACCAGGGTGCATTGCGCTGATTCTGAGAGCGCTGTTCTGGAAAATCTGCTGATTAGGTTACGATATACATTGGAAAAAGTAGTCTACAAAAGAAAAGGAAAAAACGGAAAAAAGTTTTAATTCCGCTGACTTTTGGGGGCGAAGCCCACTGAAGAACATGGAGAAGCTCATTGACTCTCTGGAGGACAATGACGATGTCCAGA
>OLNF01001559.1_pt1 | contig 19366 bp, 16 predicted proteins | sample 1673061 | NCBI WGS metagenome assembly OLNF01 (sample SAMEA3136751, study PRJEB25190) | human gut metagenome
CGTGATGAAGCGCCCTGAGCCCAACGCTGAAGAGACGACGGGATTCTCCTTTTGGGTTGTTCGTTTTATTTTTACGCTCCCGTAAAAAGTCTTACGGGAAGAATCATGTAATAGAATGCTTCGCCCTCGACCGGAACGATTACGCAGGGCGTAACGGCGTTGTTCATGTTCAGGTAAACGCATTCGTCGTCAAGAACGCGCATTACATCCTGAATATAAGTTGCGTTGAACGCAATTTCCAGATCCTTTCCGACAAGTTGAATTTCAATCTCGTCGTTTATATTTCCCTTTTCACTGTTTGCCGTTATGGTGAGGGTGTTGTTTGCAAACATCAGCTTGATGCGGTTCGATTTCGATTCGCGCGCCATGAGCAGAGCGCGCTCGGTGCTGTTCTTCAACTCTTCGCAATTGATCAAAACTCTTGTTGCAAAGTTTTTGGGCAGAATGCCCTTATAATTTACATATTCGCCGTCCAGAAGGCGCGAAATGACCTTTGTTCCGCCGAAATCGATTTTTATATGCGTGCTTGAAAAAATAAGCTTAACTTCCGAATCGTCGGAAGAAAGAACGGCGGCAATTTCCTGCATTGCGCGTTTGGGAATTACGACGGATTTTTTGCCGGTGCAGTTATTGATTTTTTCTTTTCTCATTGCAATGCGGAAGCCGTCGAGTGCAACCATTACAAGCGTGTTGTCGCTGTCGAATTCAAGGCAGACGCCGTTGAGGATCGCCTTTGTTTCGTCATTGGAAACCGAAAATATGACCTGTTTTATCATGCTCTTCAGCTTGTTTTGAGGTATATCCGCCGAAAACTCATCGTCAACGCGCATCATTTCGGGGTATTCATCCGCATTTTGAATCTGTATTGAAGACTTGACCCTGCGCGAGCGAATGTTCATTGTGTTCCCGTCGCTTTCGAAATCGATTGTGTCACCGCTGAATTTCTTTACAAGGTCGGAAAACAGCTTGCCCGGAAGGACCGCGCTGCCCTCATCGTCGATAATTGCGGGGATTTCGGTTTCAATTTGGAGTGACAGATCCGTGCATTTTATGAACAGAGTGTCATTCGCTGCATACATATATATGCCCTCAAGGATCGGGAGTGTTGCGTTTGAGGGCATTGCCTTCGTAACGACGGAAACCGCCTCGTTGAGTTCTCTTGTGTTTACGCTGAAGCGCATGGGTGCATCTCCTTTGCTGTTGTTTATTACTAAGGTAGCGGCGGCAGTAGTAGTGCGGAAACTGCGGATAAGTCATGTTTTGCCTTTGCTGTCAAATAAAAACAGTGTTTATAAAAGGCGCAAAACTCTGTTGATAAATCCGGCTGTTATTAACAGTTTCCGTGTTGTTCGCATTATCCTCAGCAAATTAATTCTTTTCCTTGTGGAAAAAGCGGATAACAAGGAAAAAAATCCCTGTCGGTTCTGCCGCTTTTTGATACGGTAAAAAACACCGTGAAAGCTGTTTTTGAAAAACATAAGCGTTCTGCATAATGCAGATCCGTGAGGCTTAAGCCTTCGCCGATGTATACTCCGCCTGTATAAATTATAAGGTAAAACGGCCTTGCGGTCAATACGGAAAACGGTCTTGCGGTCAATACGGACGGGGCAGAGAATTGATTCCGAAACAGCACGAAAAGTCGAAATTTTGCGACTGATATTGACAAATGACAGCAACTTGCGTTATTATACAATCGAGTATTCATATCCGCAGATTGAGTTTGCGGGTGCGTGCTTGCTATACCCAAAGAATTTTGCACTGTTTTTTGACTGTACACAAAATTCATTGCAGGGTTTTTTGAGTAATTTCGGAGGAAATATAATGGACAGAATGTTTTTTATCGTTAACCCTGTGGCCGGAAGCGGTAAATGCAATGCTTTGTTTTCGGAATGTGAAACCATACTTCGCGAACGCGGCATTGAATTCATCGTTAAAAAAACGGAGTACAAGGGACATGCGGTCAAAATTGCAGAGGAAGCGATAAAAAACGGAGAAAAGTTCATTATTGCGGCAGGCGGCGACGGAACAGTGAACGAAATTTCCTCCGTCATATGTCAAAACCCGAATGTTAAACTCGGAATCCTTCCTTTCGGAACAGGAAACGATCTTTCCGGAATGATGAATCTTCCGAGCGAACCTGAAGCGGCGATAGACCTGCTTCTGAGCGGAGAAGCAAAGTATATCGACATGGGCATTGCAAACGGAACAAAATTCACAAATGTCTGCGGAATCGGTTTCGATGTTGATGTTTTGATAAATACCGAGCGGCATAAAAAGGGCAGGAAGGGGATGCTTCCGTATTTTTTGGGCATTGTTGACTCGCTTTTTCATCGAAAAAAGGTACATGCCAAAATAAAAACAGACAGCATTCAATATGAAGGCGATATTATTATTTCGGTTGCCGGGAACGGAAAGCGTTTCGGCGGAGGAATGCTTGTGAATCCGGATGCGGAGGTTGACGACGGCCTGTTTGATCTTTGCATCGTGCGTTGGGTGAGCCTTTTTACCTTTTTGCGGCTTTTACCGCTTTTCATAAAAGGTAAACACAAAAACAAAGCTCCTGTCACTAATATTCGAACGCAAAGCTTCACGATCGAAACGGACAGTGAATGTATTGTTGAGCTTGACGGTGAGCTTATCGAAAAAACGCCGTTGACTTGCAGCATTATAAAAAATGCATTAAGAGTGGTTCGACCGTGAAGCATGCAGCACAAAATGACGGGTCCCGACGGACACGGCGGTTGAAACTTATTTCCGATAAAGGAATTTTTCGGGAGACTTTTGCATAAAATCCAAGAATGGAGGTTTAACCGTGGACAAAACAAAAAAAACACAACACGGTGCAGCAAAAAAAAGAAAAGCCGCACACAGAGTTTTTGCGTTGTTGATTTCCGCGCTTGTTGTCATCGGCATTGCTTTTGCCGCTGTGCTGATAATTAAACGGATAAATACTGTTGCACGGAAAAAATCGCTCCCGATTCGTCCGGAAACCGAATATGCATACACAGGCGACGGTTTTGTTTATATTGAAGGAAAGACGTTGAATTTTTACAGCGTAAAAAACGAAGATAAAAACTATTCAATGTCTGTTGAAGCTGATAATGTCAAGCTCGTCGGAACGGATAAAATTAAAGTTATATATAACTCCTCTTCGATTCAAATTATCGGCACAAGGTTCGACAACATGTTGAACGGTGAATTAAAAAAGATAGTTTGCGGAGATAAATACGTTGCTGTTTACCTCAAAAACGAAAACGGAACGCACTCTTTGCGCGCTTTCAATTCGTCCGGAACGCAATGCTGGCAGCGGGATTTCAGCACGACTTGCATTACCGATTTCGGTTTTGAGAGTTCGGATTCTCCTGTTTTGTGGATGTCGGAGCTTTCAACAGTCGGAAATTCATTTTCAACGTCGATTTCGCTGTATGATTTAAGCCGTGAAAGCGTTATCGGAATTATTTCGGTTCAACAACAGATTGTTAAAAATGTTTTCATCACAAAAAAGAGTATTTTTGCATTCTGCACCGATTATTTGATTCGTTTTGAATTTTTAGATGGAATCCGTGTCGCTTCTTTAGTAAAATTTATGGTTGATATTGAAAAAGACGCATGTTTTCTTATCGTAGTTTTTTTTGTGCTGCGATTTGAGTAATTTTGCGTGTTTTGGAATTATAGATTATGAGATTACCTGCAGAATGGGAGAAACAGAGTGGAGTCCAGCTGACTTGGCCGGATGAGACTACTCCGTGGTATGAACTGGACAAGGTTCAGGAATGTTATGCGAAGATAGCTTCGGCCGTGCTTGAGACTGAAGAACTTCTGATAGTTACGACATCGGTGGAGAAGACTGCCGCGAGACTGGCAGAACTGTCTGGTGTCCTGCATTTGGACATTGACATTGACAGAATCCATTTCGCGCAGTGCGAAATCAATGACACCTGGGCGCGTGACCACTGCGGAATTTCGGTCTATGGGGACAATGGTGAGAAATATCTCTATGATTTCGTGTTCAACGGCTGGGGCCTCAAGTTCGCCTCGAATTTCGACAACGGAATCATCAAGAAGATATTCTTTGACAGGGCATTCGCCGACGAGGTGATGTGCGTGGATATGCGTCCGTTCGTACTGGAAGGGGGCAGCATCGACACCGACGGGGCCGGCACCCTTATGGCCACCTCGGAATGCCTTTGCAGCGACAACAGGAATGAATATCTCACCCAAGAGGAAATCGAGGGTGAGCTCAAGCAGGCGTTCGGCCTCAAGCGTGTGCTCTGGGTGGACAGCGGCAGCCTCTCCGGCGACGACACGGACAGCCACATCGACATTCTGGCGCGTTTCTGCGACCCGGAGACGATCGCCTACCTAAAAAGCGACAATCCGAAAGATCCTGACTACGAGTCTTTAATGAATATGGAAGCGCAGCTTCAGTCCTTCAGGACTCTTGACGGAAAGCCTTACAGGCTCGTTCCGCTCCCGAAGCCGGAGCAGATGTTCCTGGACGATTATCCGCTCCCTGCATCCTACGCCAATTTTCTGATCATCAACGGAGCGGTCCTCGTGCCGGGCTCCGGTTCAGAGCTCGATGAGGTCGCACGCACCAGACTTCAGGAAGTGTTCCCGGACAGAGAAGTAATCGTCATCGATTGCCGTCCTCTCCTCTCCGGCCACGGCGGCCTCCACTGCGTCACAATGCAGTTCCCGGAAGGTTGGTTGGAATAACGGTCACTTCTCGCTCACCTTAACCTTTGAGATAAGATCAAGAAGCTGGGCTCTGTAGCCATAAGGATCGAAAGAGAGTCCTGACTTCACAAGTTCCGAAGCCATCTCAAGGGTAGCGTCACCTTTATATTCAGAACCAAGAAGCACCAGTCCGTAAGCGGCGACTCCCGAAGCGAATGACAGGTCCGAGGACATCTGTCCCTCGGCCACCTTTATGTCAACCGAAAGCGCCTGACTCTCAGTGTCCAGAAGAGATTTCTTGTAACGGCAGTCGAACTTGCAGCAGTTTTCGCCATCCTTATAGTTTTCTGTAGGTACAATCTCATAGAGAGCTGTGATAGTCTGTCCGGCACCGATCTCCCCGGCATCCTTAGAGTCATCCTCGAAATCCTTGTTGTCCATCACGCGCCTCTCATAACCGATAAGACGGTAACTTTCAATCATATCCGGATCAAATGTGACCTGAACCTTGGTGTCGTTGGCGACGGAAACGAACTTTGATCTTTCCTGAACAAAGACCTTGGCCATCTCCTCCTCGGAATCAATGTACTGGTAGGTGCCATTGCCCTTGACGGAAATCTTCTTCATCATCGCATCGTTAAGGTTGCCGGAACCGAAGCCACAGGCTGTCAGGTATATTCCCTTACGAGCATAGCCTTCAACCAGTTCGGTAAGAGCGTCAGAATCTGTCACTCCAACATTGAAATCACCGTCCGTGCCAAGGATGACACGGTTGTTGCCATCAGGAATATAATTGGACAACGCTTCCTCATAAGCCATCTCGATCGCTTTTCCGCCGGCCGTAGAACCCGAAGCGCTCAATTTTCCAATGGCCGCCTTGATCTTCGCGGCATCCTTGACAGGAGTCGACTCAAGCAATTTGCGGACAGCTCCGGAATATGTCACAATGGAAATCCGATCTTCCGGCTGAAGGTAGTCCAAAAGTGTGACCAAAGAGGATTTGAGGAGCTCAAGTTTGTCCTTTGAGCTCATCGATCCGGACACATCGACCAAGAATACATAGTTCGAAGCCGGAAGTTCATTGTCATTCAAAGATTTACCTTTCAGTCCGAGCCTGAGGAGCCTATGCTCCTTATTCCAAGGACAAAGCCCTGTCTCGGCATTGATCGCCACCAGGTCAGATCCGGTCGGTTCCGGATAATCAAACGTGAAATAATTCAGGAACTCCTCTATCCTGACGGACGCTGGTTCGACAGCCCAGCCGTTTTTGACATATTTCCTCATTATGGTGTACGATGCCCCGTCAGCGTCGATGGAGAACGTGGAGACATTCTGATCCTTTGTCTTGACAAACGGATTCTCGGCGATCTTGTCGAAACGGTCACCACCGGTCATCGCTTCAGCAGTTCCGTTCATCCCGGGGGCATAACCCAAGAAGTCATTGTCATTGGAAATGGCGCAGGAATACACCGCCAAGGATAAAGCGGCAATGGTTACAAGTCTGATCATAGTTTTCATAACATCATATTTTTAAAGTCACAACTTACTAAATGTAAAACTTGTAAAACCTTGCATATATTATGATGAAAAAACTTATATGCCGCCCCCTGAGTGACCGCAGAACAGGAAGTGACATAATGATCAGAATGAATATGACAGCGTCAGCCCGAAAGTGTGGTAAAGGGCTCTTTTCTTAGGATAGAAATCGTAGAAATCAGTTCCGTTATAGCTCAAGTTTCTGACGCTGGAGTACATATCAATGTCGTTCAGCGAATAACTCAGGCCGATTCCCCAATCACTGAATGAGAACAGGATCGTGCCGCGGCACTGCCAAAAGACGCTGCGCCCGCCCCAGCCACGGACATATTCAGTATTCGTGTCACCGGCTTCGTTGGACAGAAGCACCTCTCTCCTTGAGAAAGGTATCGCGAAGACAGCCCCCGTTTCCACAAGGCAAGCGATCCGGCAACGCCCGGACTCCAGCAGATCCGGAGTCTTGAATATTCCCGAAAACAGAAATTTCGGAGCCAGTGCGTCTATATTCCATTCATCCTCCTCGCCAGATGTCATCTGCCACTGATCATAGTCAGAATCAGCGATATAGCCGCTCGGCATATTCTTCCCCATAAAGCCCACTCCGCACGACACGCCTCCGCCAAGGGCCACGTACCGGTTCAGAAAATGATGCCAGGCCACCTCCATCAGGCCGTATTCGTTGGTGGAATAGCCAAAGTTGAACCGGAGCAGTTCCTTTTCAGTGGCCGCTCTCTCCCTTTGGGCAACTTTCACATCCACTTCCCGCGCCGGCGACGAAATTGTCACAAGCAACAAGAATAAAGACAGGATGTGACTTTGATGATATCCGAACATATTCCTATAATTTAATCGACTCGTGTCCGCAGGCCGTTATTTGCCGAGAAGATCACTGACGTAAAACATTCTCTCGCCTTGGTTTTTCAGCGAATATAAGACATTTTCCGGAACAATCATCCGAAAAAAGATGTAACTTTGCCTTCAAACCACTGTAGAGAATACAAGAATACCAATGATAGACAATATGAGAAAGCACCTTCAATTTTTACTGGCAGCATGCCTGCTGGCATCAGGGGCATATTCCGTTCATGCGCAGAACAGGGCCGACCGTCAGAATCTTGAGAACGAGGACTCATTCTCGATGATTATCCTCGGGGACCCGCAGGGCTACACCAAGTACGACATCAACCAACCGATCTTCGAGCTCTGCACAGCTTGGATCGCGGACAATGTGGAGCATCTGAACATCAAGGCTGTGCTCTGTACGGGAGACATGGTCGAGCAAAACGAGAACATCACGATGAACCGCAAGATGCTGAACCAGACAAGCCGGGAGATGTGGGAATCCGCTTCACGTTCGATGGCGAGGCTTGACGGCAAAGTCCCGTACATCATCTCCGGTGGAAACCACGATTATGGCTATCAGAAGTCCGAAAACGGACGGACCAAACTTCCTGAATATTTCCCTTTCGAGCGCAACTCTTGCTGGCGTGACTGCCTCGTCGCTGATTTTCCGAACCGCAACGGGGACATCTCCATGGAGAACGCGGCGTTTGAGTTCCACGACAAGAACTGGGGAGACATCCTGGTCATCACAACCGAGTTCGCCCCACGGCCGGATGTTCTTGACTGGGCAAGGGATCTCGCGGGAAGTGAAAAGTTTCGTGGACATAAGGTCATCGCCATGACCCACAGCTATCTCAAGCAACGTTCAGCGGAATATACTAAAAACACAAGTTATAAGATTACCCCTCAGACCTCAGGGAAGGATTTCTGGGACAAATTCGTGTCCGTCAGCCCTAACGTGGTGTTGGTCGTTTGCGGACACACCGGCAAACCGGGCGATTTTGAGGACGCTGTGGCCTACCGTGTGGACAAGAATACGGCCGGCAAGAACGTACATCAGATGATGTTCAACGTACAGATTTCCGGCGGTGGTTGGGAAGGCAACGGCGGAGACGGCTGGCTAAGAATCCTGGAATTCATGCCAGACGGCAAGACAGTGAAGGTGAAGACATATTCCCCACTCTTCGGAATCTCTCCTTCCACAAAACATCTCGCACACCGTACCGGAGCCTGCGACCAGTTCGATATGCTGATCGATTTCTGACGCATCTCCTTGAAACAGGCAGGCTGAACCTGAGAAAACTCGTTATGTGGCGCGACGGGCTGACTATCTGACTGACTTGCCGAGAAGATAGGCAGACTTCAGGGAAGGATGGCCTTCAATCTCACCCATACCGGTCACTCCGCCGGCGAATACCGTACCAGCAAGATGCGCATGCTCAAAGCAGGCAATCCAGCCTCCAAGTCCGGTGATAGCCCGCGACGGTGCCTCGACATCGTCCTCTGCGGCCGACGACAGGAAGTAAATGTCTCTGAAATGGTAGTCCATCGTGTAAAGAGGATTCGCACGGTCCAGAAGCGTCTTCATCTGGCCGCTCATCTCATAGTAATATATAGGTGTGGCAAAACAGATGGCATCAGCCTCGTACATCTTCCGCACGATCGCCGGAGCATCGTCATCCTTGATCACACACTCCTGGGTCTTCTGGCAGACCAGACAGCCTTTGCAGAAACGTATGTCCTTTCCTCTTAACGTCACCTTCTCCACCTCATTGCCAGCCTCCTGAGCGCCTCTGACAAACTCATCGGCCAACGCCTCCGAATTACTCCCCGGCCTGAGACTGGTCGAAATCACAAGCACTTTCTTCATAAGAATCAATCTTTACCGAATCAACCGCTAATTTACACATAATCCGGCAATTTTCCCACAGTGAAGCCCAGTGCTTAACCATCAAAGACCAGCGTGTTCTCCTCCAGTAAGATTACGCCAAGGACAAAGTACTAACTTGCAGTCCAGCAAGCATCTACACGGAACTCTGTGACAATAAGCGAGTGATCGCAAAGGAACTGTCCTTCAATTCATAAAGCATTCTCCTTCGGTTGGATTCAACCAAAGGAGAAAGGCCAAGCGCCTATTTTTTAAGTAGTTGCCGAAAACGGGCTGTAAGCATCTGGTGCGACAACGTCTCAAAAGGGCATCCCATCACGGTCTTTCAGGCACGGTAACTGAGCCTGTCGAAGTGACTTTGTCAAGTGATAAGTTATAGTGGCAGTACACGTAATGAATACCTTCCAGTCACTTCATTAAGTTCCTGGTCACTTCATTAAGTTCCTGGTCACTTCGACAAGCTCAGCGACCAAGATCTGTTCAGGCAAAACCGCCATGCCACTTGGCAGTTCAGTTCCCGGTAACTTCTTAAAAATCTGCAACTTGATAGAACAGGTCGCCATCGTACTTCGGGGTTCCGGCCATTTCGACAAACTCATGGACCAAGCTCTGTGACCGGATTGATTCCGAGATATTATTCGTAAATTGCGGGTGATATGGAAAAAATCAGAATCTGGAGCGGAGGCAAGACAGCGCTTCCGACGGTTTATATTCATTCCGTGGCCGGGGACGGGCACCAAGTTTGGGAGGCGTGCAGGCGGATCGGCTGCCCGAACTTCAATCTGGTGTCGGTTCATGATTTCGATTTCGAGGGCGAGCTGACTCCGTGGACGGCTCCGGGAGTCCGCAAGGGGCAGCCACCATTCAAAGGAAACGCGGAGCGGTATCTGACGGAACTGCTGGACAGGATTATGCCTGAAACGGAGGCCAAACTGCCGGCCACACCGTTGTACAACGCCTTGGCGGGATATTCATTGGCCGGACTTTTTGCCCTCTGGAGCGCCTGGAAGACAGACCGCTTCGTCAGAATCGCCTGCGGCTCAGCCTCTTTCTGGTACCCAGGGTTCATTGAATATGCCGTCTCGCATCCGATGGCCAGGCGGCCGGATTTCGTGTCACTTTCACTCGGGGACAACGAAAGCGGAACGAAGCACCCTGTGATGAGTCGTGTGGGAGAATGCACGGACAAGATTCTGGAACTACTTGAAGGGCAAGCCATTCCTTACTGTTTCGAGATCAATCCCGGCAACCATTTCACGGAACCCGACCTGCGCCTCGCCAAGGCCATCGCACGAATGCTTGACGGGCAGGATTCCATAATGGGTTGATAACCAATATGTGAATCTTCACCCTCAAATAATCAGGCGCATAGAAAACCCTGCCCTCCATTTTTGACTACCAGAAAATCACAATTACCTATAAAACAACTTGTTACAAATCAGGCAAAGACACACACCAAGCAAAGGGACAAGAGCTCTGGTAGAAAACCGGTTGAATTTTGCCCACTTAAAAAGAGAATGGGATGGGCAACCATAGACAGAGATGGGGATATTCATAATGAATGTCATTGGGTTTGAAAATCCATTTTTTATAGTAACATGAAAAAAATAAGTTGCCTCAGATTCAGAGAATATTTTCGAGGATAGATCTATTTTCGAAGAAGGAGTGTGCCGGTGGCACATGACTGATGAGAAAAGAGATATAGACCGAAAAGATTCCTTAAGATGATGCAGGTTATTTTTTGAAGGTTACATAACTCAAACAAATGTGGGATATTCATAAAGAATATTGTGGAAAGGTGATGCAAGGAACGGTTCTTGCTGGATTTAGGGAGTTGGTTAGTCAGGGCGGCGGGCAATAGCCGCTTGAATGGATATATTCACGGAAGGTGATTGCCCGCCTGACGGAAAAAAGTGAGAGAAATGAATAAGACAGCGAGAAGAGTGGTGCTTTCGGGGATGGCGGCGGCCATGCTGGTGTCTTGCGGCACGGCGAAGAAGGGCGGACAAAGCGACACGGTAGTGGCAAGCAAAGGTGATATGGAAGCGATTGACAATGACTATCTGATCCTTTCTGACGCGCAGAGGGATCTTCTGGCGAAGAACAACACATTCGCCATCAATCTGTTCAATAAGACCAACGGGATGGACTCACGGGTGATCTCCCCGCTCAGCGTGACCGGACTTATGACAATTCTGGCGAACGGGGCGGACGGCGACACAAGACAGGAAATCCTTAACACGCTCGGATGGACAGGCGCGTCGATGGAGGAGATAAACGAGATTTACGGCCTTCTGGTCAAGCAGGCCGGTGTCATCGACCCTTCCGTCACCGTGAACGTGGCGGACTACGTGGCGGTCAACAAGGACAACAGGATCAACAATGAGTTCGGGAAGACGGTGGGCGACCTGTTCGGCACCGAGGTGCGGAATCTGGACTTCACCTCACCGAAGACAGTGAACACCATCAACGGCTGGTGCTCAAAGCACACAGGAGGGATGATCCCGAGGATCATCGACAACGTGGATCCGGGCGCCGTGGCCTACCTGATGAACGCCATCTACTTCAACGGCCCGTGGGCCGAGAGGTTCCAGACGAAAGACACGAAGGTGGAGGCGTTCAGAGGCTACACCCGCGACATCAAGAAAGTCAAGATGATGCACAGGAACGATGAATATTCCTACACCGCCAACGGCACCTATTCCGCCGTCAGACTCCCCTACGGCAACGGCTCCTTCGCGATGACCGTCCTCCTTCCGAACGGAGGCAAGTCGATCGACGACATGATGAGGGTTGTCAACGCCAAGGAGATCGCGAACCTTGGCCGCAAGATGGAGAACTGCAAGGTGGACCTCAAGCTGCCTAAGTTCACCACCGAGGTTGAGCAGCCGCTGAACGAGGTGATCGCCGGCCTCGGCGCGCCGACAATGTTCAAGCCAGGCGCCGATTTCAGCAGGCTTGCGGACGGGAATATGTTCGTTTCCAAGATGTTCCAGAAGGCGAAGATAGAGGTCAGCGAGGAGGGCACCAAGGCCGCTGCCGTCACCGCCGCGATTATGACGATGTCAGCCCTCGCCCCGGAGCCTCGCCAGGTAGAGTTCCACGCCGACAGACCGTTCGTTTACATCATTAGCGAATCCAGCACCGGCGCGATCTACTTCATCGGGCAGTTCACCGGCAGCGAGATCTAAGGAGTGATTCTCACTTCGGTTGGAGCCAGCAAAAACTGATCCTCGAATTTTACACGTTACCAAAATTCGAGGATCAGTTTTTGTCTGGCTTATGACAGATGAAGAACTAGGCGGCCTCGAATGAGAATAAACTATTTAACGCAACTTTCTTGATTCCACACAGAAGAGTCGTATTTTTGTCAAAATTTAGAAGCTGTTTTGAATTGTTTGTTTGAAGGTTTGAGAGTGAAAAACTTCAGTTTCGACCGCTTCTTCCAAGGAAGATAGCGGTGCTATCTGACTGAAGAAGCGGGAAGAAAATGAAGATTTTTCACCTCAAAGAACATTTCAAACAATTCAAAACAGCTTCTTAACATAAAACGCGGTTAAATATATGCTTTTGGGATTTTCTGCAGAGAGTTTCATTTAACTGAAGTCTAATCTTTTGAATACTGATTTTAATCGTGTAGTCGTATGAAAAAATTTCTGTTGTTCATTTTAGTGTTGGTGATCATCGCAGGTGTATGCTTTGTCACGTGTCCTGACAAAGCCGCGCATTGCAAGGCGTTGAAAGATGTCTTGAATACTGTGCTGACCGAAGAACTGTCAAGCGATGAAAGTGATGCTGATCTGGTTATGTTCGGTTCAATGATCGGAACCGGATTGGGCGGATTAGTTATCGATAATATGCTGAAAGTCGATAACTACTTTGTTTGCAGTGTTGGTACCATCACATACGATGGCGAGACCAAAGTTGTTTCTGTCGGTGTGCTGAACCATATATTCACACCGGACAAAGAGGACTTGAAGAAAGCCGCGGAAATGCAATAATATTTGGGGACTGTCCTGATAGAGCGGCAAGGAATCACCGGCCGGAGGCGCGGCGGGCGTCGAGGGCGCGCTGGAACTCGCGGGCGTTGCGGAGGTGCTCGGAATAGGTGGCGGCGAACTTGTGGGTGCCGTCCATTGCGGCGTTGGCGCAGAAATAGAGATAGCCGTGGCGGTCAGGATTCAGGACGGCCTCAAGACTCGGCTTGTCGGGGACACAGATCGGGCCTGGAGGGAGACCTTCATACAGATAGGTGTTGTACGGGGAATCGTACTCCAAATGCTTGAGCAGAATCCTGTTGAGGGTGTAACCATAGCAGAAGGCCACCGTCGGATCGGCCTGAAGCCTCATTCCTTGATGCAGACGGTTCAGATACACACCGGCGATTGAGGAATATTCAGGGGCATGGTTCGACTCGCTCTTCACTATGGAGGCCACGATCGAGACCTGCTTCGGGGTCAAGCCCTGAGCCTCGGCCTTGGCGAGATTCTCATCGGTCCAAAAGGCATCGTAAGCGGCCTTCTGCTTGTCCAGGATGTCCTTCATAGATGCCGTCCAATAGACCTGATAGGTGTCCGGAATGATCAGGGAGAACACATCGGACGGTGTGAAACCGTAACCGGCAAGCAACAACGAATCGTTCAGCGCATCGGCGACCTCGGCGGAGTCCAACATCATCTGGTTGGCGATTTTGCGGGCGATCCTGCCTTTCTGTCTCATAGTGCCGGAAAGGACCAGATTCACGGGCGACTGCCAGCCGTTCTTCAGCATCCGGACCACATAGACGCTCGGCTTGTTTTTCTCCACGACATAATGCCCAGGTTTCAAGTCGCTGTCCGCCAGCTCTTTTCTAACGACCCGTGACAGATTGTGACGGTTGACGACTATGCTGTCGGGAATCTGCGCAAGCACATCATCCACAGTCATCTGCGGACGGACATACAGATCAGCCTTGCCAGTGAAGTTCGGTTTACGATTGCCGGCGTACCAACGGCCGCCGACCGCACCCAAGATCACGATCACCAACAACGCGGCGACCAGAACTATCAGTTTCCAAGTCTTCATCACTTCTTCATCTTCTTACCGCGAAGGATGATCGTGTCACCCTCGCGAGGTTCATAACCGGCCGGAAAGCCATTCATCTTCATCACACTGGACATCTTCACGGCGAACCGCTGGCAGATGTCACGCAGAGACTCATCGTCCTCACCCACAATGTACTTGTCAAGGCCCTTCTCGGACTGGTTCTTCTTCGTCTGCAGATAAACCACCGTACCCGGTAGGAGTTCCTCGGAATGAGTCAAATCATTGAATCTCAACAATTCATTCAGATAAAGATGGTACGACTGGGCGATGCTTGAATATGTCTCCCCTTCCACCGAGGTGATGAACGGAACCCCGTTGCGGGAATATGCCTCCCGGGTCAACGAGAAACAGAACACCTCCAACCCGCTCTTGTCAATTCTTTTCGGCTCCTCAAGAGACAATGGTGAGGCCGGAATCACATCAGGTTCAGACACTTCCTTGGAACGTTTCCTTCTGGTCCTACGAGCTTTCCTGTCTTTCTTCGCCTTATCTTTCCTAACCGCAGCCGGTTTCTTGCCGGAATCCACTTTGGAATCCCCTGAAGCCACCTCAGTTTTTTTCTCCACGGCCTTCGCAAGACGTTCGGACTCCTCGGAAGTCATTGTGTCATATTCATAAAGCTTGTAGTCCTCTATGTACTTTATCAGCTTCGCCGGATAGTTGGGATCTGTGGCGTAGCCGGCCTTCTTCAAGCCGTAAGCCCAACCCTTGTAATCAGTTGTCTTCAAGTCGAAAAGGAACTTGTAGCGATCCCGGTAGCGAAGAAAGTCCGAGTGATCCTGAAACGACTCGTCCGCGGAGTCATAGACCCGGAAACACTCCCCTTTCGCATCGTCATCGTAGCGCATCGACTTACCTTTCCAATCCTTGTGGCACTTGATTCCGAAATGGTTGTTGCCTTCGGAGGCCAGCGGCGAAAGCCCGTAACGGGACTCCAGAATGCCCTGAGCCAATGTGATGCTGGCCGGCACACCGCTGCGGTACATCTCCCTGACAGCGGTCGGAGCCCATTTCTGAATATACCGTTCCTGAGGCGTGCCCTGTGCCCAAGCGGCCACCTGACATATAACAATACTTATGAATATAATAACCTTTCTCATCTGAATATTTACAATCTTTAAGGATCCTTGTCAAATACGCGGCGGTGTAAGTTTTGCCGCTTACTGACTACAGAATGTAAATATAATGAATTTTCGCCAACGAAAGGTCCCTATAAGCCCAATCTGACAACATCTCAGTCCAATTTAACCAAAGGGACATCGAAGACATCCCTGTCATTGGCCGCATACGTCTCCGGAAATATGCTCCTGCATTCCGCCTCGTACTGGGAAACGTTCTTGCACCGTGAGGAATAATGCCCGATGACGAGTTTCTTCACGCCTGCGTCCAACGCGCATTGCGCGGCCTGAAGAGTCGTGGAATGATGACGCTGGGCAGCCTGGTCCGCCAACACAGCCGTGTATGTCGTCTCGTGATAGAGCAGGTCCACGCCTTTCACCCAGGAAGACAGTTCCGGAAACGGAGCCGTGTCGCTGCAATAGGCGAAGGAACGAGGAACATACGGTTTGTAGCCCAGTTCCTCGAACGGCAGCACCTCGGTGGTGCCGTCAGGATATTCACGGATCACATCCTCGCCACGCTTGACCGCGCCGATCTCGGTGAGTGAGAGGTCATATTCATCAATCTTCCATTTTTTGACATTCATCTGAGGCTCCTTTTCGCGGAACAGCCAGCCGAAGGTTTCGATCTTGTGGTTCAGCGGGAAAGCGTAGATTTCCAGAGACTTGGTGTGGTAGATCATCTCCGGAACCTTCATATTCATAGGAATATGCCGTATCTCGAAAGGGATGCCGTCGCCGTAGTAGGAAAGGAAGAATTTCAGGATCGGGCCGAAGCTGACTGGAGCGTAGATGTTCAGCGGCGACATCCTGCTGAGCATTCCCATCGTGGAAAGCAGGCCGAAAAGTCCGAATACGTGGTCGCCGTGGATGTGGGAGATGAAGATTGAGTCTATCTTCAGCAGGGATATGCGGCACTCCTGAAGACGCGTCTGCACGCCTTCTCCGCAATCTATTAAAAATGAGCGCCCATGTACGGAAAGTACCTGAGCGCTCTGATTCCTTCCGGGGCCGGGCTTGGCCGAAGCCGTGCCCAACACCGTCAATGTGAAATCCATAAATTATTCACCTTTCTCGAGCTTGTCCTTGAGGGCAGCGAGCTCGCTGATGTCACCGAGGGTGGTCTTCTCCAGATTGGAGTTGATCTTCTTGACCGCCTTCTTGGTGTTGTCAGCCTCAACGGCCACCTTCTCGGCCTTGGCCTCAGCGTATGTCCTTACGTGTGAGAGAAGGATCCTGCGGGTGCTTCTCCTGAGCTCGATGACCTTGAACGGAAGTGTCTCGCCCACGATGGCCTGCTTGCCGTCCTCCTTGATGAGGTCGCGGCTGAACGCGAAGCCCTCGTCGTCACCCTCAAGCTTGATGTTGGCGCCCTTGTCGGTAAGGGAGGCAACCGTACCCTCGACAACGGAGCCTACAGGGTATTTCTCCTCGATGGCGTCCCAAGGATTAGGGGTGAGCTGCTTGTGGCCAAGGCTGAGCTTGTGGTTGGCCTCGTCGAAGTCAAGGATCTGAACGTCGATGACATCACCAGGAGCCACGAGCTCTGAAGGATGCTTGATCTTGTTCCAAGAGAGGTCGCTGATGTGGATGAGTCCCTCAACGCCATCCTCTGGCTCTGCGAACACACCGAAGTTGGTGATGTTGCGAACGACAGCCTTGTGAACTGATCCTACAGGATACTTGTCGCGGATGCTCTCCCAAGGGTTAGGGGTGAGCTGCTTCAGACCGAGGGACATCTTCCTGTTCTCACGGTCGATGGAGAGAACCTTGGCCTCTACCTCGTCACCAACCTTGAGGAACTCCTGCGCGCTGTGGAGTCTTGGAGACCAAGACATCTCAGACACGTGGATAAGACCCTCGACACCCGGCTCGATCTCTACGAAAGCGCCGTAGTCGGCGATGAGGACAACCTTACCCTTGACAACGTCGCCTTCCTTGATGTTGGCGTCGAGGTTGTCCCAAGGATGAGGGGTAAGCTGCTTGTAGCCAAGGGCGATTCTCTTCTGCTGAGGATCGAACTCCTTGACGACAACCTTGATCTTCTGGTCAAGGGAAACGACCTCCTCAGGGTTGTCGATCCTGCCCCAAGACAGGTCTGTGATGTGGATGAGACCGTCAACACCGCCGAGGTCAACGAAGACTCCGTAGTTGGTGATGTTCTTGACGGTACCCTCGAGGATCTGTCCCTTCTCGAGCTTGCTGATGAGCTCAGCCCTACGCTGCTCCTGCTCGGCTTCGAGAAGAGCCTTGTGGGAAACGACAACATTGCGGAACTCCTGGTTGATCTTGACGATCTTGAAGTCCATTGTCTGGTTGACGTAAGCGTCGTAGTCGCGGATAGGCTTGATGTCGATCTGTGAGCCCGGGAGGAAAGCCTCGATTCCGAAGACATCGACGATCATACCGCCCTTTGTGCGGGTCTTCACGAAGCCCTTGACAATCTCGTCGTTGTTGAACGCCTCGTTCACTCTGTCCCAAGACTTGAGGGCGCGTGCCTTCTTGTGGGAAAGGATGAGCTGGCCTTTCTTGTCCTCTGCGGACTCAACGTAAACCTCAACCTTGTCACCGACCTTGAGGTCTGGATTGTAACGGAACTCAGGAGCCTGGATGACACCCTCGCTCTTGTAACCTATGTTGACGATAACCTCTCTCTTGGAGATGGCGGTAACGGTTCCTTCAACGACCTCGTTCTCCACGATCTTGGAGAGAGTCTGGTCATAAGCGTCCTCGATGGACTTCTTGTCCTCGCCGCCGTAAATCTCGGCGCCGCCTTCAAACGCGTCCCAGTCGAACTTGTCCGGAGCCACGGATGCGTTGAGAGATGTTTTCTTTGCCGGGGCCTCGGCCTTAGGCGCTTCCTGTACAGGAGCCTCTACCTTAGCTTCCTCAGCTACTTTCTGTGTTTCTTCTGCCATAATGGTAATTAAAGATAACTAGTTGTTTAACAATATTTTTACGCCCTACCGGACACGCCAACACGGCACGGCCGGTCAAAAGGCGTGCAAAGATAGGCAAAATCATCTGATTTACAATAAGAAAAAGGTATTATTTTACAACAGCTTGTTCCTTTTGAAGAGGAACAGCACCAGCGCGACCGTCAGCAGCATCACGCCGAGCAGCAGCACCCACATCCAGCTCTTGTCCATCAGCGGCATAGGGACGTTCATCCCGTAGAAGCTCGCCACAAGGGTCGGAGGCATCAAGAGCACGGACACAAGGGTGAATATCTTCATGATCTTGTTCTGGTCCAGGTTGATAAGACCGACAACCGTGTCCTGAAGGTACTCAAGCCTCTCGAAACCGAAATTCGTGTGGTTGATCAGGGAATTGATGTCCTGGAGCAGAACCGAGAAACGCCTGTGCAGATCCTTCGGGTACTTGTCGCTCCTGAGCATATTCGAGATCAGACGCTGCTTATCGACGATGTTCTCGCGCACGAGCATCGTGTTTTCCTGCAACTGGTTGATGTCCAAGAGGAAGTCCTCGTCGATGTCTTCCTGCTGGTTGATTCGCTTGCTGTACTGGGAGATCTCCTTGCTCATAAGCTCGATCATATCCGCGTCCAGATCGACACGCTGGTCCATAATGCTGGCGAAGACCGTGTAGCCGTTCGGATATGACTGAGGCATCGCGACTATCCTGCGCTGGAGCTCGGTGAAGCTTCGCAGCGGAACATCCCTCAAGGTCGTCAGACAATTCCCGACGAAAGTGAACGAGACGGCCTCCATCGAATAGTCCTCCGGTCCCGGCATCAGGAAGTTGGTGTTCGCGAAAATCGCGTTCTCCGTCTCGGAGAAACGTGACGAACTCTCAATCTCCTCAGCCTGCGCGCGGCTCTGGATTTCCTCTCCAAGAAACTCATCCACAGTGTGTTTCTCCTCTCCGGACGGAGAAAGGATGTCAATCCAAAGGACATTATCCCTGCTGATTTTAGAAAGCTCCGTTTCAGACTGGGAAACCAACAGCTTGCCGTTCAGTCTGTAGAAAATCGCGATCATACTCTTCCTGTATTATTCCCGGCCCAAGCGTGGGAAAGGTTCCACTTCAATTCGCTGACATTACGGAGAAGTCAGTCCACAAAAATAAAAATATTTTATGGACTAAAAAAATTTAGTCCATAAAATATCGGAACTATGCACTTTAGGCTTGCTCCGAATCCCTTCGGTAACACTTTCGGCCTCTTTTGCTCCTCAAGAGTGCAGCCTGCACTCTT
>OLNF01001563.1_pt1 | contig 19357 bp, 20 predicted proteins | sample 1673061 | NCBI WGS metagenome assembly OLNF01 (sample SAMEA3136751, study PRJEB25190) | human gut metagenome
CTGACAATCTCACTTGGTATCGCGAAACTTCAGGCAGAAAACGCCACAGACTTTGTCGCCAGCAGACAATACGCCTTCTCCATGCGCTGTTTGGGCAGAAGTTTTGACGATACAGATGGCGCGTGGGCAGCATGTTCCGCAAAAAAGCTGCTTGCACAGGACTTTCCTGCCCAGTTGCTTCCTTAATAATGGCTTATGGCGTTTGCAGGCTGCTGGTCAGCCCCAAGCGAATCATGCGGTCGCTGAGGACTGCCATGTCGTCGGCTTTCTCCACGCAGTCGCGCTCCAGCCACGTCCGCAGCAGACCCACAAAGCCCAGCGCGCCGAACGCATAGCTGTAATCGAACGTCACTTCGTCCTTCTTCATCATCAGCCATTCGCGGCGGAAGGCCTCCTGCACCACGTCGGACAGCTTTTTCAGGAACTTCATATCGCCGTTCTGCCCCAGCAGCACTTGGCACAGTTCCTTGTTCTCCTCCACCAGATGGAACAGCTCCTTCAGCACGGGCAGTGTATGCGTAAGCACGGTTTCGCCCTTATGCGCGGCAATCAGCTGGTTCACCTGATTGAACAGCTCCTGCTCGATGCTGTCCAGCATGTCGAATATATCGCGGTAGTACAGGTAGAACGTGCCGCGGTTGACGTCCACCAAATCCGCCAGCTCGCGCACGGTAATGTCCTGCACCTGCTTTTCCTTCATCAGCTGAATCAGCCCGTGGGTAAGCAGCTTCTTCGTCCGGCGCACCCGGCGGTCTTCCTTCTTCTCCGGCTTAACCTGCATCGTATCCTTTTCTGTCATCATGGCGACCCCCTTGTTTTTCAACTCTTTTGCCAATTTTGTTGATTGTTTCCGCAATCGTCGTTCATTTTGTCGCTTAATCAGCGTCCGAAACCGAATCTGATGATTGATTTTCGGTACACATGCTATTATACTATCCCTCGTTGATAAAGTCAACACATTGTTCACTAAAAGTTATGGATTTCAGAAACGGAGGAACTGTTGTGAACCGATTCGCAAGGTGGATTGTCAAGCACCGTGTTGCCGTCGTCATCATCTGTCTGCTGATGCTGATTCCGTCGGTGCTGGGCATGAACGCCACAAAGGTCAAGTATGACCTGCTGTATTATCTGCCGGAAGACCTTGACACGGTCAAGGGGCAGAACATCCTGATGGAAGAGTTCGGCAAGGGCGCGTTCTCCCTGTGCATCACGGAAGGGATGAGCGAAACCGACCAGCAGGCGCTGGAGGATGCCATCCGCGACGTGCCGCATGTGGACACGGTCATCGGCTATGCGTCCATCACCAAGGGCACGATTCCTTCCGAGATTCTGCCGGACGAATACCGGGACATCTTCGAGAAGGGCGACGCGCGGCTGATGGCGGTGTTCTTCGATGACACGTCGTCGGCAGAAGGGACGATGGAAGCCATTGCGCAGATCCGCAAAATTGCGGGGCAGCAGTGCTTCGTGTCCGGTCTGTCGGCGGTTGTGACCGATACCAAGCAGCTGGTGGAGGATCAGGAAGCCATCTACGTCGCCATCGCCGTTGCGCTGTGCTGCGTCGTGCTGATGCTGACAATGGACTCCATCCTCCTGCCGTTTATCTTCCTGCTGTGCATCGGCGTGAGCATCCTGTGGAACATGGGCACGAACTACTTCCTCGGTGAGATTTCCTACATCACCAAAGCAGTCGCCGCCGTGCTGCAATTGGGCGTGACGCTGGACTACTCCATCTTCCTGTGGCACAGCTACAAGGAAGAGCAGCAGACCTATTCCGACAAGGACGAAGCAATGGCGAGCGCCATCTGCAAGACCATTTCCTCCATCGTCGGCAGCAGCCTGACGACGGTCGCGGGCTTCGTCGCCATCTGCTTCATGAGCTTCACGCTCGGCCGTGACCTCGGCATCGTGATGAGCAAGGGCGTTATCCTCGGCGTGCTGGGCACGGTCATCCTGCTGCCCTGCGTCATCCGCCTCCTTGACCGCGCGCTGGAAAAGACCTCGCACAAGCCGCTGCTGCCGAGCGTTGCGGGCATCAGCAAGTTCGTCACGAAGCACTACAAGGTGCTGTTCGTCATCCTGATTGTGCTGTGCATCCCGGCGTTTTACGGCTACAACAATGTCGGCAAGTATTACGACATGTCCGCCTGCCTGCCGCAGGAGCTGGAAAGCGTGAAGGCGAACACGAAGCTGTCCGAAACCTTTGACGTGTCCACGAACCATCTTGTGCTGGTCGACGCGGACGTGCCACAGAAGGACGTCGTCGCCATGACGGACGAAATGGCGGAAGTCGATGGCGTGAAGCAGGTGCTGTCGATTGACTCGCTGCTGGGCGCGGGTATCCCCGAACGCATCGTGCCGGACGAAATCCTCAGCGAGCTCAAGAGCGACGAATACCAGCTGATGCTGATTTCCTCGGAATACATCATTTCCTCCGACGCGGTGAATCGGCAGATTGATGAGCTGAACGAAATCCTCAAAAAGTACGACGAGGGCGGGATGCTCATCGGCGAAGCGCCCTGCACGAAAGACCTCATTTCCTGCACCGACCACGACTTCGAGGTCGTCAGCCTGATTTCCATTATCGCCATTTTCCTGATTATCGCGCTGGTGCTGCGCTCGATTTCCCTGCCGGTGATTCTGGTCGCCGTCATTGAAACCGCGATTGCCGCAAACCTTTGCATCCCCTACTACACAAACGTGACGCTGCCGTTCGTCGCGCCGATTCTGATTTCGACCATTCAGCTGGGTTCGACGGTGGACTACGCCATCCTGATGACGACGCGCTACTTGCAGAACCGCCGTGCGGGGGCTGACAAGCGCGAGGCCGTCAGCAAGGCGGTCGCGTCCTCCGCGCAGTCGATTCTCGTCAGCGGCATCGGCTTCTTCGCCGCGACGTTCGGCGTTGGGCTGTACTCCAATGTCGATATTATTTCCTCCATGTGCTCCCTGATGGCGCGCGGCGCGCTGTGCTCGGTGGTGGTTGTGCTGTTCCTGCTGCCGGCGGTGCTGCTGGTGCTGGACAAGGTGATTATCCACACGACGCTGAAAATGAACGTGAAGAACTGACTTTATTGGTAGAAAGGATGGAAAAATCCGATGAAAAAGCGTGCTTTTGCTCTTATCACTGCGCTTTGCATGACGCTGACCTGCTTTGCCAGCGCGGAAACCGTGAAACACGAGCGTGTTTATGCCGTGACGAATGCCGCCGGCGACGCGCTGACCGTCATTGACAACGTTCGCCTTGAAAACGGCGACGCTTTGGCGGAAATCGACGACCGGACGCTGCTGACCGCGCTGGAAAACGTCGGCGGCACGGAAAATTTCACCCAGAGCGGCGAAACCGTGACGTGGAAAGCCGACGGAAACAGCATCATCTATCAGGGCACGTCGGACAAGGCGCTGAACGTGACCCCCGTCGTCCACATGACGCTGGACGGCAAGGAAGTCACCGCCGCGGACGTGAAAAACGCATCCGGCGAACTGGTGATGACCGTCTCCTACCGCGCCGAATCCCCTTTCCTCGCCGTGACGTTGATGCCGCTATCTGACGACGTGACCAGCGTGACCGTGGGCAACGGCGCGGTGCTGACCGACGGCGCGCACAGTTTCCTGATGGGCTTCGGCATCCCCGGCGCGGATGCGGATTTGGAACTGCCCGATTCCTTCACCATGACGGCGCATGTGGATCATGCCGACCTGAACTGGATGATGACGATTGCGACAGCGCAGCCCGTGAAGGTGCTGACCGACGCACTCTCCGACCACGCGGCGGACGCGCACACCCTCGTCAGCGACCTGACGGCGGGGCTGAACGCGCTGGCGGACGGCTCGGACATTCCCGAAAGCAACGAGGACATTCACGAACTGCTGACCGCGCTGAACACGCTCTTTGACGGCGCAGCGCAGCTCAAGGACGGCTCCATCACCCTGCTGGACGGCGTGAAGACGCTCAAAGACGGCTTGGATACGCTAAGCAGCAACAGCGCTGCGCTCAACGACGGCGCGGCGCAGCTGTTTGCCGCTGTGCTGGATACCGCGAACACGCAGCTGTCCGCCGCGGGGCTGGATGCGCTGAGCATCGAAGTGCCGACGCTGACCGCCAGCAACTACGCAGCCGTGCTGGACGACCTGATTGCCCAGCTTGACCCCGCCGTCATTGACAAGACCATCGAGGCTTTGGCGAAGGCACAGGTTCGCGAGGCAGTCATGGCGCAGGAGGACAAGGTTCGCGAGGCCGTGACCGAAGTGGTGCGCGGTCAGGTGCGGGACGCGGTTGTCGCGCAGGAAGAAACCATCCGCGCCGCTGTGACCGACGTAGTGAAGGAACAGGTGCGTCAGGCAGTTGCGGCACAGGAAGACACCATTCGCGCGGCAGTGACGCAGGCGGTTCAGGCGCAGGTGCAGGACGCGGTTCAAGCGCAGGAGGACACCATCCGCGCCGGCGTGACGCAGGCGGTTCAGGCGCAAGTGCTGGAGGGCGTGCTGGCGCAGGCGGGTCTCAATATGACGGCGCAGCAGTATCAGGACGCGGTTGCGGCGGGTCAGGTGCCGGACGCGCAGCAGAAGCAGATCAGCGCGGCGGTTGACCAGATGATGGCGTCCGATGACATCAAGGCGAAAATCGAAGCGTCTGTGACCGAGCAGGAACATCAGCTGGTCGCGCAGAACATGGCGTCCGACGACATCAAGGTGAAGATTGAATCCGCCGTCACCGAGCAGGAAAATCAGCTGATTGCCCAGAACATGGCATCAGACGACATCAAGGCGAAGATTGAATCCGCCGTCGCCGAACAGGAAAATCAGCTGGTGGAAGAGAATTTCGCATCCGCCGATGTGCAGGCGAAGCTGGAAGCCGCTGTGACCGAGCAGATTGACAAGCTGGTGGAAGAGAACTACGCCAGTGCGGACGTGCAGAACACCGTGGCGGAAAAGAAGGCGACCATTGCCGCAGCGGTGGATTCGCTCAAGCGCCTGAAGGAGCAGCTGGCATCCGTGGAGACGTTCGTGCACGGCTTGAAGGCGTACACCGATGGCGTGGCGCAGGCGGGCGACGGCGCGTCCCAGCTCTACGATGGCGCAAATACGCTGTCGGGCGGCATGACGGAACTCTCCGACGGTTTGGCGGAACTCAAGGCGAAGCTGACCGAAGAAGGGCTTGACCTGCTGAGCGGCGACGTGCAGAAGGCGCTTGACCTCTTCGACAACCTCGAAAGCCAGATGGCGAATGTGCCGAGCTTCGACCTCGTGGCGGACGGCATGGCGCATGACATGCTGCTGATTATCCGCACGGACTTGCAGAAATAAGCGCAAAGAAAAGGAACCCGTTTCCCCTGCTGAAAAGCGAGGATTCGGGTTCCCTTTTTATGCGTCTTTCTTGCTTTCCGTGTTTGCGCGAATCGCGTGGGTGTCCTCCACCAGCTGACCAAAGCCGTAGAGCAGGAACGAGCCAATCCACGAGACCAGCACACCGACGATGATGGTCATGATGCCCGCGACAACGCCTGCGCCGCTATTAGCCCGCACAAACTCGCCGTTCAGCCGATACGTCATGGATGAGCCGCCAGCCATGAGGGCAAGCCCCGTGATGACCCAGCAGATGATGCCAATCCAGCAGAGCACCTTCGCCAGCACCTGAATCTTGTGACCGATGTTATTGAACATGAAAAAAGCCTCCTTTTTCGCGCCTTTTCGTCGCAATTTTATTATATGCATCTGTCTGTTTTTTGTCAAGCACAAAGCACAAAAAACGCGTCCGCAGGTGCAGGCTGCGAACGCCGTGAAGGGAGATGGCTTATATATTGCTTATGCTTTTGTGCAGTAATCCTTGTACCACAGGAACGCGGGCTGGTAGGTGATGGCGGATTCCTCGCAGTCCATGCAGAAGCGGCGAATCGCCTTCTTCTGCGCCGCCGCGAGGGGCAGTGTCTGTGCCGTCCGCGCGCCTTGAATCACCCACCGTGCCTCCGCCGCATCCGACGCTTCCAGCAGCATCTTCATGCCGACTTTCCCCAGCGGAATCGCCATCGTTTCCAGAAAGCCGCCATCCGTGTCGCCGCGCATGGTGTACTGCTGCACGTTGTCGGGCAGAATCGCGTACGTCGTATCCCCCATGCGCAGCTCCATCCGGCGCACCTGAAACAGCATTCCCTCGCTGTACACGGACAGCATCACCCGCGGAAGCGCCTCGATTTCGCCGCCGCGCGGACGAATGCGCACGTCCAGCGACAGCACCACGCTACCGTCGTCGCTCGTCACCTCGCACTGTTCCGCTTCATAGTAGCGCTCATTGCGGCGGAAGTTTTCGGCATAGGTGTAGCCCGTGCGGTCGAAAGCGGACAGGTTCAGCGGCGGCGCTTCGTTCGGGAAGCGCTGGTAGAAGGATACGATGGTGGGCATGGTGAAAGCCTCCTTAGGGTAAATGTTTTTTGTTCTTGTTTCTAATTGCAGCCATTATGGACTAAGCTGCTTCTCACGTAGTCATATAGGAAGGATATTCTCTTCGGGATTATCATCGCCAGTTATACCCCAAAGAGTAACTATCCGAGCATACGTCCGCCAGAGCCCCCAGAATCAGCAAAATAGCCAGAATAATCCCCATGATTTTAGCAAACTTCTCCATATGCTATCCTCTCAATTATCTATCCGTCGATTTCCTCCTCTACGCCCAGACAGACGTCATATCTGCTGAAGCGCAGGGCGATTTGGTAACGTCCGCTCACCCAGCGGCGGATGGTGTCCTCCCCGCACGGGGTGATGCTCGTCGGTGCGGCTTTCGCAATCTGTTGAACCTCCCAGTACGTCAAGCCGCGGTAAACAGGTACGCTTCTCATCCGCTGGCAGAGGCTCGTCTGCGTTCCGCTCAGCGCGGTCAGCAGCAGCGCGATGCCTACCAGCAACCATCCCAAGTACGTCATGTTCCTCCCTTCTTTGTCGCTTGGTTCTGTCTGCATTGTAGCGCCGCACCCCCCAAATGTCACGCTCACGATGTTTACATTCGCCCGATATCGCGCTCAAAACGTGTACATTTGCCTTATATCGCGCTTTTTTCCGCCAAAACGCAAAAAAATCGCCCCCGACGGGACGATTTTTGCGAACAAGTGTTCAGTTTTCTGATTCTGGCGGAAACTCGTGAATCAGGTCGATGCTGATGGAAAACCTCAGTTCATGACCGTTCGCATCCGTTCCGGAGATGATAAACACGCCGCGATCAACGTTCAGCTTGTCCGTACCGCAGTACAAATCCAGCGGCATTTCGCCCTTGACGAGCGTTTCACGCTCCATCCAGTTGCGCATGTAATTGTAATCAACAGCAGGCGACGAACCATTTAGTTTGTCACCCTCATACCATTTCGCCTGCGCATAGGTCGGCGTGAACGGCACGTCGCTGACGTTCGTGCTGTAAAAGTGAATCATCCAGCCGACAAACCCGCCGTCTTCTTTCATCATGTACGCATTTTCCGGCGGATACGACAGTTCGATTTGCGCCTGCGCCTTGGGCAGCATCGGCAGCACAATGCCGACAACCGCCGCCACGATGATGACGACCGCCGCGCAGATGACCGCGATTCGCTTGCGCTGATTGGGCTGCTCCGGCGGATTAAAAAACCGACCGTCGGTTTGTTCCTGCGTTTCCCGTACCGACTCCTGCACCGCCGGCATGGCTTCAGGCGGCTGGACTGCCGCTTCATCCGCCGCTTCATCCGCCAGAAAATTCACACCCAGCACCTTCGACAGCTGCGCCGCCGTCGCTACGTCCGGCATGGCGCGCCCGTTCTCCCAGTGCGACACCGTCTGCCGCGACACGTTGACCAGCTGTGCCAGTGTGTCCTGCGTCATGCCCTTTGTCTTGCGTGCCTGCATGATTTTTTCGCCTATGTTTTCCATATTTTGCCCCCCCCCACAAAAATAAGCAACATATCTATTATTATAACGATAATTGTCGCCTTTGTCAACAAAAAAAGACCCGATTTCCGCAGAAATCAAGCCTTGCAAACGGTTTTTTTATCGCGGCAGACGGGCAGAAATACAGTTTTTTATTCGCCCATCATCCTGTGCAGCAAATCCTGATACGCCTGTTCAACGCCGCCCAAATCACGGCGGAAGCGGTCGAGGTCCATCGGCTCATGCGTCCGGGCATCCCAGAAGCGCGCGGAATCAGGGCTGATTTCATCCGCAACGAGCAGTTGACCGTGGTAGCGCCCGAACTCCAGCTTAAAATCCACCAGCTCTACGCCGATTTCCGACGTGAAATCCGACAGAATTTGGTTGATTTTCCGTGCCGTCTCGATGACGTAGTTCATTTCCTCGCGCGTCGCAAGATGCAGCGCCTCGACATGCGTGATGTTGATGAGCGGGTAGTCCATCTCGCTGCCCTTCAGTTCCAGCTCGATGACGGTCGTGTCCAGCTTCGTGCCAGTCGGCAGACCGATGCGCTTCGCCAGCGACCCCGCCACGCGGTTGCGCACCTTCACGGATACCGGCAGAATCTGACATCGCTTGACAAGGCTCTGCCGCGCGTCCAGCCGTCGCAGGTAGTGCGTCGGGATGCCGTTTTCTTCCAGCATTTTGAAGAACTGTTCGCTAATCGCGTTGTTGACTTCGCCCTTGCCCAGAATCCGCCCGCGCTTCAGCCCATGAAACGCCATTGCCTCATCCTTGAAGTACACGATTGCCTGATCCGGATCGTCGGTTGCGTAAACGCGTTTGCCTTTTCCTTCCGTCAGCAGCTTGCCCAGTTCCATCGCGCCAGCGCCCCTTTCATTGCGTACAGATTCCTCTGCGGGTAGGGTTTATTGTACCATTTTTCGCCCCGCAGGACAAGGGAATTTCCGCAGCTTGCAAAAGTTTGTCGGTTTTTCACGAAAGTCAAGGATTTTTATCCGCACTGAAACACACCATCAGCAGCCCTTCGCGGAAGGTGACCTCCGCCATGTCCGCCGTGAACTCGTTGCTGCACCCCAGCGGATAGTGGTACGTCAGCGTCGCGCGGGTGAGCGTCCATTTCGCGCCCGTCAGCGTCACATCCCGCACCTCCGGTGAATACGCCAGCAGCGACAGCTTCCGCCCCGGCATTTTCGGCAAATGATGCGTGCCCGGCGCAAGAATCGTCGCGCGATTCTGCCCGTCCACCAGCCACGCGCGTTCGCCGCGCAAGGCGCAGTCCGCCGCGCATTGCAGGCAAGATAGCGTGTGGTCGAAGCGCCCGCCAATCGCCCCCGCGAGGATAAACTCAGTGTACCCGCGTTTGCGCCCTTCATGCAGGCAGACGACCAAATCCGTATCATCTTTCTCCGTCGGCAAGGTCAGCGTGGGCACATCCGGGCGCATTGCAGGCGGCATGGAGTCAAAATCCCCGACAACCAGCTGCGGCGTCAGCCCGAACTGCCGCGCGCGCGCCCAGCCGCCATCCGCGCAAATCAGGAAATCCCCCGGCTGCGGCGCAATCCACGGCAGCTCTTCGCCCGCATACAGCGGCGTCAGAATGATGCAGCGCGGCATAGCAGTTCTCCTCGCTTTGATGATGGTTTTCATTGCCCCTTCGCCGCTTCGAGAAGCCAAAAATCCCCCTCAATATAATAAGAAAGCAGGAGACAAGCAGTATCCCACTTGCCTCCTGCTGCGGGCGAAATCAGAAATTCCGCAATTACTCCTGCACGGGCGCTTCTTCCGCGTCCGCGGGAGCTTCCTCGCCCATCGCCTCGTCGTCGAAGGAGAATTCGTCTTCGGCGGCCTGACGGATGGACAGGGAGATGCGCTTCTTCTCGGTGTCAACGCTCAGCACCTTCACGCGGACAATCTGACCTTCCTGCACGGCGTCAGTGACCTTCGCGACGCGGTTCTGCGCGCACTGGGAGATGTGCACCAGGCCATCCAGACCGGGCTGGAGTTCAACGAACGCACCGAAGTCCGCAATACGGACAACCTTGCCTTCGACGATGCAGCCTTCCGGATAGCGCTCGGCGGCGTTATCCCACGGACGGGGCTGGAGCTGCTTGTAGCCAAGCTGGATGCGTTCACGTTCGCGGTCGAGGGACAGAATCTTCACGTCAACTTCCTGACCGGGCTTGACGACCTCGGACGGATGGTTGATGTGGCCCCAGGACAGATCCGTGATGTGAATCAGGCCGTCCACACCGCCGACATCAACGAACGCGCCGAACTGGGTCAGGCGGCGAACGACGCCGTGGATGATAGCGCCCTCTTCAAGGTTCTCCCAAGCAGCCTTCTTGCGGGCAGCGGTCTGCTCAGCAATGACAGCCTTGCGGGAAGCCACGATGCGCTTCTTCTGCTTGTCCACTTCGATGATCTTGAGTTCCATTTCCTTGCCAACGAACTCTTCAATCTTGTCAACATAGTGCTGCGCGAGCTGGGAGGCGGGCACGAAAGCACGCACGCCCTCAACATCAGCAATCAGGCCGCCCTTGACGGCTTCCTTGCCAACGCCCTTGACATACTCGCCCGCGTCGTACTTGGCGACGAGCGCTTCCCACGCCTTGCGGTTGACGATGTTGCGCTGGGACAGAACGACATTGCCTTCGCCGTCGTTCACTTTGACGATCTCAGCTTCCAGTTCGTCACCTTCTTTGACGTCCTGCTGGGTCAGGTCGGAGCGCTTGATGATGCCATCGGCCTTGTAGCCAATGTTCACATACACTTCGTCCGGGGTCACCTGCACAACTTTGCCGGTCACCGTCTGTCCAGCCTTGATGCGCGTCATCGTGGCCACGATGGCGTCCATGGTGAAGTCAGAGGACTGAGCCATGTTTTCGTTGTCGGTCATATGGGTTGCAACCTCCTCTAATGAGCCATCCGGTGTGGAAGCACCGGCGGTTATTCCAATTTTATCGGAATGAATATTTGCAAAGGCAGGCGGAATTTCCGCCGCGCACTCTACCAAAATTGTTCGGGGGCAAAGCGCCTTGCACGCCTCAAAGAGCTTGTGCGTGTTCGCACTGGTGCGGCCACCGACGACAATCATAGCGTCAGATGCCGCGGCAAGCTTCTTAGCTTCCCGCTGGCGCACCGCGGTGGCGTTGCAGATGGTGTTATGCTCCTTCAAATGCTGGACACGCCCGCGCAGTACGGTGACAATCGCCTCCCAGCGCTCCGGGGGGAAGGTCGTCTGCACGGCGGCTGCCGCCTGTTCCATTTCGGGCAGCTGCGCCGCTTCCTCCGCCGTCGCCACGACGTAGACCTTGCCGCGCGCCCAGCCGCATGTTCCCTTGACCTCCGGGTGTTCCCGTTCGCCCACCATAATCAGCGGGCAATCCTCGCCCGTATCCTCCGCGACGACGCGGTGGAGCTTGTTGACGAAGGGGCAGGTCAGGTCAACCACCTTGCAGCCGGCATTTTCCAGCTGCTTGATGACCTCCGGCGCGACGCCGTGACTGCGGATGAGCACCTGCCGACCCGCTGCTTCCTCGACGGAAGCGACCGGCGGAATCCCGCGCTGACGAAGCATGTCCACGACTGTCGGGTTGTGGATCAGTTCCCCCAGCGTACAAGAGGGCACGCCGCTGTCCGCCACCTGCACGGCGCTTTCGACCGCGCGGCGGACGCCCATGCAGAACCCCGCATGAGCCGCGATTTCAATCGGCATTTCCCGTTTGCATCCTTTCCAGCATGGTCAGACCATTTTCTGACCTCTATATTGATTCTACATATCTTCTGATTTTCCTGCTTCCTTCGCAATTTTTTTTGAAAAAATTTTTTGTTCGCGAAAAAAGCGCGAAAAAACAGGATTTCACGCAGATTTTGGTGTTCACGCCTCCGGGTGTGCCGTCAGCGCGCGGTAGGTTTCGGTGATGCGGGCGAGCAGCTCCTCGCAGGTGTCGCGGTTCACGCCGCGCTCACGCAGGTCGTCCATCGCAATCGGGTCGCCGACGCGCACGTCCAGACGGCGGAACAGGCGCGGTTTGCCGCCGATGTACAGGGGAATCATCGGCACGCCGCTGCGCAGGGCAATCAGCGCCACGCCGGACTCAACGTGCTCCATAATCCCCTCTTTGTGGCGCGTGCCTTCGGGGAAAATGCCCAGCACGCCGCCCGCCTTCGTCACCCGCAGACAGGCGCGCATCGCCTCCATGTCGCTGTGGTGGCGGTCAACGGGAATCATGTGCAGGTGCATCAGCAGTTTTCCGACCACGGGCGCTTTCGCCAGCTCGATTTTCCCCAGGAAGTTCACTTCGTAGCGGCGAATCAGCATCGCGGCAATAATCGGGTCTGCGAAGGACGTGTGATTCGCGATGACGATGTATGGCGCGTCGAGATTCAGCTTCTCCCTGCCCGTGCAGTGCATAAAGCAGAACAGGTGGAAGTAAAGCCAAAAAATCCCGCGTGCAATCGTATAGATGATGCCCTTTTTGCCCGGAACAGCCATGTGATGCTGGAAATTCTTCTTCTTTTCCGGCTGATTCTGCTCGCTCATGCCCATGCGCCCCCCGTCTTGTCCGCGACGATGCGCAGAATCGCCTCGACCACCTCGTCGAACGTGAGGCTCGTCGAATCGACCGTTACGGCGTCCTCTGCCGCACGGAGCGGGTCAACAGCGCGGTGCGTGTCCTGTTCGTCGCGGGCGCGCAGATCGCGCAGCACATCGTCGAAATTCGCGTCCATGCCCTTATTGACCATCTCCTGATAGCGGCGGCGGGCGCGTTCCTCGGCGCTGGCAGTCAGGAAGATTTTGACGGGCGCGTTCATCAGCACACGCGTGCCAATGTCGCGGCCATCCACCAGCATGGGCGTTTCCTGCGCAAGGCGGCGCTGGAGCGCGACCATTGCCGCGCGCACGCCCGCGTACTTGGCGACGGTGGACGCCGCCATGCTGACCTCCGGCGTGCGGATGAAGCCCGTCACGTCGCGGCCATCCACGAGGGTATGCTGACCATCCGCCGCGTGACCGACCGTCATTGACAGGGCCTGACACAGCGCCGTAACCGCCTGTTCGTCCTGCACGGGAACGCCCTTCTCCAGCGCGGTCAGACCGATGGCGCGGTACATCGCGCCGGTGTCGAGGTGGAGGATGCCCAGCCGCTTGGCGACGGCGTCCGCAATGCTTGATTTTCCTGCGCCGACAGGGCCGTCCATGGCAATATTCAGCACCATGCGTTGTTGTCTCCTTTTGTTGACATTTTTATGTAGGCTCAAATCGCCCGGTGTCCCATGCCGACGACGACCTCGTTGAGATGCACTAAGCCCACGGTAAAGAACACCGCCACCGCCACATGCTCACCGGAGCGGGCGACGCCGATTTTGCCGCCGACGGAAAAGCCCATCGCTTTCTCGCTGACTTGGCACACCGCGTCGTGCGCTGCCCCAGCAACTGCGCCCTCCTCGCGGTGCGTATCACTGATGACGCCCTCACGCTTGGCGGCGACCACGGCGCGCTCAATCATCTTCATCATCGAATCCACGAATGTGCCGCCGAAGTCCGATGCCGCGCCGACAATATCCTTTTCGGTCAGCGACGCCTTCAGCTCGGTTTCTTCCTCGCGTGTCGCCGTCATCGCCAGCTGAATCGCCGCACGAGCTACCGCGCGGCTGTCCCCGATGATTTCCAGCATTTCCTTCGCTCCTTTCATCCGGCATACCTGTTTATTATACATGATTTTCCCCTTTCCTGCAAGCGATTTTCCTGATTTTTCAGCAGATTAGCCCGCAAACCCACGCGCACGTCAGGTAGGACAGCAGCGACACGCCCAGCGCGCCCGGCAGCTTTTTCACGCCCGCCGCGCCGAGATAGACGCTCATCGTGTAGAAAATCGTCTCGCTTGACCCCATCAGCACCGACGCGATTCGCCCAACGCGGCTGTCCGCGCCGTACTGCGCGAAAATCTCCTGCAGCGCCGCCAAACTGCCCGACCCGGTCATCGGGCGGAGGATGAGCATCGGTGCGACCTCCTGCGGCAGGTTCAATATTGCCGTCAGGGGCGATAGCAGGCGTACAAGAAGCGCCGTCAGCCCGGAGGCGTTCATCAAGGAAAGCATGAGCAGCATCCCCGTCAGCGCGGGCAGGAGCTGCCACGCGGCTTCCATTCCTTTCTTCGCGCCGGATAGGAACGCGCCGTAGACCTCAACGCCCGCGCATTTTCCGCGCAGAAGAATCAGCAGAACGGTCAGGATAAGGGTGACGGCGGCGGCTTTCTCCATGCGGATTCGCTCCTTTTTGGCGGATTTTGTCGTACACGCCCAGCAGGATGACCCCGGCTGCCGTCGCGGCGGCGGACGAAATCAGCATAGCGCCCCAAATGTCCGCCGGATGCTGTGCGCCTGCCGCCTGACGAAGCGTCAGCACCGTCGTCGGCAGCACCTGCAGGCTGGAATTGTTGAGCACCAGCAGCAGCGCCAGCACGCGCAGTCCCGGCTCGCCGTGCGCCGCTAATTGCTTCGCTGCGGACACACCCGGCGGCGTGGCGGCATTCCCCAGACCGAGGACGTTCGCCGCCAGATTCATGCCGACTGCCTCCCAGCAATCAGCGTCCGGAAGCGCACGGCTGTGTCTTCCGAATAATTTTCGGATAAGCAGCCCAAGTTTCGCCACGTCGCCCGTGCGCAGAAGCACTTCCATCAAGCCACTCCAGAGCGTCATCGTTCCCAGCAGCGTCAGCATCAGCGAAACGCCGCTTTCCGCCGAGGTCAGCAGCGCCGACGCCGCTGAAGGCGCACGGTTTGTGAGCAGTGCCAGTATCAGCGACAGCGTTGTCAGAATGAAAAATACCCTGCCCATAAATACTTCTCCTTTCAGAAGCAATTTAGCACGGATGTTATACCCATTTTGTGCATATCTGTATATTGTCTGCGCGCCAAACTACGGAACTTTTCAAGCGTATCTCGAAATTTTTTTCTTGAAAATAGCAAGAAAAAACTTATAATTCATGAAAACCCCTTGACAAACGTTAGAAAAAAATGTAGAATGACAATGCAATATGTGGAATCGTCCTGCGCTGTGCAGGAGTGCCGGACAATCCCTCATGGCAACATTACCGCTATCGAACGGAAGGGAGAAATTACTATGAAGTCTACCGGTGTTGTGCGTCAGTTGGATACCCTTGGTCGGATCGTCCTGCCCATCGAGCTTCGTCGCACGATGGACATTGGCGTGAAGGACATGCTGGAAATTTTCGTCGAAGGTGACGAAATCATCCTCAAGAAGTATCATCCGAGCTGCATTTTCTGCTCTGATGCCCGTGACGTCGTTCCCTACAAGGGCAAGCTCGTCTGCAAGAGCTGCCTGGCAGAACTGCGGAACGCGCAGGACTAATCAGCAGAAGCAGGATGGGCGGAAGCGTGGCAACGTGCCCATCCACCAGCGGACTGCACTGAGTGGTGCAGCCCGTTTTTTCTATGCGGATTTTTCTCCGCTCATGCGAAAAGCACTTGCCATTTTCCTGCTGATGGCGTATAATATTCTTGCAGCCTTTTCTATATTGGTTGCTTTTATCAACAAAATGACCAAAGGAAGGATACCCATTATGCTCAAAATCTACAAGGAGGATTTCACTGTTCGCTCCTACCAGACCGATTTGAACGCCCGCATGAAGCCCAGCGCGATTCTGGAAGTGATGCAGGAAGCTGCCGGACAGCACTCCGAGCGCCTTGGTCTGGGGCGCAGTGCCCTGCTGGCAAAGAACACCGCGTGGGTGCTCACGCGCGTGGAGGTCGATATGGATCGCTATCCGGCGTTCGAGGAGACGTTCTCCGTCGAGACGTTCCCGATGCCCGTGCGCCGTTGCTTCTTCCCGCGTTACTTTATTTTCCGCGACAGCAATGGCATCGAAATCGGACGCGCCGCGACGCTGTGGGTGCTGCTTGACCTCGGCACACGCAGCATGACGAAGCTCGACGTGGTGAAGGCGCTGATGCCCGACAACTCCGACCTGCTCGCGCCGCTGGGTCTGCCTGCCGCCGTGACCGAGGTGTCCGGCACGCTGCAAACCGAAATGCGCCAGCCGCGCTACACCGATTTGGATTTCAACGGCCACGTCAACAACACGCGCTATCTGGACTGGTGCTGCGACGCGCTGGGAATTGACACCATGCGCGGCGCGTACCTGAAGCACTTCGCGGTCAATTTCGACGCGGAAGTGATGCCGATGCAGCAGATTCGGACGGAGCTGCGCCGGCTGGGCGACGATTTCTCCTACTGCGGCTTCGAGGGCGACAAGCGGCACTTTGATGTCGGCGGGCTGCTCGCGCGGCAGAATTAAGCTGCGTTTTCCCGATTTCGCGAATCTATTCACAATTTCCCATCTTGAAAAGAAGGCGTCGGTTTTCATGACCGGCTCCTTCTTTTTTGATATGGATTTTTGCGCGTGCTCCCCTATTGCTTATTCCGCATTAAAAAAGCCGCCGCCCCCCGCAAAAAGGGGCAGCGACGGCGAAAAAATCATACTATTTCCAAATGAAAATGCGCCAAGATGCGCCGCGAATTTTTCGTTCTGGCTAACGGGAACGAAATGCAGCGTAGCAGCGCTACGCTAAATGGAGTGAGCGGACGCCAGAACGAAAAAGGCGCAAGCAGATGGCGCAGTTGAATCTGGAAATAGTATCAGGTTGTGGGTGTGGTAAAAGGATTCACCTGAACCGGGGTCGAAGGCTGCACGAGCGTCTCCACCGTGTGGGTTTCCTCCGGGTGAATGACAAACGGCGCGGGCTGCGGCGCTGCATCCGCCATCGTCAGGCGACCGACGGACACTTCGTACGCCGTCTTGCCGATGACCGTGCCGTCAGGCAGCTGCTTCTGGTACGCGCGGGACTGGAAGCGTCCCAGCAGCGTCACCTTGTCGCCCACCTTCAGGTGGCTGGCGAAGCGCGCGGTGCGTCCCCAGGTGATGCAGGGGATATAATCGCTCTTGCCATAAGCGCGGTTGACCGCCAGCATCAGGTCGGCGATTTCGCGGCCGAAGGGGGTCGTGCGGTAGGAGGGCAGCTTGCACAGCGCGCCAGTCAGCTGCACCTGATTCGGGTTCTCGTCGCTGTCCGGGTCAACCAGATGCTGCGCGAAGCCCGTGATGAGCAGGCGTCCCGCGCCCTCGATGACCTTGTTGTAGCTGCGGAGCTGACCGTCCAGCGCCAGCTTCGAGCCGATGGTCAGCGGCGTATCATCCATCAGGCGCTCAGACACCGTGATGGGCAGCAGATCCTCCGCCCCGGACAGACGCGGCACAGACAGGGTGGCATAGTAAAACTTCTCGCCAAACACTTCATGCCCGTAGACGGGGTTGTCCGTCAGGACGCCGCTCAAATGCAGGAAATTTCCGTTCTCTTCCATAGCGATTCACCTTTCTTTTTGACGGCGGGGCTACTCCGCTTTTGCGGGATGCTGTCTGCCCTGCACGTCGATCGTTGTGTTTCCCTCCAGCAGAAGCTCGCCCACAGGAATAAGCGTGAACCCCTGCTGGTGGTAAGTCTTCAGAATGGTAGGCAAAGCGTCGAGAATGTATTTAGAATCGTTGTGGAAGAGCACGATGTCGCCCGGCGCAACGTTTGTTGTCGCGCGCCGAATCAAATCAGCAGCGCCCTTGTTCTTCCAATCCAGCGAATCTATGCTCCACTGTACCACCTCGTACCCCTCGCTGCGGGCGACGCTGACGACCGTGTTGTTGTAGTCCCCATACGGTGGACGGAACAGCGTCGGCTTTTCCCCGGTAATCGCTTCCAGCTTCTCCGCCATTTCAGACAGCTCCTGCCGCATTCGGCTTTCGCTGATTTTCGTCATGTGCGGATGTTTGCTGGAGTGATTGCCGATTTCGTGCCCGCGGTCGTGAATCTCCTTCACCAGCTCCGGGTATTTGTCAACCCAGATGCCCACGAGGAAGAACGTCGCCTTGGCATTGTACTCGTCCAGCAAATCGAGGATGCGCATGGTCTGATCGCCGCCCCACGAGGCGTCGAAGGAAATCGAAATCACGCGGTCGTCGCGCTCGACGGAGTAAACCGGCAGAATCCGCTTGGCAGCGAGTACGGTCGTCGCGTCCTGATGCAGCGGCCCGGCGTAGCAGAAAGTCAGTACGCTGAGCAGCAGACACAGCGCCGCGCGGGTGTACGCCGCCTTTTTCGGATGCGCAGGTGCAGTGGAATGGGTCATGGCTTGCCCTCCATCCTTTCATAGTCTACGCGGCGGCGCGGGGAAATAGAAGCCCCGCTCGCCCGCTTCGGCAAAAGCGCTTTTGACCCGACAAAACAAGTCAGGAAGCACTTTGTCCGCATGGATGGCAAACCTTATGCAGCAGCGCTGACAAATATACAGCGTTTTGCGGCGGCGCAAGCGCAATACTTCTTGTCCGCCACTCTTATCATATCATACTATTATGACAGCTGCATGAACAAACTTGAAATTATTCGCGATATTCCGAATCCGAGGGGGCTTGGACTTGAACAACAGTTATGAACTCGTCATAATTTGCTGTTTTTCGGTAAAAAGCGCCCTGCCTGTTTTCGTGAATCCCCTGCAAAGCAAGAATCAATCAGGATAAAATGATAGAGAAAGGGCTGCACCCCTTCCTCGTCGGAAAAGGCACAGCCCATCAAGCCAAAGGAAATTAGTACATGCCGCCCATGCCAGCACCGCCAGCCGGAGCCGCGGGTTCGGGCGCGGGGATGTCCGCCACCAGCGATTCGGTGGTCAGCACCATCGCCGCAACAGACGCCGCGTTCTGCAGTGCCGAACGCGTGACCTTCGTCGGGTCAATGATGCCGCGCTCAATCATGTCGCAGTATTCGTCGTTCAGCGCGTCGTAGCCGTAGCCGGCAGCCTTCTTCGCGTTGCGCTTCTTCGTGGTCTTGATGTTCTCGACAATCACCGAGCCATCCACACCCGCGTTCGCCGCAATCTGGCGAATCGGCTCTTCCAGCGCGCGCAGGATAATCTGCACGCCGGTCTTGGCGTCGCCGCTGTACTTCGGCAGCAGGGCAGCCACGTTCTGCTGCACGCTCAGCAGCGCAATGCCGCCGCCGGGCACAATGCCTTCCTCCGCCGCCGCGCGGGTCGCCGCCAGAGCGTCCTCAATGCGCAGCTTGCGTTCCTTCATTTCCACTTCAGTCGCCGCGCCAACCTGAATGACGGCCACGCCGCCAGCCAGCTTCGCCAGACGTTCCTGCAGCTTCTCGCGGTCGTAGTCGCTGGTCGTTTCGGCAATCTGCGCCTTAATCTGACCCACGCGCGCCGCGATTTGATCCTTGTCGCCCGCGCCGTCAACGATGGTGGTGTTCTCCTTGTTCACCTTCACCTGACGCGCATGACCGAGCATATCCAGCGTCGCTTCCTTCAGCTCCATGCCGGTTTCGGAGGAGATGACGGTGCCGCCGGTCAGGATGGCGATATCCTGCAGCATTTCCTTGCGGCGGTCGCCGAAGC
>OLNF01001565.1_pt1 | contig 19345 bp, 16 predicted proteins | sample 1673061 | NCBI WGS metagenome assembly OLNF01 (sample SAMEA3136751, study PRJEB25190) | human gut metagenome
GGATGCAAAGAAACCCGCTGATGGTCGTTATAAGTCAAAGGAAAGCCTTTTGGCACAAATTGACCACAAGAAGGTAGAACTGGACAGCAGAAGACCTTTAACTGCGGGTGAGGCTGCAAGGCTCAACGAAGAATTTATCGTAGAGTACACGTACAACTCCAATGCCATCGAGGGAAATACACTTACCCTGCGAGAAACGGATTTAGTTCTTCGTGGGCTTACGATTGACCAGAAACCGCTGAAAGACCATATGGAGGCAGTCGGTCATAAAGAAGCCTTTGATTTTGTGAGTGAACTGGTAAAAGATAATGTTCCGATTAGTGAGAGCATCATCAAACAGATTCACTATTTCGTTCTTGCAGATAAGAAAGAAGACCGTGGTGTCTACCGTAGAGTTCCGGTCCGCATTATGGGCGCGCAGCATGAACCCGTGCAACCGTATCTGATTGAACCGAAAATGGAACAGCTGCTATATGATTTTGCTGCAAGCACAGAGCATATCGTGACAAAGCTGGCTCGTTTTCACATCGAGTTTGAGGGCATCCATCCCTTCATTGATGGTAATGGCAGAACCGGAAGGCTGCTTGTAAATCTTGAGTTGATGAAAGCCGGATTCCCGCCTATAGATATTAAATTTACAGACAGAATTGCCTATTACAATGCATTTGATGAATATCATGTAAAGCCCAATCTTTCGGCAATGGAAAATCTGTTTGCAGGATACATCAATGCTCGACTGGATATGTATTTAGATATATTGCAGGATTAATCCACCTGCTTCTGACATGGAGGTCGCCTATGTATTGTTTGTATTGCAGATTTTGCTTTAGAAGAAATGGGTCAAATGAATAATTTCCGATCTGGTACTGGGCTGCGCCGAACGTGGTAAACACGTTCGTAAAGCAATATGATTTTTCTCATAAAAAAGTCGTGTTGTTCGCCACATCCGGCGGCAGCGATATGGGGAAGACCGCTGAGAAACTGCAGCCATTTCTAGGAAGCGAGGCTGAGATTGTCGATGCCAAAGTTATGAATGAGAATCCAAGCCTCGAGGCACTGAAAGCCTGGGCGGTCTATTAAGAATTAAAAATTTCTACTTGACCAAACGAGGGAGAACAAACCAATGAAGCAAATCGAGGTGCGGGGTGCCCGCGTACACAACTTAAAAAAAATAGACGTCAACGTGCCTTTGAACCAAATTGTGGGGATTGCAGGCGTATCCGGCTCGGGGAAATCTTCTCTGGCGCTGGGTGTGCTGTATGCGGAGGGCTCCCGTCGCTATCTGGAGTCGTTATCGACTTACACAAGGCGCAGAATGACCGGGGCCGCACGGGCGCAGGTGCGCCTGCTGGCCCTCATCGACACGGGCAATACCCTGCGGGACCCGCTCACCGGGGAGGGGGTGGTCGTGCTGGACTGCGGCCGGGCCGGGGCCTTGGTCCCGGAACTGGCCGGTGTTCCGGCCCAGGCGTTTCAGCGCCCGGTGGAGCTGCTGGCCCGCTTTGCCGGGGAGGAGCCGGACCTGCGCCTGCTGCCCTACCAGGCGGTGGGCGTGCCCTGCGGTCTGCTGCTGGCGGTGCGGGTGGACGAGGCCGCTTGGGGCGGGCAGTGCCGGCCCCGGTGCCTGTGCGCCCTCTCCCCGACCCCGCTTTCAGACGGCGGGGGCTACCACGCCCTGGTGGGCGGAGAACATCCATAGGAGGTCGGCTATGAACTGGAAGGAACACCTGCTGCGGACTTTGGCCCGCCTGGGGCTGTGGCGGCCCGGCAACCTGCACTACATCGGCGGCAGCGACGTGCTGCCCGCCCCCTTGAGCCGGGAGGAGGAACGGGCCTGCATCGCCCGCCTGGCCGAGGGGGACCAAGAGGCGTCTGCAACGCTCATCGAGCACAATCTGCGCCTGGTCGTCTACATCGCCCGGCGGTTTGAAAACACGGGCATCAACATCGAGGACCTCATCTCCATCGGCACCATCGGCCTCATCAAGGCCGTGGGGACCTATCAGCCGGCGAAAAACATCAAGCTGGCAACCTATGCCTCCCGGTGCATCGAAAACGAGATCCTCATGCACCTGCGGAAAACCGCCAGCCAAAAAACGGAGATTCCCCTGGACGAACCCCTCAGCACCGACGGCAACGGCAACGAGCTTCTTCTGTCCGATATTCTGGGCACCGACAGCGACCTGGTCACCCAGCCCATGGAGGCCGACGCCGACCGCCAGATGCTGGCCGACGCCCTGGAGACTCTGACCGGACGGGAGCGGGAGATCATCACCCTCCGCTTCGGCCTGGGCGGCCGCCGGGAGCACACCCAGAAAGAGGTGGCCGACCACATGGGCATCTCTCAGTCCTACATCTCCCGCCTGGAAAAGCGCATCATCCGCCGCCTGCGCCGGGAGATCTTACGGGTGAGCCAGGTGCCGTGAGCGGGACGCTTTTTGACGAATTTGGGAAATTGTACTATGGAAGCGGGCGGCACGGTGTGGTATCCTACTGGTATCGTCCTTTATAAAATCTACCAAAGAAACCCGCGGGAGGGATGGCTGTGGAAGCCTATACGCCGCTGCAATGGCTGCTCATCTTTTTTGTGTATAGTGTGCTGGGCTGGGTGTGGGAGTCGTGCTACGTCTCCGTCAAAAGCAAGCGCTGGGTCAACCGGGGCTTTCTGCACGGGCCTTGGCTGCCGATCTATGGGTCGGGCGCTGTGGTCGTGCTGCTGGTGACGCTGCCGGCCCGGGGCCGCCCGGCGCTCATCTTCCTGCTGGGGATGATCGGGGCGACCGTGCTGGAATACGTCACCGGGGAGAGCATGGAGAAGCTCTTTCACATGCGCTACTGGGACTACTCCGACAAGCCGCTGAACGTCAACGGGCACATCTGCCTGGGGGTATCCATCGGCTGGGGCGTGTTTTCCCTGGTCCTGCTGTACGTCCTGCATCCGCCGGTGGAGGACCTGGTCCTCTGGCTGCCAGTGCCGGTCGCCCAGGTCCTGGCCCTGTGCCTGACCGCCGCGTTTGCGGTGGATACCACCTGGTCGGTGCAGAAGGCCCTGGACACCAAGCACCTGCTGGCCAGCCTGAGCGAGACCAGCCGCCGCCTGGCCGTGGTCCAGGAAAAGCTGCGGGACGCCGCCAAAGAGCTGGAGCTGGACCTGGAGAGCAAGCTCTCCGACCCAAAGCAGGCCCTTCAGCGGGCCGCTGCCGACGGGGAGAGCAAAAAGGCGTACTTACTGCATAAGCTGCAAGAGCGCCGGGACAGCACCAACGGCCTGCTGGACCGCCTGAACGAAAAGAACCGCGCCGCCCTGGCCCAGGTCAGCGCCCGGCTGGCCGCCGTGGGCGACGACCGCAAGGAGCGCAAGCGTTTGGAGAATCTGCGGACGTTCCTGCTGGGCGTCCGGGATTCCCTGGCCAAGACCCAGCAGGAGGTCTATGCCCGCCGGGACAAGGACTATCAGCGGGCGGTCGATCTGCTCTACCGCAACCCCACCGCAACGTCCCGGCAGCACGCCGGCGCGTTCCGTCTGCTGAAGAGCTTGAAGAAGGAACGGAAGACCAAATCATAAGAACACCTGTTTTTCAGCGGACCGCCGGGACTCTCGGCGGTCCGTTTCGTTCTTGCGCCCTTCCGGCAAACCCGGTATAATAGGACCCATCCGACAGAATCACAACAGGAAGGGATCGAAACGACATGACCATCAAATTATATGACCAAGATAGCCATCGAAAACACTTCGCCGCCACCGTCCGCACCTGCGCCCCCGCCGGGGAGGGCCAGTGGCAGGGGGAACTGGACCAGACGGCCTTTTTCCCGGAAGGCGGCGGCCAGCCCGCCGACGGGGGAACGCTGGGCGGGCACAACGTTCTGGATGTGCAGGAAGCCGGGGATGCCATCCTCCACACGGTGGACGGGCCGTTGGAGCCTGGAACACAGGTGGAAGGGGACTTAGACTGGCCCCTGCGCTTCCGCCGGATGCAGTGCCACTCCGGGGAGCATATCATCTCCGGCCTGGCCCACAGCCTGTATGGCTGCACCAACGTGGGCTTTCATCTGGGCGAAAACGAAGTCATTTTGGATTTTGACAAGGAGCTGACGGCGGAACAGCTGGAGCAGCTGGAAACGCTGGCCAACCAGATCGTCGCGGAAAACCGCCCCATCACCGCCGAGTATCCCGACCCGGAGGTGCTGAAGACCTTGGACTACCGGAGCAAGCTGGACCTGACGGAAAACGTCCGCATCGTGACCGTGGAACACTGCGATGTGTGCGCCTGCTGCGCCCCCCATGTCTCCCGCACCGGCGAGATCGGCGTCATCAAGCTCCTGGACGCCATGCGGCACCGGGGGGGCATCCGCATCTGGATGGCGGCGGGGTCGATGGCCCTGGAGGACTACCGGGTGAAGCAGAAAAATGTTGCCGCCATTTCTGCGGCCCTGTCCGTGAAACAGCCGGAAGCCGCCCAGGGGGTGGAGCGCCTGCTGAAGGAGCGGGACGCCCTGGCCCTGGCCCTGAAGGAGGCCCGGCAGGCCCTGACCCTCCAAAAGCTCCAGACCCTGCCGGAGACGGACGGGAACCTGGTTTTATTCGAGGACGACCTGGACGCCAACAGCCTGCGGGCCTTGGCCAACGGGGGCATGGAGAAATGCGCCGGCATCTGCGCCGTCTTTACCGGCAGCGACAAGACCGGTTACCGCTATGTGATGGGCAGCAAGACCGTCGATCTCCGCGCCCAGGCCAAGCAGATCAACACCGCCCTGCAAGGCAAGGGCGGCGGTCAGCCCACCATGATCCAAGGCTCCCTCTCCGCAGACCGGGCGGCCATTGAAGCCTACTTCGCGTAAGAGGGGCGGGCAGCATGGCAAAGAAAAACGCCCGAAACACGCGGGGGCGCATCGTGGAAGCCGCCTGGCGGCTGTTCTATGACCAGGGCTATGAGGACACAACGGTGGAGGAGATCATCGAATCCTCTCAAACGTCGAAAGGGTCCTTCTACCATTATTTCGATGGCAAGGACGCCCTGCTGAGTACGCTCAGCGATTTGTTCGACCAGAAGTATCAGGACTTGCAGGCCGTCATGCCCCCGGAGATGCCCACCATGGAGAAGCTGCTCTTCCTCAACCGGGAGCTGTTTCGGATGATCGAGGACAGCGTCTCCATCGACCTCATGGCCCGCCTGCTCTCCACCCAGCTGGTGACGACGGGGAACCGGCATCTGCTGGACCACAAGCGCATCTATTACCGCCTGCTCCGCCGCATCATCGCCGAGGGCCAGGCGGCGGGAGAGCTGACCCAGAGCCGCAGTGTCAACGACATGGTGAAGGTCTACGCCCTCTGTGAGCGGGCCTTGATGTACGACTGGTGCCTCTGCGGGGGAGATTATTCCCTGGCCGAATACGCCGCCCGGCAGCTCCCCGTCTTTCTGCATGATTTTCTCCCCGAAGCACCGTCTGAAAATCGTTCAGAAGAAACAAATTGAAGCGCAAAGACTTTTCAAAGAAAGTAAAAAACGGAGTATAGACTACGGTCTATACTCCGTTCTGTGTTGCGTTCTATATTTTGAAGTGCTATGATACACAGGCTATCTTAATTAGATTCTTTAGAGAGAGGAACGAAGCAAACTATGTCAACATCCCAAATCTGTATCGTTGCGACCATCGTTGTTTACCTGGTGGCCATGGTGCTGGTGGGCGTGTATTGCAGCCGGAAAGGTGCCGGCGGCAGCTCCCACGAGTTCTACCTGGGCGGCCGGAAGTTAGGCCCTGTGGTCACAGCCATGAGCGCCGAAGCCTCGGACATGAGCAGCTACCTGCTCATGGGTCTGCCCGGCCTGGCCTATCTCTGCGGCATTGCCGAGGTGGGCTGGACAGCCATTGGCCTGGCCATCGGTACCTACCTCAACTGGCTCATCGTGGCCAAGCGTCTGCGCCGGTATTCGGCCCACATCGGGGCCATCACTGTCCCCAGCTTCTTCTCCCGGCGCTATCGGGACGAGAAGTATGTGCTCTCCTGCATCGCCGCTGTGGTCATCCTGATCTTCTTCATCCCCTACACTGCCTCCGGCTTCAAGGCCATCGGTACGCTGTTCAACAGTCTCTTTGGGGTGAATTACCACGTAGCCATGATCGTGGGTGCCATCGTCGTCATCGGCTACACGGTCCTGGGCGGCTTCCTGGCCGTGTCTACCACGGACCTGATTCAGAGCATCGTCATGACCTTTGCCCTGGTGTTCATCGTCTTCTTCGGCATCAGCCAGGCCGGTGGCTGGGAGTCCGTGACGGCCAACGCCACCTCCATGCCCGGCTACCTGAACCTGACCCAGGGCTACGATGTGGCCACCAACCAGGCGGGCAGCTTCCCGGCCCTGCGCATCGTCTCCACCCTGGCCTGGGGCCTGGGCTACTTCGGCATGCCCCACATCCTGCTGCGGTTCATGGCCATTGAGGATGACACCAAGCTCAAGACCTCCCGCCGCATCGCCACCGTCTGGGTGGTCATCTCCATGTTCATCGCCGTGCTCATCGGCATCGTGGGCAACACCGTCACCAAGGAGGGCAAGATCCCCTTCCTGGGCACCAGCTCCGACGCCGAGACCATCCTCATCAAGCTCTCTGACCTGCTCAGCCAGCACGGGGTGTTCTTTGCGCTGGTGGCCGGTCTGGCCCTGTCCGGCATCCTGGCCTCCACCATGTCCACCGCAGACTCCCAGCTGCTGGCCGCTGCCTCCAGCGTGTCTCACGACCTGGTGCAGGACTTCTTCGGCAAGAAGCTCAGCCCCAAGAACTCCATGCTGGCCGCCCGCGGCACCGTCATCGGCATCGCCGTCGTGGGTATCCTGCTGGCCTGGAACCCCAGCAGCTCCGTCTTCCGCATCGTGTCCTTCGCCTGGGCCGGTTTCGGCGCGGCCTTCGGCCCGCTGGTCCTCTTCTCCCTGTTCTGGAAGCGGACCACGAAGCAGGGCGCCATCGCCGGCATGGTCGCCGGCGGCGCGATGGTCTTCATCTGGAAGTACCTGCTGGCCCCCATGGGCGGCGCCTGGAGCATCTATGAGCTGCTGCCCGCCTTCCTCGTGGCCTGCGTCGCCATCGTCGTTGTCTCCCTGGCCACCCCCGCCCCTGCCAAGGAGATCGTGGAGGAATTCGAGGGCGTGGGTAAGTAAGACCTGCACACGAAATTCTAAAACCTTAATGGATACAAAAACCCCCGAACCGGACCGGTTCGGGGGTTTCGTTTGTCCGAAGATCGGGGGCGTTACAGCAGAATGATCCCGGCGTCCTGGCAGGTGTCGATGGTTTCATCGTCCCAGGTGGAGACCTGGACCTCGCCGATGTGGGCCTTGCCCAGCAGGAACATGGACAGACGGGACTGGCCGATGCCGCCGCCGATGGTCAGGGGCAGCTCGTTGGCCAGGAGCATCTTGTGGAAGGTCAGCTGACGGCGGTCGTCGCAGCCGGCGACGGTCAGCTGGCGGTCCAGGGCGGCGGCGTCCACGCGGATGCCCATGGAGGAGAGCTCAATGGCCCGGTCCAGGGTCTCGTCCCAGAAGAGGATGTCGCCGTTCAGGGTCCAGTCGTCGTAGTCGGGGGCGCGGCCGTCGTGGGGCTTGCCGGACTTCAGAGCGCCGCCGATCTGCATGAGGAAGGTGGTGGGGTGGTCCTTGACCCAGTTGTTCTCCCGCTCCTTGGCGGAGGCGTCGGGCCACAGGTCCTCTAGCTCCTGGCTGGTGACGAAGGATACGTCCCGCTGGATCTGCGGCAGGACGCTCAGCTGGGGGAAGACGGACTGCAGGGTCTTCTGGGTGTCGGCCATGGCGCTGACGATGGCGCGGACGGTGGCCTTCAGATAGTCCACGTTCCGGTCGCGAGGAGCGATGACCTTTTCCCAGTCCCACTGGTCCACATAGATGGAGTGGAGGTTATCGGGGATCTCATCCCGGCGGATGGCGTTCATGTCGGTGACCAGCCCCTCGCCCACGGGGAAGTGGTAGTTGTGCAGGGCCATGCGCTTCCACTTGGCCAGGGAGTGGACCACCTGGGCATCCCGGCCGGCGGCGGGGATGTCAAAGCTGACGGGGCGTTCCACGCCGTTCAGGTCGTCGTTCAGGCCGGAGGCGGCCTCCACGAACAGGGGGGCGGAGACCCGGCGCAGGCGCAGGTTGCCGCACAGGGTATCCTCAAAGACCCGCTTGAGCAGGCCGATGGCCTTCTGGGTGTCGTAGAGGTTCAGCAGGGGGGCGTAGTGCTCAGGGATGTAGGTCTTGGTAGACATAGCGATGGGCTCCTTTCTGAGGGGGAGTAATTTTAATGGCACATAGCTGAGCCGTCTCAGCCGTGGTAAAGCTTGGAAGTTTGGTATTTCGGTTCGCTGGTCAGGCGCACGCCCAGGCGGCGGAAGCTGTCCTCGTCGGCCTCGGAGAGGATGACGGTGGTGTGGGCCTCGCAGCCGCGCAGCTTTTGCAGTTGGCGCACGGCCTTTTTCGCGTTGGCGTCGGTGACGGCGCAGATGGACAGGGCCACCAGCAGCTCGTCGATGTGCAGCCGGGGGTTTTTGTTGCCCAGCACGTTGACCTTTAAGTTCTGCACCGGCTCAATGACCGAGGGGGAGATGAGCTGGACCTCATCCGGGATGTTGCCCAGGTATTTCAGGGCGTTGAGCAGCAGGGCGGAAGAGCAGCCCAGCAGCTCGGAGGTCTTGCCGGTGAGGATCTTGCCGTCGGTCATTTCCATGGCGGCGGCGGGAGCGCCGGTGCGCTCGGCCACGGCCAGGGCGGGGGCGACGACCTTACGGTCCTGGGGGGTCAGGCCCAGCTGCTTCATGAGCAGCTCGATCTTGAACACGGCGTTGCCGTCCGTCTGGCCCCGGCGATGGCGGCACTGCTCGGCGTAGAAGCGGCGAAGGATCTCTTCCTTCGAGGCCTGGCAGACGACATCATCGTCCACGATGCAGTACCCGGCCATATTCACGCCCATGTCCGTGGGGGACTGGTAGGGGGAGGAGCCAGCAATGCGCTCGAACATGGTCTTCAGCACGGGGAAAATTTCCACGTCCCGGTTGTAGTTGACGGTGGTCACGCCGTAGGCCTCCAGATGGAAGGGGTCGATCATGTTCACGTCATTGAGATCCGCGGTGGCGGCCTCATAGGCCAGGTTCACCGGGTGACGGAGGGGAAGGTTCCAGATGGGGAAGGTCTCATACTTGGCGTACCCGGCCTGGATGCCCCGCTGGTGCTCATGGTAGAGCTGGCTCAGGCACACGGCCATCTTGCCGCTGCCGGGGCCGGGGGCGGTGACGACCACCAGGGAGCGGCTGGTCTCGATGTATTCGTTCTTACCGTAGCCCTCTTCACTGACGATCAGAGGAATGTCATACGGATAGCCCTCGATGGGATAGTGGCGGTAGACCTTCAGGCCCAGGCCTTCCAGCTGGGCCTGGAAAATTTCTGCCGCAGGCTGGCCGCTGAACCGGGTCAGCACGACGCTGTTTACCTGGAACCCGAACCCCCGGAACACGTCGATGAGACGCAGGGTGTCGGTGCCGTAGGTGATACCCAGGTCGCCCCGGACCTTGCTTTTTTCCAGGTCCATGGCGGACACGGCCACCACGATCTCTACTTGATCCTTCAGCTGCATCAGCATCCGAATTTTCGAGTCGGGGTGGAACCCAGGCAAGACCCTGGAGGCGTGGTTGTCGTCAAACAGTTTGCCGCCAAACTCCAGGTAGAGCTTACCGCCGAACTGGTCGATGCGGGAGCGGATGTGCTCTGACTGCATTTCCAGATATTTTTCATTGTCGAAACCAAGGCGATCGATCATCTTGTTGCGCTTCCTCTCTTTTCTCTGGCCCAGCCCCTCGGCTGGAAAATATCCGTTTCATACGGGAACTAATTTACCAATGATTGTATGAAAAGTCAACCGGGAGAGAAAAATATTGTCAAACCTGACCAGAAAAAATTGCAGACGCAAGCGAGCCAAAAAAGTATCCTGTGCAAGCTGACAGGAAAAATACAGAAGATATTGCGGAAAAAGCGATTTTATGCTATAATCCTACGTTCAGAAACAATGTATAGATCACAGAAAAAACCGCGCCGCATACGGCGCAGTGTGATGCAGTGTTATAAGGAGTAAATCACCTATGCTGGAACTGAAAGGACTTTCCTATCAGGTGGAGGACAACGGCGCCCAGACGGACATTCTCCGGGGCATCGACCTGACCATCGACAACAACAAATTTGTGGTCATCACCGGCCCCAACGGCGGCGGCAAGACCACCCTGGCCAAGGCCATCATGGGCCTGGTCCCCGCCACGGGCGGGCAGATCCTGTGGAACGGACAGGACATCACCAAGCTTTCCATCACCGAGCGGGCCAAGCTGGGCATCAGCTACGGCTTCCAGCAGCCCCCTCGCTTTAAGGGCCTGCGGGTCCGGGACCTGCTGGCCCTGGCCTCCGGCAACCGGAACCTGAGCCGGGACGAATGTTGTTCCTACCTCAACCGGGTCGGCCTGTGCGCCGCCGATTATGTAGACCGGGAGATGGACACCTCCCTCTCCGGCGGCGAGGTCAAGCGCATCGAGATCGCGACCATTCTGGCCCGCCCCAGCGGCCTGCTCATCTTTGACGAGCCGGAGGCCGGCATCGACCTGTGGTCCTTTGCCAAGCTGACCGAGACCTTCCGCCTGCTGCAGAGCAAGGGAAAGAACACCATCCTTGTCATCTCCCACCAGGAGCGCATCATCGACCTGGCCGACGAGATCGTGATGCTTTCCAACGGCCAGATCGCCCGCCACGGCACGAAAGAGGAGATCATGCCCAATATCCTGGCCGACACCGGCGGGGTGTGCAGCTTTTTGCAGCCCGGTGGGAACAACTGCCGCCAGAGCAAGGAGGGTTGAGCCATGAACAACGTAGATATTCGTCTGTTAAAGGAGATCGCTGACCTGGAGGGCACCCCCAAGGGAGCCTATAACATCCGTAAGAACGGCCAGCTGGACTCCCGCAAGACCACCGCAAACATCGACATCGTCACCAAAGAGGACAAGCCCGGCATCGACATCCACATCAAGCCCGGCACCAAGCACCAGTCCGTCCATATCCCGGTCCTGCTGACGGAGACCGGCCTGGACGACCTGGTCTACAACGACTTCTTCATCGGCCCGGACTGCGATGTGGTCATCGTCGCCGGCTGCGGCATCCACAACGAGGGGGCCGAGACCTCCAAGCACGACGGCGTCCACACCTTCTATGTGGGCGAAAACTCCAAGGTCCACTATGTAGAAAAGCACTACGGCGAGGGCGAGGGCACCGGCGAGCGCATCATGAACCCCCAGACCATCGTCTACCTGGAAAAGGGCGCGTCCATTCAGCTGGACACCACCCAGCTACGCGGCGTGGACTCCACCCGCCGCTACACCAAGGTGGTTGTGAAGGAGGACGCCGAGGGCTTTATCAACGAAAAGCTGCTGACCCACGGCAAGCAGAAGGCCGAGTCCGAGATGGACGTGATCTTAGCCGGCCCGAACGCCAAGGGTCGGGTGGTCTCCCGGTCCGTGGCCCAGGATGAGTCCCAGCAGGTCTTCTACCCCCGCATGATCGGCGACGCCGCCGGCTTCGGCCATGTGCAGTGCGACTCGATCCTGATGGGCAACTCGAAGATCCAGTCCATCCCCGCCATCACCGCCAACCACCCCGATGCCCAGCTCATCCATGAGGCCGCCATCGGCCGCATCGCAGGCGACCAGATCCTGAAGCTCATGACCCTGGGCCTGACCGAGGAAGAGGCCGAGGAGGAGATCTTACGTGGCTTCCTCGGATGAGTTGAGAAAGGACGGGTGGCTGTATTTCAAGCAGGACCCCCAGTTGGGCGAGATCCGCGGCCTGGACCCCTGGGCCGTGGAAAACGGCATCCACCTCATCCGCACGGAGGAGGACGGGGCCGAGGGCATTATGATGATCCGCAACAGCAACCGCCAGCAGTACGGCACGGTCCACGGCGGCGTGCTCGTGGCCTTTGCCGATTCCATCGGCGGCCACAGCCTCATCGCCCACGGAAAGATCTGCGTCACCCAGGGCAGCACGGTGAACTTCCTGCGCCCGGCGGCGGGGGAGTATCTGGTCTGCAAGGCCAAGCCCTTAAAAGTCGGCAAGCGCATCTGCGTGGTGTCCGTGGAGCAGTACAATGACCGGGGCGCTCTGGTCACGACGGCCCTGTTTACCTTCGCCGTGGTGGAGGAGGTCGAGCCGCTCATCCTGCCGCCCCGCCACCCCGGCCTGCGGGACCTGTAAAACAAGACCAAGATCGACCAACAGAAAAAAGACCGGGGCGGGGATACCGCTCCGGCCTTTCGGGACTGGGCATCTGTTTCGTTTTGGGATGGCGAGCCTTAGTCTTCCCAGGTCTCGTACTCGTCCTCGATGTCGCCCTCGCAGGGGCAGGTGCGGCAAATGAGCTCCTTTTTGGCCTGGACCTTGGCCCAGAGGCAGGCCATCCAGTCGGAGATGCGCTCCATGTTGGCCAGGATCAGGCAAGCGACGGATCCCAGGGCCAGGATGAGCGCGGCGAGCTTCAAAATCAGTTTCATAGCAAAAACCTCCAAGTTACTGTTGCACAGGGTCAGCAGGGTATGATACTATTTTACCTGATGAACCGAAGAAATACAATCCGGGAAAGGGCTTTTTTTCCGGGTTTTGGGTTTTCCATGGAACAGGGCCGCGCCCGCTGCCGCAGGCAGACAGGCGGCCCGGAAAGGAATGGGTAGAATCTATGCGCTTTCATAACGAACGAGGAGAGATCCAGATCAGCAGCGAGGTCTTTACCACCATCACCGGCGCGGTAGCCACCAGCTGCTTTGGCGTGAAGGGCATGGCCGCCCGGTCCAAGAAGGACGGGCTGGTCCATCTGCTGCGCAACGAGTCCATGGCCAAGGGGGTCCGGGTGATCTTCGAGAGCGAGGACACGGTGTCCATCGAGCTGCACATCATCGTGGACGCCGGGGTGAATTTGACTGCGGTCAGCGACGCGATCATGAGCGAGGTGCGCTACGCCGTGGGCAACATGACCGGGGCCAAGGTCCGGGCGGTGGACGTCTATGTGGACTCCATGCAGATCGACTGAGAGGAGAAGAGACAAGAACTATGGTACAGTCAGTTGACGGAAAGACGCTGGCGGGGATGCTCATCCACGCCTCCGCCTGCCTGAACGCGGAAAAGCAGAAGATCAATGAGCTCAATGTCTTCCCTGTCCCCGACGGGGACACGGGCACGAACATGAGCCTGACCATCAGCACCGCCGCCGCCGAGCTGCGGCAGAAGAAGCCCACCACCGTGGAGAAGGCCGCCGCCGTGTGCGCCTCGGCCATGCTGCGGGGGGCGCGGGGAAACTCCGGGGTCATCCTTTCCCTGATCTTCCGGGGCTTTTCCAGAGCCATGAAGGACAAGTCGGAGATGAACGGCATCGACCTGGCCGACGCGCTGAACGCCGGGGTCATTGCCGCTTATAAGGCCGTGATGAAGCCCGCCGAGGGCACCGTCCTCACCGTCTCCCGCCTGGCGGGGGAGCGGGCCGGCCGCGCTGCGGAGGAAAACAGCGCCTTTGAATACGTCCTGGAGTCCTCCATCGAGCGGGCCAGGGAGGCCCTGGCCGACACCATCAACCAGAACCCCGTGCTGAAAAAGGCCGGAGTCGTGGACGCCGGCGGCATGGGCTTTGTGGTCATCCTGCAAGGGATGCTGGACGAGCTGCGGGGCGTTGCCGCCCCCGACGAGGACGAGGCAGACAAGCCCGCCCAGGACAAGGCGGACTTCGGCTCCCTGGCCGACGAGGAGATCACCTTTACTTACGACACCGTCTTCATCGTCCGCCGCACCGGGGGCAAGCCCCTCGACGAGTACCGGGCCTGGCTGGAGACCATGGGCGACAGCCTGGTCATCGGCGAGGGCGACGAGGAATTCAAGGTCCACGTCCACACGGACGAGCCGGGCGTCGTTCTGAGCAAGGCCGCCGAGTTCGGCACGCTGGAGCTGGCCAAGATCGAGAACATGCGCACCCAGCGGGACGAGCTGGCCGCCGGCAAGCAGGCCCAGAGCACCGATGATCTGGAGGCCGTGGAAGCCGAGCTGGAGGACATGGAACACCAGAGCGCTGCCCCGGAGAAGAAGTACGGCTTCGTCGCCGTGGCCGCCGGCGAGGGCCTGGCCAAGGTCTTCTATGACCTGGGCGTGGACGGCGTCATCAGCGGGGGCCAGACCATGAACCCCTCCACCGAGGATATTTTGAAGCAGATTCAAAAGACCCCGGCGGAGATCGTCTACGTCCTGCCCAACAACAAGAACATCATCATGGCCGCGCAGCAGTGCGTGGACCTGGTGGAGGACAAGAAGGTCATCGTCCTGCCCGCCAAGACGGTCCCCCAGGGCATTTCCGCCATGATCGCCGTGAACCCCGACGGGGACGAGGCGGAGAACACCGCCGCCATGGAGGAGGCCATGTCCCTCGTGACCACGATGGAGGTGACCTACGCCGCCCGTGACTCCGAGTTTGACGGCCAGGCCATCCACGCCGGGGACTACCTGCTGCTGGTGGACAACCAGCTCTTCGGCACGGAGAAGGACCTGCACACCGCCCTGGATAAGCTGGCCCAGGCCAGCAAGGAGCGGGCAGGGGAGTTCATCAGCATCTTCTATGGCGAGGGTGTGGACCCCGACCAGGCCGAGCAGGCCCTGGCCCTGTTCCAGACCGCCTGCCCCGACGCGGAGATCACCATGCTGGAGGGCGGCCAGCCGGTGTACCACTACCTGATCTCTGTGGAATAAGCTTTCAGACCGAGGGCCGGTATCTCGCGGATACCGGCCCTTTTTCCAAAATTTTTTAACTTTTTGAGGGAAAGGAGCGTGATGGGATGAAGCTGCTGGTGATCGACGGCAACTCCATCGTCAACCGGGCCTACTACGGGATGCACCCCCTGAACAACCAAGAGGGCTTTCCCACCCACGCCATCTATGGCTTTCTGAATATCCTGCGCCGCATCCGGGAGGAGGTGGACCCGGACGGCGTGTGCGTGGCCTTCGACCGGAAGGAGCCGACCTTCCGCCACCTGGCCTATCCGGACTACAAGGCCCAGCGGAAGGGGATGCCGGAGGAGCTGGCCGTGCAGATGCCGGTGCTGAAACAGGTGCTGGACGCCATGAACATCCCCCGCTACGAGCTGGCGGGCTGGGAGGCTGACGACCTCATCGGCACCATCGCCAAAACATGCGAGGAGGCGGGCTGGGACTGCCGGGTGGCCACCGGCGACAAGGATTCCTTGCAGCTCGTGACAGACAGGACCTACATCGAGCTGGTCACCACCCGCATGGGCAAGACCACCACGAAAGAGATGGACCCCGCGGCCTTTCAGGAGACCTATGGCTTCGGCCCCTTGCAGATGGTGGACCTGAAAGCCCTCATGGGCGACACCTCCGACAACATCCCCGGTGTGCCGGGGGTGGGGGAGAAGACGGCCATGAAGCTCCTGCACGAGAACGGGACCTTGGAAGAGATCTACGCCCGCCTGGACGACGAGACCCTGAACGCCACCGCCGGCGTGAAGAAAAAACTCACCGCCGGGCGGGAGAGTGCCTTCCGGTCCTACGACCTGTGCACCATCCACCGGGACGCCCCCATCGAGTTCGATCCCCAGGAGAACGTGACAAAGCCCGTGAATGCGGCGCCTCTGCGGGCCTTGTTTGTGCAGCTGGGCTTCCAGAAGCTCATCGGCCAGATGGGCCTGGACAACGCCGAGGGACCCGGCCAGGCGCAGGCGGGCGTCACCGGCGAGTGCCGGCTGGAGAACGTGACCGGCGCGGCTCGCTGGCAGGAACTCGTCGCCCAATGGCAGGGAACAACGGTGTCCGTCCTGGCGCTGCCGGAGCTGGCCGCCCTGTCTGTGTGCTGGGGGGAGGACCGGGCGCAGGCGGCTATCTTCCGGGAGGCGGAGACGGAGGACTATTCCGGCTTTCTGGCGGCGTTTTTCCGGCCGGAGATCACGAAGCTGGGCTATCACATCAAGGACGTGATGCGCTGGGCGCTGGCCAGGGGGCTGACGGCCCGGGGCTTTGTTTTTGACGCGGCCATTGCGGCCTATCTCCTGGCCCCCACGGACGGGAGCTACGCCCTGGATAAAGTAGCCGGGCAGTATTTCACCGAGACATTTCCCCCGGACAAGGACTATCTGGGCAGCAAAACCTGGAAGGACACAGAGAGCGCAGCCAAGGCCATGGGGGCCATGGCCAGCCACACCGTTCTCATCGCGGCGCTGTATGACGTGCTGCCGGACAAGCTGGCGGAGCTGGGCCTCGATCGGGTCTATGAGGAACTGGAGCTGCCCCTCTGCCCTGTTCTGGCCGAGATGGAGCAGGCCGGGATGCTGGTGGACCTGGACGCCCTGACCCACTTTGGGGAGCAGCTCAAAACCGGCATCGCCGCCCTGCAAGGGGAGATCTGGAGCATGGCCGGGCAGGAATTTAACCTCAACTCCACCCAGCAGCTGGGCAAGGTCTTGTTTGAGGACATGGGCCTGCCGCCGGTGAAGAAGACGAAAACGGGCTACTCCACCAGTGCGGAAGTGCTGGAAAAGCTCCGGGCGCACCACCCCATCATCGACCGCATTCTGGAGTACCGCCAGCTGAACAAGCTCAACTCGACCTATGTCGAGGGCCTGTCCAAGGTCATCGCCGCCGACGGGCGCATCCATACCTGCTTCCAGAACACGGTAACGGCCACGGGGCGGCTTTCCTCCACGGAGCCAAACTTACAGAACATCCCCGTGCGGACGGAGCTGGGGGCGCAGATCCGCAAGATGTTCATTGCCCGCCCCGGCTGGGTGCTGGTGGACGCGGACTACTCCCAGATCGAGCTGCGCCTGCTGGCCCACATGGCCGGAGACGAGAAGATGATCGAGAGTTTCCGGGCGGGGGAGGACATCCACGCCCACACCGCCGCCCAGGTCTTCGGCCTGCCCCAGGACCAGGTGACGTCCGAGCTGCGCCGCCGGGCCAAGGCGGTGAACTTCGGCATCGTCTACGGCATCTCCGGCTTCTCCCTGGCCCAGGACATCGGGGTCAGCCGGAAAGAGGCCTCGGACTATATGGAGAAGTATCTGGAGACCTTCTCCGGCGTGCGGGACTATATGGAGCGCATCAAGCGCCAGGCCAAGGCAGACGGCTATGTTTCCACGCTCATGGGCCGCCGCCGCTGGCTGCCGGAATTAAAATCCTCCAATTTCAATCTCCGGGCCTTTGGCGAGCGGGTGGCGCTGAACATGCCCATCCAGGGCACGGCGGCGGACGTGATGAAGCTGGCCATGATCCGCGTGGCCGCTCGGCTCAAGGCCGAGGGCTTGCAGGCCCAGCTCATCTTGCAGGTCCACGACGAACTCATCGTCGAGTGCCCCCAGGCCGAGGAGGCGCAGGTGAAGGAGATCCTGACCCAGGAGATGGAGGGGGCAGGCAGCTTCTCCGTCCCCCTCATCGCCGACGCCAACGCCGGGCACAGCTGGGCGGAAGCCAAGGGCTGAGCACCGTATTTTCTTTGCAAAACGGGGCATCCTATCCCAAACACACCGTTGGGAAGGGAGACACAGCCCATGCAAGTCCGCCTTATACTCGTTACGTTTTTACTTAGTTTGACGCTGGTATGCCCTGTGGCCGCCGCGCCCGCAACCTCCGCCGCCTCGGCGGTGCTGATGGACGGCGACACAGGGCGTATCTTATATGCCCAGGACGAGAACCCCCCCCGCCCCATGGCCAGCACCACGAAGCTCATGACGGCGCTGGTGGCGGTGGAGTCTCTGGGGGGCGACCTGGCCCGGCCGGTCAAGATCCAGCCGGAGTGGACGGGCATCGAGGGGACCTCCCTCTATCTGAGACCCGGAGAGATCTTGCAGGCGGAGACCCTGCTCTATGGCCTCCTGCTCCACTCCGGCAACGACGCGGCGGTGGCGCTGGCCGGCTACTGCGCCGGGGATGTGGCAACGTTCGTGGAGTGGATGAACCAGCGGGCGGCCGATCTGGGCATGACGCGCACCCATTTCTCCGACCCCAACGGCCTGGGGGATGCGGGGCACTATGCCTCCGCCCTGGACATGGCAAAGCTGGGGCGGGCCTGCCTGCACAATGAGACCATCGCCAGGATCGTCGCGACGAAGTCTATTACCTTGGAGGGGCGGGCGCTGACCAACCACAACAAGCTCCTCTGGCAGTATGACGGCTGCACCGGCATGAAGACCGGCTACACCCGCCAGGCGGGGCGGACGTTGGTCTCCAGTGCCCGGCGGGAGGGGCAGAATCTCATCTGCGTGACCCTCAACGACCGGGACGATTGGGCCGACCACAAGGCGCTGTTTGACTACGGCTTTTCGACCTATCCCCGCCGGGTGCTGGCCCAGGCCGGGGAAGCGGCGGGGCAGGTCTCGGTGACGGGGAGCCTGCTGCACAGCGCCCCGGTGGAGGTCCGGGACACCGTGGCCTACCCCCTGGCGGAAGGGGAGAAGGTGACGGTGGAGAAAGACCTGCCCGCCCAGATGGAAACGCCCCTGAAGCAGGGAGAGATTGCGGGAACGATCCGATTTTTCTGCGGCGGGCAGGAGATCGGCCGGAGCTATCTCGTCTGGTCCTATGACATCCAGCGGGAGGCGGGGCGGATCGCCCCCTCCCTGCGGGACTTGCTGGGTCTCGGCGGACACAACGCTTGACAACCCCTGACCCCTACGGTATACTACCCCCAACAAACTTTCAGCAGAACACCGCCCGGACGTTGTGCGTCGGGCGGTGCTTTCCTGTCTGGATACAAGGAGGGGGCCCGTATGGACCAACGACTGCAAAAGATCTTATCCGCCGGCGGCGTCTGCTCCCGGCGCAAGGCGGAGGAATACCTGCGCGAAGGCCGGGTGACGGTGAACGGTCTGCCCGCCGCCCTGGGGGACAAGGCCGACCCGGAGACGGACACCATCGCCCTGGACGGCGTCCCCGTGGGGCGGACGGAGACGCGGACGCTGCTCATGCTCTATAAGCCCCGCGGCGTCATGACCACCCTGGCCGACGAGAAGGGGCGGCGGACCGTCGCTGATCTGGTGAAGGACTGCGGGGCCAGGGTGTGGCCCGTTGGGCGGCTGGATCTGGACTCCGAGGGGCTGCTGCTCCTGACCGACGACGGGGCCTTGACCAATGCGTTGCTCCACCCCAGCCAAGAGGTCGAAAAGGAATATCTCGTCTGGGTCAAGGGCTATCGGACCGGCGCGGAGAAGGGGCTGGAGCGCCCCATGACCCTGGACGGCCAGGCCCTCCGCCCGGCCCAGGTCCGCCTGCTGGCCCAAACGGGG
>OLNF01001566.1_pt1 | contig 19332 bp, 16 predicted proteins | sample 1673061 | NCBI WGS metagenome assembly OLNF01 (sample SAMEA3136751, study PRJEB25190) | human gut metagenome
AATAATAAACAACTGAGGTCATATAGAGGATATATCGCCTTAAGCTCCAAGAAAATGAAAGGAGTATCTGAATATGAATGCGTTTTTGGAATACTTAGTAAAATATGTACAGTTGCTTAGAATAAGTGATTTAATTGATATATTGATAGTTTCGGTTATAGTGTATTATCTTATAAATTTAATTCGTGAAACAAGGGCAATGCAACTTGTGAGGGGCATTATATTTTTGTTTATAGCATTCTTTTTAAGTCAGTGGCTGAAACTTAATGCTTTAAACTATATTTTAGGCGGTGCAATGCAAATCGGTGCATTTGCGGTAATCGTAATATTTCAGCCCGAATTGCGTAATTTGCTTGAAAGAATGGGGCGTTTCAAAGTCGGACGTATAATTGATTTTGCGTCGGACACTACAGAGGACGATTTACACAGGGTTATAGATTCGATTGCACAAGCCGCCGCGAATATGTCGGCGACAAAGACGGGTGCGCTTATTGTAATGGAACGTGCAACGCGATTGGGCGAATATATAAGTACGGGGACAATGCTTGACGCGAATGTATCAAGCGGACTTTTGGAGAATATATTTGTACCGAATACACCTTTGCATGACGGTGCGGTTATAATAAGGAATAATAAAATTGTGACAGCCGGCTGTCTTTTGCCGCTTACCGCAAATAATAATTTATCAAGAGATTTGGGTACACGTCACAGAGCGGCGATAGGACTCAGCGAAGTCACAGACGCGGTTATTATAGTGGTGAGCGAAGAAACAGGCAAGATTTCCATAGCGTTAAACGGCTCGCTTACGCGTAATCTTTCAAGAGAGTCGCTTGCAAAGGCACTTAAAAAGATTATGAGTCAAAAGCAGGAAACGAACGAAAAGATAGATAAGATTATGTTTTGGAGGACGAAATGACGGAGAAGAAAGCGAATGTAACGAATACTCAAAAGCTGAAAACCGTAATACTTTCGGTTTTCCTTGCAGTAATCGTGTGGTTTATGGTTATATATGTGAATGACCCCGATATTACGACTACCGTTTCGGATTTGAATGTAAGATTTGTCGGTGAAATGTCGCTTAGGGATAAAAAACTTGCGGTGACCGGTAAGGATAAAATTCCCGAATTGTCGGTTGTTGTAACGGGTAAACGAAGTGACCTTATGAATTTTATGGACGATATATATGTTCAGGTTGATGTCAGCGATATTGACTCAACGGGTGAATATAATTTGTCGGGAGTGATTTCAATTCCGACAACGAGAATTTCAGTTGAAAAGGAAAAGTACGGAGATATTCCGATTACGGTTGAACCGCTTGAAATGAAAGATATTGAGGTTACTGTAAAACAGACCGGTATGCTCAAAGACAAGATAGTAAAATCGTCTGTAAATAATCCGACTGTCACAATAACAGGTGCAAAAAGTGAAATAGACGAGGTTGCAGGTGCTATTGCAACGGTTGATGTGTCAAGTATTCAAGAGGACGGCGTGGAAAACGTGAACTATCTTCTGACGGACACAAACGGTGAACTTATAAACAAGAATGAAACGATTGAAAGTGCACGTTCTTATGTGGAGGTTGTAAATACGATATATGACGCAAAACTTTTGCCTGTTGTGCCAAGACTTTCGGCAGAGCTTGACAAGGAATATATTTTGAAAGCGGATAAATCTTTTGCCACACCTGCAAGCGTTACGGTTGGCGTGGACGAAACTAATACGGATGATAAAGTCATTGCACTTATAGATAAAGTTCCGTCAGACGGTTTCGGCGAATATGAACTTGAATTGTCAAGCGGTATGTATATACCGGAGGATAATAAAAAAGTCAAGTATAAATTGGATATAGTAAAAAAAGCCGTTGCACAGCTTGAACTTACCGTACAGGCACAAAATGTACAATCAGGTTTGACGGCTAAGATAAACAATAAACTCATCGCACAGGTTTGGGGTGAGGAAGGAAAAATTACCACAGATAATGTAAAGGCTTACGTTGACGTAAGCGGACTTGGAGCGGGAACATACAATTTGCCTGTAAAAATTGAAGGTGAAAATGTTAGTTTCGCAGAAAATTATACAATAGAAGTTACTGTAGAATAGGAGAATAAATAAATGGCAGATAAATTAGTAAGAGGAAACAGTATGGACGGTGCAATCCGTGTTTTTGCGGCGGTGACAACCGACCTTGTGAATGAGGCACAGAGAATACATCATACTTATCCGGTTGCAACGGCTGCACTCGGCAGATTGCTTACAGGTGCGGCAATTATGGGTGCGGCAGGATTGAAGAATGAAACAGACAGTATGACGGTTCAGATAAAGGGCGAGGGTGAAATTACAAACCTTGTTGCCGTTACGGATTGTCATAGTAGGGTCAGAGGTTACGTTTCAAACCCGTATGTTGACAGACCGCTTAACAATAAAGGTAAACTTGATGTCGGCGGTGCTATCGGCGGCGGATATTTGAGCGTTGTACGCGATTTGGGATTGAAAGAGCCGTATGTCGGACAAATTCCGCTTGTATCGGGCGAAATTGCGGAGGACTTGACATATTATTATGCAAAAAGTGAGCAGATACCTACATCGGTTGCACTTGGCGTGCTTGTTGATACAGACAACAGCGTAATAGCGGCAGGCGGTTTTATGATACAGCTTATGCCGGAGGCTACCGAAGAAATGGCGGTTCAGCTTGAAGATATATTAAAGGAGTTGCCTCCTGTTACGACAATGATTAAAGAGGGTATGACTGCGGAGGATATTCTGTTCAGAGTAACGGAAGGATTTTCGATGGTATGTGAAAACAAGGCGGTTGTACCGGAATATAAGTGTACGTGTTCAAAAGAGCGTATGGAAAAAGCACTTATTTCAATAGGTAAAAAAGAGCTTGAAGAACTGATTGAGGATCAGGGGGAAGCTGAACTTACTTGCCAGTTCTGTGATAATAAATACCATTTCAATAAGAAAGAACTCGAAGATTTATTGGAAAAAGCAAAATAAATAAAGAATTTAGTAAAAAATGCTTGACAATCCGAGAGAAAATCTATATAATATTTGAGGTGTCTATTTTTATGATAGGAATAAAGACGGCTGATTGGGGCCGGAATTAAGCAGAGGAGGTGCTGTAACAATGAAAAGAACATTTCAACCGAAAAAGCGTCAAAGAGCTAAGGAACACGGTTTCAGAAAGAGAATGTCTACTAAGTCAGGCAGAAAGATTTTGGCTAGCAGAAGACAGAAGGGCAGAAAGAAGTTATCTGCATAATATATGAAGATGTAGGCAGGAAGCGGGGAGGAATTCTTTGCTTGTTGCCTTTTTTTCATAATAAGACAAATGAGGTTTAATATGAAAAACACTCAAAGTTTAAAACTCAACAGAGATTTCAGACGTGCATACAAGGGTGATAACTTTGTCGGAGGATATACCGTTGTATATATGAAGAAAAATAAAAAATTCCAAAAAGAGCAGCTTCTTTCCGAAGGCTATGAAATCATCGAAGAAATTTATAACGATTAATTTCGGCAACTAATACATCATTTACGATGTACGAAAGCTCTAAGTGAATTTAAGGGAGAAGAATTACAATGGCAGAATCAATGAAAGGGTTAAAGAGAACCCACAGATGTGCGGAAGTTACAAAAGCAGAAATCGGAAGCACGGTAACCCTTATGGGCTGGGTGCAGAAGAGCCGTAATAAAGGCGGTATTGTCTTTGTAGACCTTCGTGACCGTTCCGGTATTATGCAGATTATCTTTGAAAATGGAGATATTGATGCAGAAGGATTTGAAAAAGCCGGAAAATTAAGAAGTGAATTTGTCATTGCAGTAACCGGACATGTGGAAGCACGTTCCGGTGCTGTCAATGAAAATCTGGCAACAGGAGAAATTGAAATCCGTGCCAATTCTCTTCGTGTACTTTCTGAATCCGAGACACCGCCGTTCCCAATTGAAGAGAACAGCAAGACAAGAGAAGAAGTACGTTTAAAATACCGTTATCTTGATTTAAGAAGACCAGACCTTCAAAAAAATCTGATACTGCGTTCTAAAGTAGCAGTACTGGTTCGTCAGTTCTTAGCGGATGAGGGATTTTTAGAGATTGAAACTCCGATTTTAAATAAGAGTACACCGGAAGGTGCAAGAGATTATCTGGTACCGAGCCGTATTCATCCGGGAAGTTTCTATGCATTACCGCAGTCTCCTCAGATTTTTAAACAGCTTTTAATGTGCTCTGGTTATGACCGTTATTTCCAGATTGCAAAATGTTTCCGTGATGAAGACTTACGTGCAGACCGTCAGCCGGAATTTACTCAGATTGATATGGAATTATCTTTCGTGGATGTAGATGATGTTATCGATGTAAATGAACGTATGCTGGCTCATCTGTTTAAAGAAGTACTTGGAGTAGAAGTACAGCTTCCAATTCAGAGAATGACCTGGAAAGAAGCAATGAACCGTTTTGGTTCGGATAAACCGGATTTACGTTTTGGAATGGAACTGACAGATGTCTCTGATGTTGTAAAAGACTGTGAGTTTGTTGTATTTAAGAGCGCTCTGGAAATGGGTGGAAGTGTCCGTGGAATCAACGCAAAAGGACAGGGCAGTATGCCTCGTAAGAAAATTGACAAACTGGTTGAATTTGCAAAAGGATACGGTGCAAAAGGTCTTGCTTATATCGCAATTCATGAAGACGGCACTTTAAAATCTTCTTTCAGTAAATTCATGAAAGAGGAAGAAATGAAAGCACTTGTTGAGAAGATGCAGGGTGAAGCAGGAGACTTACTGTTATTCGCAGCCGATAAAACCAAACTGGTATGGGATATATTAGGTGCACTTCGTCTTGAAATGGCACGCCAGATGGATTTACTTGACAAGAACGAATACCGTTTTGTATGGATTACAGAGTTCCCATTATTAGAGTGGTCTGAAGAAGAAAACCGCTTTACAGCAATGCATCATCCATTTACAATGCCGATGGAAGAAGACTTACATTTGATTGACAGTGATCCGGGTGCAGTTCGTGCAAAGGCTTACGATATTGTCCTGAACGGAAATGAAATCGGTGGAGGAAGCGTCAGAATCCACCAGAATGACATTCAGGAAAAAATGTTTGAAGTACTTGGATTTACCAGAGAACAGGCATACAATCAGTTTGGCTTCCTGTTAAATGCATTCAAATATGGGGTGCCTCCGCACGCAGGACTGGCTTATGGGTTAGACCGTATGGTTATGTTGATGGCAAAAGAAGATTCTATCCGTGAGGTTATTGCCTTCCCGAAAGTAAAAGATGCTTCCTGTCTGATGTCAGAAGCTCCGAATGTGGTAGATGAAAAACAGTTGAAAGAACTGTGTATCAAAGTAGATTTACCGGAAGAAACAACGGAAGAAAAATAAAAACATAAAAAAATACCGGAGATTGTCGTAAAAGACAGTCTTCGGTATTTTTTTTACTCTACATCTTCTTGTACATCTGCAAGAGTACTGCTGACCCCGCCTAAAATCGCCTGTGCAAGATTCTGATCCATCTGCATCTTCCAGCTTGTTCCGTCGTTTGTAAGCGAAATTTCAACCGTTTCGCTTGTAGTTGCAGTATTGTCCTGTATTGCTTTTAACAAGAACTCTCTGCCTTTTTCATGGCGTCCAAGCAGTCCGGCTTCAAGGGCATCGGAAGACTGTACCCATTCAGAAATCTGTTTCTGGTAAGTCTCAAGGATGCTTGTAAAATCTGTACTGGTAATTTTTACCACTACTTTTGCAGAATTATTTTCTACAGAGTCACTTTTAATCTTATAGTCGAAAGATTTATGAATCTGTTCAGCTAGTGCGTGTGCGATGGAGCTGGTATAAGTATTGTCTGTATTAAGCAGACTGTCTAATGAGAGATAACGGTTGAGCTGTTCTGCATCAAATTTCTTGATGGTATCAAAGTGAATTTTGACAACCTGTTTTGGAGAGAGCAGGTTGGAATCAGACATATAAGTAAGAAAATTTCCGGATAGCTCATTATCAAAGTCGGTATCTTCCACAATTTCCCATACATTGTTTTTCTTTTTTAGTTGGACTTTAATATCAGATTCTACCTGCTTATAATCATGATTTTTGAGCGTCTTGTCAAGCAGCAGATAAGAGTCACTTAAGGAAAAGTCCACCTGGGATGGATTTGCGTCACCCTCGATTCTCTTTTTTAAGGCAGCAATTGCGTAGTCTTTTGCAAGGGCATGCGTATCCAAATTGTGAATGATAACATCTGCAGAGGCAGATTTGTCGTCGTATGAAACTTCCGAAATTTTGTAAGAAAAGTTTTTATAGAATTCTGTAAAAATTTCTGTGATAGAAGGGTCTAAATCAGACGAGTCATCCTGCTGTGCATCTGGAAACAGAAGCTGGAACGATAAATAAGTATTTATCTGAGTTGCATCTGGTGATACCAGATGGTCAAGTTCTGAGCTGATGGTCTGTCTGATGGCTTTTTCTTCTTTGCTGGCGCATCCGGTAAGCAGAACAGAAAAGAAAAGAAGAAAAGCTGCAAAAAAAAGTCGCTTATTCTGGAATTGAATCATAAAATTGTCTCCTTTAGTAAGTTTGCGATATGCTTTAAGTTTACCAGAAATTGCGAAAATGTCAAACAATTCAATCTCTTAAGGCATCTTAAGATTAAACTTGTTTGGAATAAAAGACAGATGTTTTAAAATCTGGTATACTCATGGTATACCGGATGAATGAAAAAAGGAGGCTTCTATGGCAAGAAAAAAGAAAATTCTGACAATAGCAGGTGGGCTGATTTTAATAGCAGTAATTGGAACAGGTGTGTATTTTGGAACAAGAAAGACAGAAACAAACAATACAGAGCTGGCTTATGTCTATCGGGTTTCCCTTATGAATCCGGCTTCTCAGGTTCAAAGGATGGCAGGGACGGTAGAACCGCAGGAAACATGGGAAGTACAGAAGAGTTCTGATAGAGAAGTGGAACAGATTCTGGTAAAAGCCGGGGATGAAGTAAAAGTTGGAACAGCATTGTTTGTTTATAATACAGAACAGACGCAGACAGAACTTGAAGAAGCTCAGCTTGAAATAGAACGTCTTGACGGAGAGATGGAAAATTTAAAAACGCAGATTGCCCAGCTTGAAAAAGAAAAGAAAAAAGCGGCAGAGGACGAAAAATTTTCTTATACAACGCAGATTCAGACCGCACAGACAGATTTGAAAAAATCAGAGTATGAAAAGAAAGCAAAACAGGTAGAAATTTCTCAAAAGCAGGATAAAATTGCAAATGCAACAGTGGTAAGTGAAATTGATGGAATTGTAAAGAGCATTAATGACGGAAGTGAAACAGATATGTATAGTTCAGATTCCAATGCGTTTATAACGATTCTGGCAACTGGAGATTACCGGATTAAAGGAAAGGTAAATGAACAGAATTTATCTGAGATTCAGGAGGGGGAAAAGGCAATTGTTCGTTCCAGAGTGGATGAAAACCAGACCTGGAGTGGAACATTTACGGCAGTGAATACAGATGAAGCAGAAAATAATAACAATAATATGTACTATGGAGCAACATCCACAGAGACTACGTCGAGTTCGTATTCTTTTTATGTAATGCTGGACAGTTCAGACGGACTGCTGTTAGGACAGCATGTTTACATTGAAAAGGATCTTGGAGAAGAACAAAGTGGAATCTGGCTGGATGAGGGGTACATTGTAAATGCAGACAGTAAACCTTATGTTTGGACGGAAGATAAGAAGGGAAAACTGGAAAAGCGAGATGTAACACTGGGAGAATATAATGAAGAAACCTATCAATATGAGATTCAGTCCGGATTAGAAGAAAGTGATTATATTGCATTTCCGCAGGATTTCTTAGAAGAGGGTATGAAAGCAACTCATGAGGAAAGTGAGACGATATCTGATGAAGAAAGTACAGATGATACAGAGAAAATGGAAGAATCAGAAGAAATTTCAGAAACAGAGAGTGAGGAGTAAAGGGGAGACTTTATGCATAAAAAAATCAAACTTGCGCTGGTTATAGTGGCATCTGTTACAATCATTGGTACGGGCATCTGGTTTGGAATTCAAAAATTTAACCGGACAAAGGTAGAGGTTTATCGAGTAGAAGAACTCAAACAGATGATTTGGGGAGAGAGCAGTTCCTTACAAGGAATTATTACTTCAAATGTCTCACAGAAAGTCCAGCTTTCAGAAAATCAGATTGTACAGGAGGTTTTCGTACAGGAGGGACAGGAAGTGAAAGAGGGAACACCGCTTCTTTCTTACGATATGACACTGGTTCATATTAACTTGGAGACTGAAAAACTAAACAACCAGCAGCTTCAGATTAAGAAAAAAGGGCTGGAAGATACACTGGCAAAAATCAAGAAAAAGAAAGTGACCAATACGGCATTAAATACAGAGTATCAGCTGACTTTTTTGAGTCATTCAGATAATTCAGAGTGGGCAGAAGAACCATCAAATCAGCCGGAGAATCCGGAACAGTCAGGAAATTTGGGAGAAGTAGAAAATCCAGATCAGTCGGAGAATCCGGATAACCCAGACAAACCAGAAAATCCAGAGACACCGGAAAATCCGGACAAACCGGAGAATCCAGAAAAACCGGAAACGCCAGAGAAACCTGACACTCCAGAACCATCGGAAACAGAAGCAGAAGTTTACGAAAAGCTCTATGGTGATATTACGTTAGAGAGTCGTCCGAATGGAAAAAAAGAAAATGCAAAACCATATAAAGGTGATGGGACAAAAGAAGAACCATATCGTTATCTCTGTAAAGAGGGAGTTCTGGTACAGGGAGCTTTTTTGAACCAATTGGCAGGTTTTACAACAAAGGATGAGACAGAAGAAAAAGCAGCGAAGCATTGTATTTTGGAAGTCAGAACAGGAGATAAGCCAGATGGAGTGCTTTTGGCAGCGATTTACTTAAATGGAGAAAAAATCAAAGAGCCATTAGAAGCTGGAAAATGGTATAAAACAAGTCTTGGAAAATATGATGTGGTTTTAGATGATAACAAGAATCAGGGAGAAGATAAACCGGAGAATAACAAAGCCGACAATAAAGCCGATAATTCCGAAGAACAAGATCCATCCAATGAATGGAATCCGGATGAAAATCCGGATGAAGAAATACAAAATCCATCGGATGAATTTTTAGAGGATATGGAATTTACCGAGGCAGTTCCGCAGGAAGCTATAATTGATGGCTATACAAAAGAAGAAAAAGAAAAAGCAATTACAGAGACAAATGCAGAAATCCGCACCGTAAAATTAGATATTAAAAGCAGTGATTTGAAAATTGCACAGATTGAAAAGGAATTGGAAAATCAGGAGGTAAAAAGTACCATTAATGGTGTGGTGAAAAAAGTTGGGGACAAAGACAAAGGGCAGACAGACGGAGAGGCATTTCTTGAAATCCAAAGCACGCAGGGTATTTATGTAAAAGGAATGGTGGATGAATATCAAAGAGAAAAATTAAAAGTGGGCAGTCAAATAAGCGGAACTGCCTATGAGTCCGGTGTTTCATTTGAAGCAGAAGTAAAAGAGATTTCAACTTATCCTGTTTCCTCAAAGTATAGCAACAGTAATAACAGCGCTCTTTCGTATTATTCTTTTACTGCTTATATTCAGGATGTCCAGGGGTTGAAAAATCAGGAATCAGTCAGTATGGAACTTCCGGCAGAAGAAATGGATGCATCGGGAATCTATTTGAACAGAGAATATGTGCGGGAAAAAGACGGGGAAGATTTTGTTTACAAAGAAGAAAATGGAAGATTGGTAAAACAGCCGGTAAAAACCGGAAAAATCTTTTATGGAATGGTAGAAATCAAATCAGGAATTACAGAGGAAGACTTTATCGCTTTTCCTTATGGCAAAAAAGTAAAAGAGGGGGCATCTGTAAAAGGAATTTCAGCAGAAGATGCATATAACATGTATGGAGGTTTGGGATGATTGAAAATATACGTTTAGCTTTTCAGGGAATCTGGGCACATAAGATGCGTTCCTTTCTGACCATGCTTGGTATTATTATTGGAATTGCTTCAATTATTTCGATTGTCTCCACAATTAAAGGAACGAATGAACAGATTAAAAAGAATTTAATCGGTGAGGGAGACAATGTAGTTGAAATTAAGTTAAAAGAAGGGGGAGGTGATTATCAAATTGAGTATGAAGGACTTCCGCAAGGTGTGCCGGTGCTAAATGAGAGCCAGAAAGAAGAAATTTTGGAAATTCCGGAAGTAGTTAGTGCCAGCTTTTATAGAATGAGAGATTATGCGGACGGCATTTACTATCAAGATAAAAGCATGGACGGCGGAAAAGTGCTTGGAATTGATTCGGATTATCTGGCCCGGCGGGCATTTCCGCTGCTCTGTACGCTGTCCGCGCCGGTATCAGTTAGTTCGAGGCAGAGGTTTTAATCAAAAAGAGTATGTGAACTTCAAAAAAGTAGCTCTGCTTGATGAAACAGCAGCAAATAGTTTTTTTGAAAAAGGGGAAGAACTGGGGAAGACGATTGAAATTAAAGGTGAGCCATTTGTTGTTGTCGGAGTTGTAAAGAAATCAGATGAATATGAGCCGGTCATTAACAGCATTGAAGAATATTATACTTATTACAATGATGAAAGTGGAATTGTAATGATTACAGACAGTGTCTGGCCAGTGGTATATCAATACGATGAACCTCAGCAGGCGGTCATTCAGACAAAAACACCGGAAGATATGAGTCAGGCAGGAAAAGCTGTTCAGCAGATCTTAAATGAGCAGATTCAAAATACCGAAACTTCGGTTTCCTATAAAGCAGAAGATATTATGGAAAAGGCAAAAGGATTACAGCAAATCAGCGAAAATACAAACCGACAGTTAATCTGGATTGCAAGCATTTCACTTTTGGTAGGAGGCATTGGCGTTATGAATATTATGCTGGTGTCTGTGACAGAAAGAACGGGTGAGATTGGGCTGAAAAAAGCAATCGGTGCAAATAAGCGGAGAATTTTAGCACAGTTTTTGACAGAAGCGGCGGTATTGACGAGTATTGGGGGAATTTTAGGAGTGTTTGCAGGAATGATTCTGGCAAAAATCATTTCCACGATTTCACAGACCCCTCTTGTTATCAGTGTGCCGGCAGTTTTAATATCTGTATTGTTTTCTATGGCAATCGGACTGATATTTGGACTGCTTCCGTCAATTAAAGCGGCAAATTTAAGTCCAATTGAAGCACTAAGAAGAATGAATTAAATTTGAGTGATTAGAGTTAATTTGATAAAAAATCCGGCTGGCTGAGGATGCAGTCAACCGGATTTTTAAAAATCCGCATTGTATTTAAGCAAAGTCTATGCTATCATAAAAAGAAGTAACCTTATTTGGCAAAGGAGTTTAGAAAAAATGGAAAATACAAAAATCGCAGTTGTAACCGATAGCAACAGCGGTATTACCCAGCAACAGGCCAAGGAATTAGGTGTCACTGTTCTTCCTATGCCGTTTTATATTAATGAACAGTTATTCTTAGAGGGGATTACCCTGACACAGGAAGAGTTTTATAAAAAGCTGGAAGAAGATGCAAATATTTCAACATCACAGCCGTCACCGGCAGATGTAATGGAAACTTGGGAAAAATTGCTTGCAAACCATGAGGAAGTGGTACATATTCCAATGTCCAGTGGTTTGAGTAATTCCTGTCAGACTGCATTTGTGCTGTCACGCGAATTTAATGGTCGTGTTCATGTAGTAGATAATCAAAGAATCTCAGTAACACAGCGCCAGTCCGTTTTAGATGCCTTGACATTGATTCAGGCAGGAAAGACAGGAGCGCAAGTAAAAGAAATCCTGGAGGCAGAAAAATCAGAATCCAGTATCTATATTACACTTGAGACTTTAAAATATTTAAAAAAGGGTGGAAGAATTACACCTGCCGCTGCTGCACTTGGAACGGTATTAAAATTAAAACCGGTGCTTCAGATTCAAGGTGAAAAACTGGATGCATTTGCGAAAGCAAGAGGGAAAAAACAGGCGAAGAAAATTATGATAAAAGCGATGGAGGAAGACCTCAAAAAACGCTTTAAAGAATATAATAAAAAAGGTCTGATGTGTCTGGAAGCCGCTTATACAGGAAATCTGGAAGAAGCAGAAGAATGGAAAAAAGAACTGGAAAAAGAATTTCCGGGAATGGAAATACACATGGACCCGCTTTCTTTAAGTGTTGCCTGCCATATCGGACAGGGTGCGCTTGCAGTAGCAGTCTCAAAAAAGGTAGAAGTGGAGTAAAAAACGATGAAAAGAATAATGGAATTAATGGAAGATGCAGTAAAAGAAGCATTTACCAAAGCAGGTTATGAGGAAAAGTTTGCAAGAGTAAATGTTTCCAATCGTCCAGACTTATGTGAGTATCAGTGTAATGGAGCGATGGCAGCTGCAAAAACTTATAAAAAAGCACCGATTATGATTGCAAATGATGTGGTTGCATTTTTAAAAGAGAATGAACTGTTTTCTATGGCAGAAGCAGTCAATCCTGGATTTATCAATTTAAAGATTGCGCCGGCATTTTTAACAAAGTTCTTAAATGAAATGCAGGCAGATGAAAATTTATCTATTGAAAAAGAAAAAGCACCAAAGACGATTATTATCGATTATGGCGGACCAAATGTAGCAAAACCTCTGCATGTTGGACATCTTCGTTCTGCAATTATCGGTGAGAGTATTAAGAGAATGGGTCGTTTTTTAGGTCATAAAGTAATCGGAGATGTTCATTTAGGAGACTGGGGACTTCAGATGGGCTTGATCATCACAGAACTTAAGAAGCGTTCTCCGGAATTGGTTTATTTTGATGACAGCTTCGAAGGAGACTATCCAGAAGAAGCACCGTTTACAGTAAGTGAATTAGAAGAGATTTATCCGGCAGCCAGTGCAAAATCAAAAGAAGACGAAGCATACAAAAATGAAGCGTTAGAGGCAACATTACAGCTTCAGCAGGGAAAACGCGGATACCGTGCATTATGGAACCATATTATGAAAGTGTCCGTAGAAGACTTGAAGAAAAATTATTCCAAACTGCATGTGGATTTTGACTTATGGATGGGTGAATCCGATGCAGACAGATATATTCCGGATATGGTAGACTACTTAAAGAAAAATAATTATGCTTATGTAGACCAGGGCGCTTTAGTGGTAGATGTAAAAGAAGAGAGTGATACAAAAGAAATTCCTCCATGTATGATTTTAAAATCAGACGGAGCTTCCCTTTATAATACAACGGACCTTGCAACCATCGTACAGCGTGAAGAAGATTATCATCCGGATGAAATTATTTATGTTGTAGATAAACGTCAGGAACTTCATTTTGTACAGGTATTCCGTTGTGCAAAGAAAGCAAAAATGGTAGAAGAAAAAACAGCTCTTTCGTTTGTCGGATTTGGTACGATGAACGGAAAGGACGGAAAACCATTTAAGACAAGAGAAGGCGGAGTCATGCGTCTGGAACGTCTGATTGCAGAAATTAACGATGAAATGTATAAAAAAATCGTAGAAAACCGCAGTGTGAAAGATGAAAATGCGCAGAAAACTGCTGAGATGGTAGGACTTGCAGCAATTAAATACGGAGATTTATCCAATCAGGCATCTAAAGATTATATCTTTGATGTAGAGAGATTTACTTCTTTTGAAGGAAATACCGGTCCATATATCTTGTATACAATCGTAAGAATTAAATCTATTTTGGAAAAATATATGCAGGAAGGCAAAAATCCGAACGAAGGAACAATCTTAGAAGCAGTAAATGACAGTGAAAAGAATCTGATGTTAGAACTTAGTAAATTTAACTCTGTCATTGCACCGGCATTTGAAGAGAAAGCACCACATAAGATTTGTTCTTATATTTATGATTTGGCAAATGCATTTAACAGCTTTTATCATGAAACTAAAATTCTTAGCGAATCTAATGAAGAACAGAAGAAATCCTGGATTCGTCTGTTAGTATTATGCCGTGATGTATTAGAAACCTGTATTGATTTACTTGGTTTTGAAGCACCGGAAAGAATGTAATAAAAGAGATATCCGAGTCGTTTTATAACGATGATTCGGATATCTTTTTTGATTTCGGCGGTTTCCATAAAAAAGAAAGTATGTTACAATGAAAACATGGTGAAAAAGACAAAAATCAGGAGGAATTTATGGAAAAGTTGGAATTAAAGTATCTGGAAAGACTGTCACAGCTTTACCCGACAATTGCAAAGGCATCCACGGAGATTATTAATCTGCAGGCGATTTTAAATCTCCCAAAAGGAACGGAACATTTTCTTACCGATATACATGGGGAGTATGAGGCATTTTCACATGTATTAAAAAATGGTTCGGGTTCGGTACGAAGAAAAATTAATGACGTGTTCGGGCATACATTAAATGAACAGGACAAGCGCTCCCTTGCTACCTTGATTTATTATCCAAAAGAAAAAATGGAATTAATCAAAAAGACCGAAGAAGATATTATGGACTGGTATAAAATTACATTGTATCGTTTGATTGAAGTCTGTAAGGAGGCCGCATCGAAATATACGCGGTCAAAAGTACGAAAAGCGTTACCACCTGACTTTGCTTATGTGATTGAAGAACTGATTACGGAAAAATCAGATCTAACGGATAAAGAGGCTTATTATGAGCAGATTATAGAGACAATTATTACAATAGGAAGAGCGGAAGTTTTTATTATTGCACTTTCAGAAGTGATTCAGCGTCTGGTTGTAGACCACATGCACATTCTTGGTGATATTTATGACAGAGGACCGGGACCACATGAAATTATGAACAAACTTGAGCGGTACCATTCGCTTGATATCCAGTGGGGAAATCATGACATTGTATGGATGGGAGCAGCAACCGGACAGACAACCTGTATTGCAAATGTAATCCGAATCTGTGCAAGATATGCAAATCTTGATATTTTGGAAGATGGATATGGAATTAATCTGCTTCCGCTTGCTACATTTTCTCTGATTCATTATAAAGATGACCCTTGCAGTTGTTTTAAAATTAAAGGCGGAAATGATTTAAATCCGGCAGAGATTTCTCTGCAGATGAAGATGCATAAAGCCATTTCGGTTATTCAATTTAAGCTTGAGGGACAGCTTTTGATGAGAAGAAAAGAATTTCATATGGCGAATCGTGCATTGCTTGACAGTATTGATTATGCAAATGGAACCATTCGGTTGGATGGAAAAGAGTATAAATTACTGGATTCTAATTTTCCTACAATTGACCCGGATAATCCGTATGAATTGTCAAGTGAAGAAGCGTTGGTTGTGGAACGATTGACTTCTGCATTTACAAACTGTGAAAAATTACAGCGCCACATGAATTTACTCTTAAAGAAGGGAAGCCTTTATAAAGTTTATAATAATAATCTGCTGTATCACGGCTGTATTCCGTTAAATGAGGACGGAAGCTTTAAAGCAGTAGATATTTATGGGAAAAAATACAAGGGAAAAGCACTCTATGAAATATTAGAGGCTTATGTCAGAAAAGCATTTGTTGCAATTGATGAGAATGAGAAAGAAAAAGGAAAAGATATTTTGTGGTTTATCTGGAGTAGTCCTGGTTCTCCACTTTTTGGCAAACAGAAGATGGCAACTTTTGAACGGTATTTTCTTGCGGAAAAAGAAACTCATGAAGAAAAGAAAAATCCATATTACAGATTGTTAGAAGATGAAACGGTAATCAATCGAATTATGCGGGAGTTTGGGTTAGAAGAAGGCTGTGCGCATATTGTAAATGGACATGTACCGGTGCATCATGCAGCAGGCGAAAGCCCAATCAAATGTAATGGAAAAGTGCTTGTTATTGATGGAGGCTTTTCCAAAGCATATCAAAAAGAAACTGGAATTGCAGGTTATACGCTGATTTATAATTCCTGGGGAATGATTCTGGCTGCACATGAACCATTTACGTCAGCAGAAGATGCAATTACCAGAGAGACAGACATTTTATCGGACAGTATTTTGGTAAAGCGTTCCATGATACGAAAAACGGTGGAAGATACAGACAATGGTCGGAAATTAAAAGAAAATATTGAAGAATTGAAAGCATTATTGGCAGCGTATCGAAGTGGTACGATTATTGAGAAAGAATAACAAGAAAAAGTAACAAGAAAAAAGGATTCTTAAGGAATTTTCAGCATTTGCACAGAGAATGATTCCGAGAGTACATAAAACAGAGAAAGAGGATAGAATTATGATACATAAAAATATTTCCATAAAGGCAGAAGGTTCTTTAAAAGATTCTCATTTGACGACTTATATTTTAGATTCTTATGAAGAATTAGAACCGAATTTAAAGCGACCGCTGGTTTTAATCTGCCCGGGAGGAGCTTATCGGTTTACAGCAGACAGAGAAGCAGAAATGATTGCCCTGCATTTAAACAGTGCTGGATACCATGCTGCTGTGCTACGTTATTCCTGCGCACCGGCAATTTTTCCAACAGCATTGTTAGAAGTAGCTGAATCAATCAAACTTTTAAAAGAAAAGGCAGAAGAGTGGCATATTGACACGGAAAAAGTGTTTGTGATGGGATTTTCAGCGGGTGGACATCTTGCGGCAAGTTATGGAGTATTCTGGAATCGTCCGTTTGTGGCAGAGAAAACAGGAGTCAAGACAGAAGAGTTAAAAGTGTCAGGATTAATTTTATGCTATCCGGTGATTACGTCAAAAGAAGAGTATACCCACCTGGAGAGTATACATAATCTGTTGGGGGATACTTACGAGGAAAAGAAAGAAGAGATGGCGCTGGAAACTCAGGTAGGAGAACAAGTTCCGCCCGCTTTTTTATGGCATACGTTTGAGGATAAAACCGTTCCGTTTCAAAATTCTCTGCTTTTTGTTGAAGCAATGGGAAAGGTAAAGATTCCGGTAGAGTATCATCTGTATCCAGAAGGAAATCATGGACTTTCGCTTGCAGATGAAACCTTAGTGAGAGTGGATGGAAGCGGGATTCAGAAAGAATGTCAAAGCTGGATGCCTCTTTTAAAGACTTGGTTGCACAGAATGTGCGAAAAAAACAAAAAAATGGCTTGATTACGATATTTATCTATGATATAATGCCAGTGTTGCAAAAAAATAACCACGCTTATGAATTCTGATGGAAGGTGCTTTTTTATATAAAAAAGTTCCAAAAGAGTAGAAATAAGCGGAAGAAAACAACCAAAGGAGATAAGAAAATGAGCGTTATTTCAATGAAACAGTTACTGGAAGCAGGTGTTCATTTCGGACATCAGACCAGAAGATGGAACCCTAAAATGGCTCCATACATCTACACAGAAAGAAATGGTATCTATATCATCGACCTGCAGAAATCTGTAGGAATGGTTGACGATGCTTATAAAGCAGTTGCTGATATCGCTGCTGAAGGCGGCACAATCCTCTTCGTAGGAACTAAAAAACAGGCTCAGGATGCTATCAAAACAGAAGCTGAACGTTGCGGAATGTACTACGTAAACGAAAGATGGTTAGGTGGTATGCTCACAAACTTCAAAACAATCCAGAGCAGAATTGCAAAATTAAAAGAAATCGAAGCTATGGAAGCTGATGGAACATTTGATGTACTTCCGAAAAAAGAAGTAATCGAACTGAAAAAAGAAATGGCTAAGTTACAGAAAAACCTTGGCGGTATCAAAGAAATGAAAAAACTTCCAGATGCTATCTTTATCGTAGACCCGAAAAAAGAAAGAATCTGTGTTCAGGAAGCTCATACACTGGGTATTCCGCTTATCGGTATCGCAGATACAAACTGTGACCCAGAAGAACTGGATTACGTTATCCCAGGTAACGATGATGCTATCAGAGCAGTTAAACTGATCGTTTCCAAGATGGCAGATGCTGTTATCGAAGCAAAACAGGGTACAGTAGAAACTGATGAGGAAGTTTTCGAAGAGGCTGAAGGAACAGAGGAGTAATCTGTAGATTTGCGGGAAACCGCATCACTATGAATGAAATCGGAGGAATAAAACCATGGCAATTACAGCATCAATGGTAAAAGAATTAAGAGAGATGACCGGTGCAGGTATGATGGACTGCAAGAAGGCTCTTACAGAGACAAATGGTGATATGGATGCAGCTGTTGAGTTCTTAAGAAAGAACGGACAGGCAAAAGCTGAGAAAAAAGCTGGACGTATCGCAGCAGAAGGTCTTGTACGTGTCGCTATGGATGGTGACAACACAGCAGCAATCGTAGAGGTTAACTCTGAGACAGATTTCGTTGCTAAAAATGATACATTCCAGGAGTATGTAGAAGCTGTTGCAGCTCAGGCTGTTGCATCTGATGCAGCTGATATGGATGCATTTATGGCAGAAGCATGGAATGCAGATTCTTCCAAAACTGTAAAAGATGCTCTTGTAGAGAAAATTGCAGTTATCGGTGAGAACCTGAACATTCGTAGATTCCAGAAAGAGACACAGGAGAACGGATGCATCGTTTCTTATATTCACGGTGGCGGACGTATCGGTGTTCTTGTAAAAGCTGAGACAGCAGTTGTAAACGACGCTGTAAAAGAAGCTCTTACAAACGTAGCAATGCAGGTTGCAGCTCTTGCTCCGAAATATGTTTCTTCTGAGGATGTAAGCGAAGAGTACAAAGAGCATGAGAAAGCTATCCTTCTTGCTCAGGCTAAAAACGAGAACCCGGACAAACCGGAAAATATCATTGAGAAAATGATCATCGGACGTCTGAACAAAGAGCTGAAAGAAGTTTGCTTAATGGAGCAGGCTTACGTTAAAGCAGAGGATGGAAAACAGACTGTTGCTAAATACTTACAGCAGGTTTCCAAAGAAGTTGGAGCTGATATCAAAATCACAGGTTTTGTACGTTTCGAGACAGGTGAAGGTCTTGAGAAGAAAAGCGAAGACTTTGCAGCTGAAGTGGCAGCACAGATGAACGCATAATCAAAGATTGTGTTAAATTTCTGAAATGATAATAACCCTTACGAATGGTGGTGACACTGTTTGTAAGGGTTATTTTTATAGAAACTTAAGGAAAAAAGACTGGTGGAGATATTAAGCAGAAAGGAAAACAAATGAGAAAAGCAATTGTATATGTATCTGTACATCATGGAAATACAGAAAAATTAGTAAAGGGCATAGCAGAAGAGTGCCAGATCGATTTGATAGATGCTGTAAACCAGCCAGATGCAGATCTGAGCAGTTATGATATGATCGGGTTTGCATCAGGAATCTATTTTTCAAAGTTTCATCAGTCGATATTGAAATTTGCTGAAAAGAATTTACCAGATGACAAAAAGGTCTTCCTGATCTGTACTTATGGTGGAAGTGCGAATTATAAATCCATAGAGCAGATTTTGG
>OLNF01001576.1_pt1 | contig 19230 bp, 17 predicted proteins | sample 1673061 | NCBI WGS metagenome assembly OLNF01 (sample SAMEA3136751, study PRJEB25190) | human gut metagenome
ATCCCAGCGACTGGTCCACGAACGATCCCGCGCATAACCGTGAGATAGCGGACTATAACAACGAGCGGCTTGGCGTTACCCCCGCGCAGGAAAAAGCTATGAAAACGGGCTCCATGTTCGGCTGGGGTGTCCCCGGCGCGGACCCCGCCTGCTATGAACAACAGCCGGAGATGGGAGGAATGACCCTTGGGTAAAAAGATATTTGGCATCTATCTGGCAAAGCTGGACGCACCCAATAGTGAGGCCCACGCAAGGCTGGAACTGCCCGCTTCCCCGTGGGAATTGCACGATGCAATGGACAAGGTGCAGCTTCAGGAGAACGAGGAGCTGTATCTGGAAATTGACGATTACTATGGCTTCGAGTATCTCGCTCCTCACTTGATGGAACTGGACGCCAGCCTCAATGAACTGAACGATCTTGCCGGTCGTCTGGCTGTGCTGGATGAAACGGAGCAGGAAGCGTTTGACGGCCTGCTCCGTCTGGAAATTCAGAGAAAGGTAGAATCCAACGGCAGTATTCTTACCATGCAGGACCTGAGAACTCTGGCGGTCAGCGCGGGGGCAGATTGCTGCCATGTGGTCGGCGCGACCAGTGACGCAGAACTGGGCCGCTTCTATGCGGAAAACGGCTTCATGGAGGAACTGGACGGACTCTCCGACGATGTGTTCGAGATGCTGGACTTTGGTAAAATCGGCAAAGCCCTGCGTACCGGCGAAAACGGCACATTCACGCGGAACGGCTATGTGGTGCAGCACAGTGAACTGGTCACCGCACCACCCTGCGCCAAGGAGCTTCCCGAAAAGCCGGAATATCTCTTCCGTCTTACCCTTGGCCTTCATCCCGACCTTGAAGATGACCGGACTGTCACGCTGGAGTTGCCTGCGTCTGCTGAAGCATTGAGGAAAGCGCAGAAGCAGCTCGGAGCGGACGGCTGGGAGGGCGTCGTGGTTCTCGACTATGACGGGATCATCCCACAGGCGGCAGAGTTTGCTGACTTGCCAATGGAGCTGGATGCCTTCAACGATTTTGCGGAGGCAGTGGAGGCTATGCCTTCCCGCGAAAAACAGATCCCGAAGCTGAAAGCCCTGCTGGAGCATTTCGAGGTAACGGATCTGGCTACTGCTGCGGGCCTTGCCGAGCATATCGGGGATTACATCCTCACGCCGGAGATCAGTTCGCCGCAGGAGGCGGCCATTGATGAACTGAACTTCACAATGGATGCCCACTCGGCGGAACTGCTCCTGCCTCATGTAAATCTCTTCACCTACGGGAACGAGATCATCAAGGATGACAATGCTGCACTTACCTCCTACGGCCTGCTGCATCGGGAGGACTATCAGCCGATGCAGACTCCGGTGCAGGAAACTCAAGAACAAGCAATGACGATGGAATAAGCAAAGGACCTAATCGAGCCACTATGGAAATGCGTAATGCCGTTTTTAACGACACTGACTTGCAACATATGTAATGAAATCCTCCGGAGTGAGTGTGTCGCCAGCATGAGGAATCGCGTTCCATCTTTTCTGTATGGCAGGGTCTGGATTACACATCGCCGCTATCATCGCCAGCCGAATTTCTTTCCGCACTTCTTCCACGGTAGTATGGTTTTTGCGAGCCACTTCTCGCAGTGCTGCTTCGGCGCAGATGTTCTTTCTCTTCATAGAATTACTCCTTGCTATTTCTTGAACGGAAACCGTTCTTTCGGAACTACAATAGCATAGGAGCTTTGAGAGAAAACGTCGAACTCTGTCGAAAAAAATAGAGGCTTGCAAAAAGTGCAAACCTCTGTGCCGCTTATCATTTCAACTCTGCAATCAGGGCATCCAGTACGTTCATTACCTTACGCTGTCCTTCTGGAGAAAGCATCTTAAGTCGTTCGGAGATTTCCGTGGCATGAAGCATTGTTGCCGTGTTCAAGTCATCTTGAAGGAGTTCATCTGTTCCAATATTGAGTGCATTGGCGATGGCGACCAACTTCTCCAGTTTTGGAGCCTTCACGCCTCGCTCTACTACACTCATGTGATCAACGCTGTAATCTACAGCGGCGGCGAGCTCTTCCTGTGTCATGCAGGCTTTTTCACGGGCTGCTTTGATTCGTTTTCCCAACGCTATCTGGTCCATACAGTAGTCTCCTTTAGAACGGTATCCGTTCTTAAAGTATATGGGAGACGCGGTATGTTTCACAGGAGCATATAGAACGCTGTCCGTTCTAAATGAACGGAATGGATAAAAAATATCACAGCAAGGGGCCGTATTCCCGGACGGGGAAAAGCGGCCCCTTCTTTTTTGCGCTCTTTTTGTCTCCTATTCCGGGATAACGGCTCCGGAAAGGAGGAACTGTGGCAATCAACGAAGCCCTTGCGGAATATCTTGCACTTTACCACAAGGGTGAAGCAAATGCCGTCACCAGCCGGGAGTTGGAGTGCAGCTTCCAAATGCGTGGTTCTGAGCTGCGCCGGGAGATCAACGCCCTGCGCGGTGACGGCATTCCCATTTGCAGCTTTGAGGGCGGCTACTATTACGCCGCCACTGCCGAGGAGCTGGAGCGCACCATCCGGCAGCTCCGCAGCCGCATCAAGAAGATCGCATTTGCGGAGCGTGGCCTGTCCAGCGCTTTGCCGGACTATGTGGACACCGGTCAGCTTTCTCTCCCGCTGGATGGGGGTGATGCCCCTTGAACAGCTTTATCCCATGGGTGGGCGGCAAGAGCAAGCTGCTGTGGATCATCAACAAGATGGCGCCGGATCACTACAGCCGGTTCATTGATGTGTTCGGCGGCAGCGGCACGGTGACCATGAGCCGTCCCATTCAGCCGGGCTGCATGGAAGTCTACAACGATTTCAACAGCAATCTTACGAATCTCTTCTGCTGTGTGAAAAACCGCCCCTTAGCGCTACTGGCGGAATTGGGCTTCCTGCCTCTGAACACGCGGGATGATTTCAATGTCCTGTACAAGTTTCTCTCCAAGGGCGAAATCACGGATGACTATCTGCAGGAAGAAATGGAACTGACTGAGATCCTGCTCAAGCCGCCCGAGGCCGAAGCTATCCGCACTCTTCTGCTGGAGCGTGCTCCCCGCGGAGATGTCCGCCGTGCCGCAGATTTCTTCAAACTGGTTCGGTACAGCTTCAGCGGCAGCTCCAAATCATTCGGTGGTAAGCCCTGCGATATCCGCCGCTTCTTCCACCTGATTTGGGAGTGCTCTCGCCGGCTGGCGAATGTCATTGTGGAGAACAAAGACTTTGAGGATGTCATCCGCCAGTATGACCGTGGTGACGCATGGATCTACTGTGACCCGCCGTACTTTGAGGCCGAATGCTATGAGGTAGCCTTCCCAAAGGAAAATCACCAGCGGCTCCATGACACACTCCTGAACTGTCATGGGTATGTCATGGTGTCCTACAACTACTGCCCGTACATTTGCGAACTGTATCAGGAGTTCTACATTTTCCGCGTTGTACGCCCCAACAGTATGTCCCAGACGGCGGGCAGCGAATATGAGGAAGTTATGGCACTGGATGCTAACCTTCACGAAATAGACCCGGAGAGCGGATACATGCAGTACATTGCTACCCGTCCCCGCGTGCAGAAGCGAGGTACTCATGGTCTGTTCAGTTCTGCCACTGCCGTAGATCTTGCCTCGGCGATATCAGAACTGGAAGCACATGAGGGAAATGTATGGACCATCATCTACTCGCTGCGTCGGGAAGATGCTGCCCGTTTGGAATACGACAACGCTGATGCGTGGCGCACGCTCCTCATGGAGAACGCACCGACGCTGGCGAAGTCGATGAAGATATCGCTCGAGAACTTCCACTGGTACGCCGCCTTCCATGACGAAGGGCATCACCCGCACATTCATATGATGGTCTGGTCCGATGATCCCAAGGAAGGCTTCCTGACCAAGGACGGGATCGCGGCCATGCGCTCCAAGCTGACCAATGCTATCTTCCGAGATGAGATGCAGCAAATCTATGCGCGCAAGGATGTGGCCTACTCAGACTTGGTGGAGGCAGCGCAGAATGCTATGCGGGAAATGATCAGCCGGATGCAGCGTCAGGTCTGTGACAGCCCGATCATCGAGGATAATATGCGTCAGCTTGTGCAGGCACTGGAAACGACTACCGGAAAGAAACAGTACGGCTATCTCAAGAAGCCGCTGAAGCAGCTCGTCGATACCATCGTGGATGCGCTGGCGGAGCTGCCGGAGGTCTCTGAGTGCTATGAGGTGTGGAATCAGATCCATGAGGAACTGAGCGAGTGCTACGGTCACAGTACCCCGTGGGAACGACTCCCGCTATCTCAACGCAAGGAGTTTCGCAAAATCAAGAACGACATCATCCGGGAGGCCGAGAGCATTCGTCTCGGCCTCCCGACCTTTGAGGATGAAGGAATGCAGGATGACCCGGAGCTGGAAACTCAGAAGGAGGAGCATCAGTCCTACAGCGTGTACGAGCAGGCGCAGCGTTACCGCGCCGCAAAGGCTGTTCTGCAGGATATCTATGCGCTGGATGCGGAACACACAGAAGCGGTCAAAGCGCTGGAGCAGCTCTGGGAGGAGGGATATACCGTTGCGGCACATCAGCTTGGTAAGTTCTATCGGGATGATCTCTCCACCTTGCGTGACCACGAAAAAGCAGAGCAATGGTTTCGGTGCTCGGCAGAAGCCGGTAATGATTTCTCGGAATACGCCCTCGGGAAGCTGCTCCTCACGCAGAAGCGCACAGTAGAAGCTCTGGAATGGTTGGACAAGGCCGCAGAACAGGGCAATCAGTTTGCACGGTATCGGCTCGGAAAGATCTATCTCACCGGTGAGTCCGTGCCGAAGGATGTGGAAAAGGCTCTTGCGTACCTGACAGCCTCCGCTGATCAGGGAAATCAATTTGCACAGTACGCCTTGGGCAAGCTGTATCTCTTTGGGAGGGATGTTCCTCCGGATCGTGAGCAGGCCAGAGAATGGCTGATCCGAGCCGCAGCACAAGGCAATGAGTATGCACGATTTTTTCTCGACCGCTTTGACCAGTTCCGGGATCCGTCTGTCATGCTGGCAGCAACCAAACTACTCCATCACATGAGTAGGATATTCCAAAGCAATTCCGTTCCACCAAGTAACCCGGCGGGGATCCGCATCGATTCCAAACGCCGCAGACGGCTTATGGAGAAACGTATGGCTATGGGTCACAAGGCGGACGACCATGAGGAGCAGACGCAGTATCAGCAGAGCATGTAAAAAAGGAGGACTCCATGTCAAGCTATATTCATTTCACCGAAGAACAGAAACAGCGCGCCGCCGCAGTGAATCTGGAGGAGTTCCTGCGCTGCCGCGGTGAAAAGCTGCTTTCCTCTGGCAGAGAAAAACGCCTTGCCAGTGACCACAGCGTGACCGTCCGAGGCAACGAATGGTATGACCATGCGGAGGAGCGAGGCGGACATGCCGTCAGCTTTGTACAGCGATTCTACGGCCTTAGCTACCCGGACGCAGTGACAATGCTGCTGGGCGGTGAACTGGGAACAGCGTATTCCTCTGCCGGGGAACGCACAGAGGAACCTGTGAAACCATTTGCACTGCCGCCCGCCAACAAAGATATGCGCAGAGTGTTTGCGTATCTCATCAAACATCGCAGCATCGCAAGAGATGTGGTGGCGCACTTTGCCAAGGCTGGGCTTCTGTATGAGGATGCCGAATATCACAACGCCGTGTTTGTTGGTACGGATACAGATGGTGTTCCCCGCCACGCCCACAAGCGCAGCGCCAACAGCTACGGAAAAGCCTTCCGCTTGAACGTCGAGGGCAGTGATCCACGATACAGCTTCCATCATGTCGGCACAGACAGAAACCTGTATGTGTTTGAAGCGCCCATCGATATGCTGTCCTTCATCACCCTTTATCCGGAGAACTGGCAGCGGCACAGCTATGTAGCCTGTTGCGGCACATCCATTCAGCCGGTATTGCAGATGTTGGAACAAGTGCCGCAGCTCGACACCGTCCTGCTCTGCCTCGATAACGATGAAGCTGGTCATCAGGCCAGCCGCCGGATGCAGAATCAGTTAGAGGTGCGCTATTCCGTGGAGCGCCTAATCCCGGAAAACAAAGACTGGAATGACGATCTGACCCTGAACAGCGAAAACGCTCAGGGCCTTGCTATGAATGAAATGAGGTGAAATGTTGAACGCAAGTATTTGGATTCTGATCGCAGCGGGAGCAGCAATGTTCCTTGCCATCGGTGGGCTGTCCATGATGTCTCATCACTATACCCTTGGCAATATCAAATCCCGCACCGTGGGAGATGGACAGCACGGTACAGCCCGATGGGCCACCGACAAGGAAATCAAGCAGACCTATGCCCATGTGCCCTTCAAAGTCAGAGAGTGGCGCAGAGGACAGAATCTCCCCAAGGAGCAGGGATTGATCCTCGGTTGCAAGGGGCAACCGCAGGAACTCACCGCACTGGTGGACAGCGATGACATCCACTGCCTTATGATCGGCGCCAGCGGTATCGGCAAAACTGCATTCTTCCTGTACCCCAATCTGGAATATGCCTGTGCCTCCGGTATGAGCTGGCTGGCGCTGGACAGCAAGGGTGACCTGGCCCGCAATTACGGCACGATTGCCAAAAACTGCTACGGCTATAATGTGTCCGTCATTGACCTGCGAAATCCCACTCGCTCAGACGGCAACAACCTGCTGACACTGGTCAACCGCTACATGGACATTGCAAGAAAAGATCCCAAGAACCTGGCGGCTCGAGCCAAGGCGGAGAAGTACGCTAAGATTCTCGCCAAAACCATTGTCAACCCCGATGGCGATGACAGCAACCGCGGACAGAATGCCTTTTTCTATGATGCGGCGGAGGGGTTGCTCACTTCGGTCATTCTGATGCTGGCGGAGTTTCTGCCGCCGGATAAGGAGCATCCACAGGAGCGACGGCACATCGTTTCTGTCTTCAAGCTGGTGCAGGATCTGCTGGAACCCAGCAAAGTAAAGGGCAAGAGTCACTTCCAGCTCCTGATGGGCAAGCTGCCGCCAGACCACAAGGCCAGATGGTTTGCTGGTGCTGCACTCAACAGCGCAGAACAGGCCATGGCCTCTGTCATGTCCACGGTACTTTCTCGTCTCAATGCATTTCTGGACTCAGAGTTGGAGCAGGTACTCTGTTTTGACAGTGCCATTGATGCGGAGAAGTTTGGTTCGGAGAAGTCTGCCATCTTCCTCATCCTTCCGGAGGAGGACACCACCAAAAACTTCATGGCGGGCTTGATGATCCAAAACTTGAGCCGAGAGCTGTTTGCCGTAGCGGATGAGAACGGTGGAAAGCTGCAAAACCGTGTAGTACTGTTTTGCGACGAGTTCGGAACCATGCCGCCCTTCGATGTCCTTCCGCTGTTCTCCGCAGGCCGTTCCCGCCGCCTGACGCTGGTGCCAATCATTCAGTCCTTAGCGCAGCTTGAAAAGAACTACGGAAAAGAAGGAAGCGAAATTATTCAGGACAACTGCCAGGATACCATCTTCGGCGGCTTTGCACCTAACAGTCAGACGGCGGAGGTGCTGTCGAAGGCACTCGGAAACCGTACCGTTTTATCTGGGTCTGTAAGCCGCGGGAAGAACGATCCCAGCCAAAGTCTGCAGATGATGGAGCGTCCGCTGCTGACGGCTGATGAGTTGAAGGCGATTCCCAAGGGGAATTTTATTGTCCAGAAAACGGGGCGGTATCCCATGCGTACCCGCCTACGGCTTTTCTTGGAATGGGGTATCACCTTCGAGGAGCCTTATATCGTGCCGGAGCGGGCAGATCGTGCAGTAGCCTATGCCAACCGTGAAGATCTGGAGCGTAACCTCCCGCAGTCAAATAAGGCGGAAAATGCGGATATGCGTGGAGCCTATGCCGTTTCCGGACGCGGCGGCATTGCCCATGAGCCTGCTGTAGATAAGCCTCGGCGCAGGGGCGGAAAGCAAATGAAAACCTATGGCGAGGAGGATCTATGAGTTACTTCGGAACAATTTATGCCGACACCGAACTGCCCTCCAGAGCGAGGGCAGTTTATATGTATCTGCGTGACCGCGCAGACAGCGAGGGAAAATGCTGGCCAGGAATCAAGACGATTGCGTCCGACATGCGATTGTCACGCTCCACGGTCAAACGGGCTTTGACGGATCTGGAGCAGCATGGATACCTGCAAAAGATCCCACGCTACCGTGACAATGGGAGCAGCACATCCAACCTGTATTCCATGCAGTAAGGCCGCAAAAAAGCGCAGTCCTCCGCCAAGGGAGGACTGCGCCTATTTGCTGGACCCAGGGGAGGTTCATGATGGACCTCCCAGAAGGACTCACTCTATCGGAGATTTAACACAGAGAAAGAAACAAGCGTCACTTCCAGAATTGCTCTAAAACCCTCTATGATATGCAAACTATAAAAGAGCGTATTGGTTATCCGAAGTATAAGTATAACTCTTATTGGATATTTTCAGCATATCGTAATTCTTTGGATTTGCGATGGCATCGTAGCAAAACTCAGCACCCATCATTAGTTGGCGCTGACATTCGCCAATCTCAGGAACCACATCAGCATAGATGCTATTATTTACATAGCACATAGAACATGATATGGGATTTAACTCTACAATGTCTATATACGAATTACCGTTGCTGTCAATAAATTCGCCTAAATCTAATGCGTAGTTAGCTGGGAAAACGCCCAATCTTCTAATGTGATCTACCATATGGCTTTTAGATAGTCTTCTCCTGAAGAATGAAGTCTTTCTTTTGTAACCGCCTCAGCCACACTGCTGGACATTATTTCACATGAACAGATGCAATGTCTACGTAGCTGGCATCTGTGTAGAAGTCATAGCCAGTTATCTTATCAGTATTCCACAGAGCCAGATCGTGAGTGCCGGTTACAGGCACCAGAAGATTCTGATCTGCAATACCATTCAGAATCATTCCATAGATTTCCTGCACACGCCGAGAATCAGAAGTGGAGTCCAATTCTGCGAAAATTTCAGGATTCTCAAAGAAAGCAGAGAACTGGCAGAGGATCGGATCACCCATAGCGCCAGGAGCCATATTGCTCATATCTGTTGCAGGGTCAAAGGAACCGCCAGCAGTATTGTAGAAGGTCAGATCATATTCGCCAGCCATCAAGGCTCCATACCAGGTGTTCATGTCTACTGCATCAATAGTAACATCGAAGCCGAGTTCTTTAAGAGAAGCTGCAATAGAAAGAACTGCATTGTCAACACTTGCAAGGCTCTGAGAATAGTTGAAATGAATGGCGAGAGAAGTTCCGTCCTTCTCCAGGATACCGTCATCATTGGTATCCTCATAGCCGGCTTCCTTCATGAGCTGCTTTGCCTTTTCCATGTCGGTAGGATAGGTCTTAACCTCCACACCGCAGTTGGGCTTTTCATTCGTAAAGAGGGTTTCGGCAGCAGTCTCCAGACCATCGAAAACAGAGGTTTCCAACTCCTGCTGATTAACAGCGTAGGATACTGCTTCCCTTACAAGAGGATCATTAAAGGGAGCCTTATTCAGGTTCATACCCAGATAACGAGTTTGGTTGGTGCTGTCATCCATGGCATGACCGAAAGCGGCATCCTGGGAAATTTCCGTGTAGCCTTCTGCGCTAAGTCTGCTGGAGCCGAGAATTGCATCGATTTCGCCGTTGCGCAGAGCAAGAATTTTTGCAGCATTATCAGGAATCACTTTGACTTTGAACTCGTCCACTTCAGGAGCTTCGCCCCAGTAGTAGGGATTGCGGATAAAGGTATAGGTATCTCCCTCGACCCGCTCAAACATATAGGGACCAGTACCCATAGTTGCACTCACGCAATTCTCGTAAGCCTTTTCTACGCCGCCTTCAAAGGCTGCGGGATTCACAATACCAAGAGGCAGCGCCATGGTCAGATTGTCAAGAGCAGCGTAATAAGGGGTCTTCAAAGTCATTACAAAGGTTTTTTCATCCGGGGTTTCCAGCTTGTCAAACAAAGTAGTGAGCTTACCGAAGGCACCATTCTGGGGACCCAGATGGGTTACTACTGCTTCAAGGGTCATCTTTACTGCCTCGGAAGTCAGAGGAGTACCGTCAGAAAATTTGACACCATCACGCAGATGGAAGGCGTAAGTCTTGCCGTCATCACTGATTTCCCAGGTTTCAGCCAACTCGCCCTGGATCTTCCCGTTATCATCGTAGCTTACCAGAGTGTTGTAAAAATTACGACTCCAGAATCCGGCACCATAAGTGCTGGATACCATAGGCGTGATGACAGGATAGAAGCCTACAGAAAAGTCCCAATTTTCGGTGACAGTGATTGAGACCGGCTCTGCATCGGTTTTCTCGTCAGGGTTCGTGCCGCAAGCTGCCATAGCAAGGCACATCACAAGTGCGAGTCCGAAAGCTAAAAGTTTTTTCAGTTTCATGTACAAAATCTCCTTTATTTTTTTATATCATGCTTTTCAGCAGGGTATACGTATTTATTGAATGGTTTAACCCAAATATGGAGCAATAGAATGCAGCAGAAGCTTGGTATACGGATGTGTAAAGCAGTCTGTCGAACCGTGAAATGTACGGTCTTCGATAATCTTACCGCAGCGCATCACCATCACACGGTCTGCAAGATATAGCGCAACGTCCAGGTCATGGGTAATGAAAAAGCAAGTCATTTTTCGCTCCTGATGGAGTCGCTTCAGCAAATCAAGAATATGTTTACGAACCAGGACATCCAGCCCACTGACTGCTTCATCAAAAATCAACACATCCGGTTGAGCCGCTAACGCTCTTGCAATACATACACGTTTTTGTTGTCCACCGGATAGCTCATGAGCTTTTCGCAGCTTGATCTCTTCGGGAAGCTCCATCATGGTAAGAAGATCATTGATTTCCCGTTCTTCTTCCTTTTTGCTGAGTTTTCTGAAATTGCGAATTGGCTCTGCAATGATTTGATATACCGTAAAGCGAGGGTCCATTGCTCCCTTGCCATCCTGAAGAATCAGCTGTATTTTAGATCGCAGTACCTGCTTTTGCTTGCCCCGGCAGAGGGAAATGTTTTTTCCTTCAAACAGTACCTCTCCAGAAGATGGAACCAGAAGACCGCACATGAGCTGAGCCAAAGTGCTTTTACCAGATCCGCTTTCTCCTACCAAAGCGCAAAATGAACCATTCTGAATAGTAAAATCTACATGATCAACGGCCAGAAGCTCGTTGCTTGTGCCTTGTTCGTGAAATTCTTTTGATAGGTTGTTGACTTTAATCATGATTCCGCCCCTTTCGTGAAAGCACAGGAAAGGGAGTAAGCTTCAATCAGCGACCTTGTATAAGGTTCTGTGGTATGATCGAAGACAGATTGAACTTCACCGGATTCTATAATTTTTCCTTCTTTCATCACCAACACGTTTCCACCTAATTGAAGAGCTGTTGCGAAATCATGAGTTACCATAAGAATCCCAACTCCATTTGCTTTCATCTGCGAAAATAAATCTATGATTCCATTTCTGTGAATCACATCCAAAGCAGTTGTCGGCTCATCGGCAAGCACGAATTTTGCATCAAGCATCATAGCCATTGCGATAATGACACGCTGAAGCATTCCTCCGGAAAGCATATGGGGGTATGCTCTGTATACCCTGTCAGGATCATCTAAGCCTACATCATGCAGAAGCCGCAGAATATAGTTGTAACGCTGCTGGCGGGATTTGTCGGAATGAAGCCGTAGCGTTTCATCCATCTGTCTGCCAATACGCATAGAAGGGTCCAATGCAGTCATCGGATTTTGCGGGATATAGACAATCTGGTTTCCGTATATTCCTCGTCTCTGCTTTTCTGACGAATTCAAAAGATCAGTCTCGCCGAAGAAAACGGAACCCGACACCTTAAATTTTTTGGGGTCCAATAAGTTTAGCACCGCACTACAGGTCATTGTTTTGCCGCTGCCTGACTGGCCTAACAAGATCAAAGACTCTCCTTCTTTGATTGCAAAGGATATTTCAGAAACCAAGTTATCCGTGCCTGACCGAAGATTAATGCTTAAATGATCAATCATAAGTGATGGCATCATAGGCTGTCCTCCTCCGGCGTCAGAATATCACGGAGTGCTTCTCCAAATAAATTGAAGCCTGCTGCCGTTACGAAGATGCACAAGCCTGGATAGATTAGCAATTCCGGATGAGAGTAAAGCGCTGTCCTGGCATCATTTAACATGGCACCCCATTCCGGTGTGCCGGAGGGAAGGCCAAGTCCGAGGAAAGCAAAGCTGGAAACCATAATGATGGAAGAAGCGACACCAGTGGAAACATACACAAGAAACTGTGGCAGAATGTTAGGAATCAGATGTCTGAAGACCAGCTTTCCTGTATTGCACCCAGAAATCCGGGCTGCCAGGATATAATCTTTACCCATTTCTTGAACGGAATAAGATCTGACAATACGAACAAACCAAGCCCAGGTCGCTATCACAACAGAAACGGCAATGTTTTGGAGTCCGTTCCCCAGAACTCCTATGACAGCAATAGCAATGATAAGAGAAGGAAAAGCAATAAACACATCACAGAGTATAGTAATGAAATGGTCTGCTTTTTCTCCAGCACAGGCGCTAAAAGTACCGACAATCAGACCAATCACAGACAAAATCAGCAGCACAGGTAAACTGATTCCGATGGAATATCTGGCTCCATACAGCAGCCTTGATAAGGTACACCTGCCCAATTGATCTGTTCCAAGAGGGTATTCTGCGTCAGGCTGAGCATACTTTTGCGATAAATTCACCAATTCAGGGTCGTGAGGCGAAAAAGCAGGTGCTGCAATCGCAATCACAATCACAATAGCAATCAGGCACAGACCGATGATTGCCTGCGGCCTTTTGAGTAGCTTATGTATCATTTTCTTCCCTCACCATCCATGGACAAAGCAGACGGTTGATTATGTCTGCCATGAAATTTGCGACGACAAAAATTGCCGCAATGACGACTATACAGGTAGAAACTGCAATCGTATCTGCTGCAATCACACTGTCCACCAGATAAGTTCCGATTCCCTTGATTGAAAAAACACTTTCGATTACCGCCCCTCCGGCAATTAGAAAGCCGAATTGCTGAAAGAAAATTGTAACAACAGGCGGTAAGGCATTTCGCAGAATGTGGCATACCAGAATTCTGTTGGCAGATAGTCCACGGGCTTTTGCAAACCGAACATAATCAGAAGATAATTCAGCCAGAAGAGAGGAACGCATAATTCGGATGAGTGAACACGAACTGGGAACCGCCAGGGCAAATGAAGGTAGTAAAAAGCCCCTCCAACCTGGACTTGGTAAGACACTGAACCATTTCAGATGAATCGCAAAGAACAGTAGAAGAAGGAATCCCAGCCAGAAAGTTGGCACACAAATACCGCAGATAGTAATGCCTCTGGTAACCTGATCGAAAAGGCGGTTCCGCTTTCTGGCACAGAGCAAACTAATCGGAACGGTGAGCATGATAATCCATAGAATGGCCATCCCTACAAGAGATGTGGTCGTAGCCAGATACTTGTGCAGATCCTTTACAATCGGTTGATGAGTGGTCAAAGAAGTCCCAAGTTCTCCTGTAAACATTCCGGAAAGCCACTGAATATATCGCACAGGGAGAGGTTGATCCAATCCCATTTCCACCCGAATCATCTCAATCTGTTCCGGCGTAGGATTGGATACGCCTCGGTGTGCAATAATTTCTGCAGGATCTTTTCCGGACCAAGCAATCAACAAAAAACTTAGAATGCTGACGCCTACCAGCACAATGAGGAAGCTAATGATCCTTTTTCCAATATATTTCTTCAAATAATGCACCTCCTCACATCAGAAATCAGTTAGACATAGCTAACCAAATGCCTTTATGTTACCCTTCAGTGCGGTCTGCATCTGAAGGGCAACCTGCTTAGTAGTTAAATTTCTCTGCCAGATTGGACTTTTCAATCATCTTTCTATATGTGGGCGACTGTTTCAGCAGATGAGCATGTTTTCCACAGGCTTCTACCGTACCTGCTTTCATAACGACGATCTTATCTGCATTTTCAATAGACTTCAGTCTGTGTGAAATAACAATCACGGTCTTGCCTTGAATCAAATGATTTAATCCAGTCTGTATCTGGACTTCTGTTTCCACATCTAACGATGCAGCAATCTCATCCAGAATGATAATTGGAGCATCCTTCAGGATTGCTCTGGCAATGGACAGCCGCTGACGTTCTCCGCCGGAGAGTTTGGCTCCATTTTCCCCGATTATTGTCTGGTAGGTGTCTGGCAGACGGCTGACAAACTCATTGCAACCAGCCAGTTTTGCAGCTCGTATTACTTCTTCGTCAGAAGCATCCAGCCGCCCAAGGCGAATATTTTCCATAATAGAAGTATTAAATAGAATGACTTCCTGAAAAACAATGGAAACATACTTGAACAAGCTATCAGTGTGAATTTCTCGTATGTCGGTTCCTCCGATCTGAACGGTACCGGAATCTGCATCATATAGTCTGCTGATGAGCTTAAGCATTGTTGTTTTTCCGCAGCCGCTGGGACCGACCAATGCGGTTACCTGTCCTTGCTCCGCCGTAAAGGATGCATGGCGAATCACCTGGGTGTCTTTCTGGTAGGAAAAACAAACATCCTTTATTTCTACATTGAAATCTGAAAGGACTGCCTTTTCTCCACCCTGAAGTTCATGATTCTTGATTTCACCAATCCGGGCAATTCTTGCGTCCAAATAAAAGATTTCCGTCAGATAGAGCAAAACACCACCCATGGCCCCGCTGAGTTTCGCCGCCATAATAATATAGCCCAGAAGAATCAGGATACTTACCTGACCGGAGGCGAGCATTGAAAGGCCAACAGTCGCCGTGATTCCAATAGGAAGAATAGATAAAGTCTGGCCGATTGTAACAGGAATCGTCTGGGTGATCTGAGCTTTCCATTGAAGATTTTCTGACTCATCCAACTGCTGGTCCATTTGAGCTTCTACTTTTTCTTTCAACCCATAGCTTTTAATTTCCTGATTCAGTTCGATTGCATTCTGAAAGCTTTCGGAAATATCTCTCAACTTATCATAATGTTTATTTACATCTCTGACCTGCAGTTTCTTTGTCAGGAAAAGAACCGAAGCAGAAGTAAGAACGGGAAGCAATACACAGAGACCTAATTTCCAATTCATGATCAGAAGGGCTACGCTGATAACCAAAAAGTAAATTGCAAACCCTATGGAATTAGCCACTGCGTTCGCAAAAGCATGCTCAATCGAAGCCACATCTGCCATGATTGTTTGAGCAAGGTCAGACAAATTGTGCTTTGAAAAATAGGATAGGGGCAGTTTGGAAAGCTGTTCCGCCAGATCAATTCTTAAATTTGCAGATTCCTGGTAGGTTTCATCATAGGTCGTTTTATAGTTATAGTTAATAACTAAGTACATCACCAGGGTCGCTGCCAGCATAAACAGGAGATATACCACCGGTTTCCCGGTATTTCCATTCAACAGCCTGTCTGCAAACAGAAAAACACAGATCATCGGCGGTACAAAAGAAACATAATAGAGAAAGAATGACCAGATTGATTTTGCAAGGCCCTTCACACCCGAATCACTCAGCTGGAAGGCTCTTTTTAGATATGTCTTCATCATGCCAACCTCCACTGATTTGCCTTGCAGTATACATCCTGAAAATCCTTATAACGTCCATTGCAGGCCATCAGTTCATTGTGGGTTCCCTGTTCCACAACTTTTCCATTCTGGACAAACAGGATCTGGTCTACATTCTGAATAGAGGACAGCCTGTGTGCAATCATGATAACTGTTTTGCCCCTCATCAGTTTTTGGAAAGCCTGCTGCAACTCGTATTCATTTTCCGGATCTGCAGCTGCAGAAGCCTCATCCATAATGACGATATTCGCATTCTTTAGAATAGCCCTTGCAATGGCGATCCTTTGCACCTCACCACCGGAAAGGTATACGCCCTTTGCCCCTATGACGGTCATCTCCCGCTGGGGGAATTTGTCAAGGATGGATGTGCAGTTCGCTGCGTCAAGTGCATCCATAATCTGCTGCCGTGTTGCCTGAGGATTTCCGATTCGGACATTTTCGTAAATTGAGGTCTTTAGTAATTGACTGCGCTGGAAAACAAATGCGATGTTCTGAATGAGAGCTTTTTCAGAATAACTCTGAATGTTCTTTCCACCAATCAGAATTTCGCCGCCATCGACAGGATAAAACCCTGAAATCAGCTTTGCAATGGTAGATTTTCCTCCCCCGGAAGACCCGATGAGCGCATAAGTTTTATTCTGATGAAGTGTCAGGCTGAAATCCTTCAGCACGAAGTTGTCATCATACTTAAAGTCAACATGACGAAATTCAATATTGAAATCTTGGAAGGTTTCTTCGTTTCCATGTGGAAGCTTTGCCTGATCCATAGAAGTAGTCAGCTCATCAAGCTGATTCAGCGTATTTTGTGCGCCAAAGTTATCCTGCCCCGTAAACATGATCGATGTGAAAGAAGTAAATACAGCTCCGGAGAACACAGCAAAGAAAACAATCTTTGCCAGGATTAGCATAGCAGGTTCTCCATAGCTGATGAATACAACTGCGGCTGGTACAGCAAAAGCATAAAACACGTTGAACAGAACCTGGAATCCGACGTAGGGATTCTTACAGCTGAGGCTATACTGATAGACGTACTGTTTGTACTCTTTGATCGAGTTAATCAGAGTTTTGTAATACTGTACAGTTACACCGAAGATTTTTATGATCTGCATTCCTCTGACATATTCTACTGTTGCCGCACTCATTTTTTGAAGCGCCGCTGAATAGCCAGACAGAAATTCAGTACCACCGGACATTTTACGGTACTGAAGAACACCAATCACAGTTGTAAGGATCAGGAGAATACCAAGGCGATAGTCTATTGCAAACATCAGCACAAACATTAACACCGGCGTCATAACAGCAGTGACGTTGTCCGGAATCAAATGGGCCACTGTTTTGTGTGTTTCTGCTGCGTTATCATCAATAATTTTTCGAATCTCTCCAGAGCTGTTATGGTCAAAAAAGGAAGAAGAGGCATCCAATAATTTATGAAGCCCATTTTTCCTTAAGTTTGTTTCAAGCCGGAAGCCTAAGTAGTGGGAACACGTTGCCGATGCAATGTTGTGAATGCCTCGTAAAATCATAAGTATGACTACAATAATTGCGTCATACATAGCCTTCTCATATACGGGAATAACCAGAATAGACACAATGGACTGCCACAGAAACCAATATGCTCCCATATATGAGCAGACGGCAGCGGCAGATAGTGCCATGGAGAAATATGCCAAAATTCTTTTATCTGGGACATAATGAAATAGTTTTTTATATAAACTGCGCATTGGCTTCAAATATACACCTCTTTTTGCTTAAAAACGGTTTGACATACATCACCTCTTTCATTATAATTAGTTGTAGCTAACTGTAAAGGGCAAAACAGATATAAAGTCTAAACAAGGTATTAATAAAACTAAACGAGGTATCTTTGGGAGGAGCCAATGATAGAAGTTAAACGAGATGATTTCTTTGTTGAATCGATAAAGAATCCAATAGAGTACGGAACATATTATAAGGTCAACCCAAAATATGGAACCGGATTTCAATGGACGAGTGAGGTTCACCACGATTTCATCATTACAGCGACAGATATAAGATTTAACCAGGAAACTATGGTCGGAGAACATATTGGGTCTGGTTATGTACTTGCTCTCTATATTAGTGGCGCAGGAGATGAATTCTATCCGTATCAAAATATTTCTCCGAATACATTGCGCTGCTATGAACCATCTGAAAAGTATAAAGCTATTTATCATCCTCAGATTCCATTAAGATGTATTACCGTGCAGGTTGACCAGGAATTTATTGATCAGTATCTCCAGGAAATTTCCGGTGATCTTCAAGTGAACTTTTCTGATTTTTTCAAAGAAAAAGGGAAATTCTATTTACCAAATGTTAATCATGCTATGCAAAGCCTATATGAGTATCTGCTTTCCATGAAAGCGTCCAGAATTACAGTAGAAGCAAAAATATATGAAATCATCTCTTATCTTGCTTCATATTTGAAAGAAAACAGACTAAACGAAGAGAATGGCCAGCCCATTAACAAAACAGATTTGCAGGCATTAGATGAACTAACGCATTACATGGACGAACATTACAGTTTTAATATTACGTTGCAGACGCTTTCCACCATTGCATGTATGAGTGAAAGCAAAATGAAAAAGCTATTTAAGTCAGTTTATAATATGTCCATTACTGAATACATTCAGAGGAAAAGGATCTCTGTAGCCGAGCATATGCTTATTCAGACCGACCTCACCATTGCGGAAATTTCAAGAATTGTTGGATACTCCAACCCCAGTAGATTGATTGAAATATTCAAAAGGTATTATGGATTTACTCCCTCAAAATACAGAAAATAAAAGTGTTATACTAATTTGGATAAACCTAACCCTCTAAAAATCAACCAAATCAATCGTTATATGGACACACAATTCGTGCGTGATCGAATTACTCAGCTGAGATTAAAAAAGGGTGTCTCTGAATATCAAATGAGTTATGATCTCGGGCATAGCAGAAGCTATGTTTATAACATATCCTCTGGCAAATCGTTGCCGCCTATGGCAGAGTTTCTTCAAATCTGTAACTATTTTGATATTACACCAAGCCAATTTTTCGATGAATCCGAAGAAAATCCTGCACTCCTGCAAACGGCCATTGAAGAATTGCGAAAGCTGAATGACGATGACTTAATGCTCATCATCGGCAATATTCGTCGGCTGACCCGTGAGTGACCATTCCCTGAAATAACACATTTGTAAGTACAGAGAAACCGCAAGGCATCGGTGTATAATCCATGCCTTGCGGGATTTTGCTTTATAGAGGTGATTTGCATTGAAGCCTGAGAGAAAAACAATTTGCAGTTCTAACTCTGGGTAATACGCCGGAATTGCATAGTATATCACCACAAAGTACACATCATTTGATTGCCATATACCATACTGATGAGTTCTACAAGGATAATCAAATGAGGCGTAAACTAATAACATAGTAGGTGTTATATATGTTCAATGCACAAAACCGAATCCGGCAGCTGATGGCCGAGCGTGGATGGACTATTTATCGATTAGCGCAGGAATCTGCCTGTCGCAGACAACGATCAGCAATATCTTCAAGAGAAATAACCAACCGTCCCTGCCAACGG
>OLNF01001585.1_pt1 | contig 19188 bp, 16 predicted proteins | sample 1673061 | NCBI WGS metagenome assembly OLNF01 (sample SAMEA3136751, study PRJEB25190) | human gut metagenome
CCCACATTCCATCGCTCGAAGGAAGAAGGGATTCGCCTTCTCCGTCTCGAAGGTGTAGAGGTAGAAAAGACCTTCCTCCACCAGACAGCGAATCATCTCCCACGGATCCTCCTTCGTGCTCGTCTTCGCCAGTCTGTGTGTGAGTGAGTGATATGACACGCACGTGGCCTCGACGGCGGTCTGGTTCGCGCGCACGCGCTCGCAGAGCGTCGGAGAGGGTTGCCGAGGAGACAGCGGTGGTGCGCCACCGCGCTGCGAGCGAGCCACCACTGCACATACAGACTCGACTCCAGGTCCGCGAGGACCAGCAGCAGCGACTCCGCGCAGGACAGGAAGAGGGGGTACTTCTCAAGCTGGTACGGCATCTCGCCGTCCACTTCCAGCGTGCGAAGGATGCCTTGGTCGTTCGACTGCGGGTGAGAGGGGAAGGATAGTAGAACGGAGAACCAGGGGAACGGGTACACCGAGGAGATGTCGGAGAAGACCTCATGCAGCTCTGGACCGGTGTAGTTGGCTTGCATGTACATGCTGAGAAGCGCGATGGCAACGAGCAGAATCTCCTGGCGCCTAGGGGAGAGGGAGGAGAAAATCACGACTTCAACGCTTCCTCGTACTCATTGTCCGCCGCGTGAATGTAGGTCATGACGCGCTGCTTGAGGAACGACTGCACGCACAGCAGTCCGCTTCCGGGAACAACTGGAGTGAATACGCAAACACACTTCCTACACACACTTTCGTTCAGCGAACGGTCGGCGAGGAGAATGGACTTAAACACGTCGGTTCCGAAGAGATCCGCGTAGTTTCCATAGAGAACATTCTCCAGCGTGCAGAATCCACATACCGCAAAGCTCTCAGTCGTAAAATCCCGCTGTATCAAAAGGTATGCTGCAATTTTGAAAAATTGGAACGTAAAAGCAAGAAATATGATCCAAATTACGTTCCATCTAAAAAGAAAATTCGTGCAACCGTACCTTCCAAATAATTGTTCTTTTCAAGGAGCTCCCCGCCGGGTGCTCCTTGTTTTATAAACGCACAACCCCCTCCAGCCGTTTCCAGCCGGAGGGGGTTGCCCCGTCGTCAAAAGGTAAGGATAAAAAAACAAGAAGGTTTCTTTCCATGCGTCGCCTGCCCTTACAGCATAGCACGCTTTTTCGATATGGGCAAATAAAAGCCCCGGCGCTGGTACGATGCAGCGCCGGGGATAACATGGAGTGCAGCACAAAACCGGACAAAGAAAATTTTATGCTTGCAGGGGTCAGTATATCACACTCCCTGCATATGGGCAAACCGCCCGGAAAGGAAGTGTTATCATGCCCCGCAAAAAAGCTCCTGCGGCCGAAGCGCCGCGCCTGGTGGCTTACTACCGCTACTCTGGCGGCAGCCGTCAGACCGAGCAGAGCATCGAGGGCCAGCGTCGGGACTGCGAGGCCTACGCCCGCGCCCACGGCATGACCATCCTGCGCGAGTATGTAGACCGCCATATCAGCGGCAAAACCGATGACCGCCCTGCCTTCCAGCAGCTGGTGGCCGACAGTGCGGCGCACACCTTTGACGCCGTGATCTGCTGGAAAACCGACCGCCTGGCCCGCAACCGCTACGACAGCGCCGTCTATAAGAAAAAGCTCCGGGACAACGGTGTGGAGATCCTCTATGCCGCCGAGAGCAACATCTCCGGTGCCGAGGGCATCATCATTGAGGGCCTGATGGAAGCTCTGGCTGAGTATTACAGCGCCGAGCTGGCCGAAAAAGCCCGCCGTGGCATGCGGGAATCTGCCCTCAAGGGCAAGGCCTTGGGCAGCTCCCGCCCGCTGGGCCTCACCGTGGACGCCGACAAGCACTATGTCATTGAGCCCAAAGGTGCCGAGGCCGTCCGGTATATCTTCGAGCAGTACGCCGCCGGGCTGTCCTCCTCCTCCATCGTGGAGCGTCTGAACGCCATGGGCCTGCGCACCAGCCACGGCGGCCCGTTCAATAAAAGCAGCATCAACCGCATCATCCAGAACGAGATGTACCGCGGCGTTTACGTCAGTAAAAAGTTTGATGTCCGCATCGAGGGCGCGATCCCGGCCATCATCGACAATGATCTATGGGAAAGGGCACAGAAAATGTTTGAACGCAACCGCCAGAGCCGCACCCCGCACGCCTCCCGCGCCGATTATATCCTCTCCGGCAAACTGTACTGTGGAGAGTGCGGCTGCCTGATGAAAGGCGTCTGCGGACGCAGCAGCGGCAACGGCCAGATGTACCACTACTACGCCTGCCCCGGCCGCTCCATCGGCCGCGCCTGCACCCGCAAAAATATCCCGCAGGACGAGCTGGAGGCTATGGTGGTCAACGCCGTCGCCGATCTGCTGCTGGAGCCCGCGCTGCTGGAGCAGATTGCGGATGCCATCGTGGAGCTGCAGCAGGCTGAGGCCGCGCGCCCGGATCCGGAGAAGCAGGCGCTGGAAAAATCCCTGTCCGATGTCCGCAGCAAGATTCAGAACATCCTCACTGCCATTGAGAACGGCACCTCCAGCGCCGCCCTCTCTGCCCGCCTTGCCGACCTGGAGCAGCAGGAGAGCACGCTTTCCTATCAGCTCTCTTCCCTCACCGCCAAAAAGCCTCTCACCTTCACCCGTGATCAGATCCTGTTCCTGCTGCAGCAGTTCCGAGTCTCCCCCTCGGAGCGCACCAAGGCTTACTGCCGCCGCCTGGTTGATACCTTTGTGGATCACATCGAGCTCACCAACACCGAGCTCATCCTCTACTTCAACCTCTCCGACGAAACCGTCGATAAAAACAAAAAAGCTCCTCGGTCGAACCCTTCCGAAGAAAGTTCGACCGAGAAGCGTTTGGTCCGAGTGGCGAGAATCGAACTCACGGCCTCTTGAACCCCATTCAAGCGCGCTACCAAAACTGCGCTACACCCGGATATCTGTAAGCGTTTGTCGCTCACAGCTTGATTAGTATACCCGACTTCTCGCATTTTGTCAAGCACTTTTCGGCAACTTTTTTAAATTTCTTCGTCCGCATCCTCCTGCAAGGGCAGGGTCGGCTGGGCAATGGGCGGAAATTCCACCGTAGCCACAGCCACCGCAAACACGCTCTCCGCACCCGCCGAAAGCAGAGCCTGTGCACAGGCGGCAGCCGTAGCACCGGTGGTGATCACATCGTCCACCAGCAGCACGCGGCGGCCCTCTATGAGGTCCGGGTCCTGCACGCGGAATGCACCGGCCACATTGGCCAGGCGCTGTTCAAAGGGCAGTCCTGCCTGCCGGTCCTTCCGGCGGGCAGGACCAAGAGCCTTTGTTTCCAGCGGAAGGTCCAGTGCCTCTGCCAGCGGCTGCGCCATGCGTTCCGGTACATTGTACCCGCGTCTGCGGCTGGACGCCGGTACCGGCACGATGCAGTCATAGCCGAGCCGGGCACCTTCCACCCGCTGAGGCACCGGTTCCGCGCCCCTCATCCGGACCTCGCTGCCAAAGGCAAGCTCTGCCAGCACAACGCCCAGCTCCACCGCCGTCCATGGTGCAGCCTGATACTTTGCCCGCAGGATGGCCCGCCGCACGCAGCCCTCATACCGGAACGGTGCCGCTGCGCCGCTCAGGCCGCCCAGATAATGCTGCGATGCGTCCAGCCGGATGCCGGGCTTCCGGCGCAGCCGGTCCACTTCTTCCGCACAGTCCGGGCAGGTCCTTATGCTGCCCAGCACCGCATTGCAGAAGGGGCACCGACGCGGATAAAGCAGCTGCCGTACCCCGCGCAGTGCCCGGCGCGGGGCGCTGTAATAGCGCATCAGTCCTTCTTCACGGCCACGATCACGCGGACGCGCTTGCCCGCGGCGCAGCCAAAGTTGTCGTACCAGCCGGTGAGGTAGTAATTGTCCGAGTTCACCTCGGCCAGCTTCGTGGCGTAATACTGGCCCTTGTACCACAGGTACACCTGGGCATTGTCCGCTACCTCATAGCGGGTGGAACCGGACAGCACCGACGCGGCACCCACCTTGTCGATCTTCATGGGCATCAGCTGAATCATCGCCTTGACCGAACCGTTTACTTCCTGCCGCACGGCCAGGCCGCCGGCCAGCACCGGGTATTTGATGGAGGTGGTGTAGCTGGTAAGCTGTCCATTGACATAGCACACATAGGTGGCACCGCCGCCCACATAGTTCAGGATGGTGCCATAAGGCTCCCCTACCACCTTAGCCAGCTGTTTGACGCCGATGCTCACCAGGGAGCCGGTGCTGCTGGTGACCTTATTCCACACGGTCTGGAGGATATCGCCGTTGATGACTCCCCACAGGATCTCGCTGGTGGTAGGCACCAGCACGCTCCGCAGGTCCTTCAGCACCTGGGTGGTCCCATCAGAGCCTTCGCCCTCAGAATCCCCTGCAGTGGCAGGGGTCTTGGTGGAGGGCAGGTTGGCCGCAATGTTGCGGATATCGTCCAGCACGCCGTACTTCCACAGGTCGCCGGTGACATCGTTGAGGATCAGCCGGTCGATCTCGCCGTTGTCGTTAAGCGTATAGTAGCGGACATTCAGCATGTTCAGTTTCGTCCCGGATAGGCGGCTGGGACGAACCGTCCCAGCCACACCCTCCGTAGTCGTATCCAAGATCTGCACGTCGTCTGCCAGCTTATGGTCGCCCAGCATGGTGGCGTCTGCGCTCACCGTGCCGCTGATGGTCCGGTTTTCAATAGCGGTCACGTTCTCGCCTTCCGGCGTCACGTCGATGCGCACCATCCAGCCGGCGGGGTAGTTCAGGCTTTTGTCCACGTTCACCGTGCGGGTGATGCCGTCGGTGCACATCACTGCCACGCGCTGCAGCACGTCGGCACCGTTGTCCTCCACAAGGGAGCGGGTGGCCGTCTGCACCACGCCGTAGAACACGCTGTCGGCCTCTTCGCCGGTGACCACATCCGCCACCTCATTGTCCATGCCCAGCAGCAGGGTGACCACTTCGCCCACGCCGCCGCCGTTCAGGGACGAGATCTTGGACGCCACCGCCGAGCTGCCCAGCTGGTAGCTGGTACCGGCCACGGTCACCGCCGTGGGAGCGCTGGCGCTGGGCGAAACTGCTGTGATGCGGCCTGCGGCGCGGCGGGTATAGATCCATACCGTCTGCAGACTCTCGCTGTAATAATACACATCGTATTTGTTCAGTTCGCCGGACTCCGACACCTTATCGTTGCGGTACACGCTCACCGGTGCAAAGGGCAGCTGGGTGCCCTCCGACGCCACAAAGGGTCCCTTCAGACTGCTGAGCAGCACCGTGGAGGTGTCCACCTGACCATTTGCCACGGTAAAGCCCAGGGTGCTGCCATAGGCTCCGCCGGAGGCCGTGTTGGCCGTGAGGGCGTTGTACAGCAGCATGGCGCAGTCCTCATAGTTCATGGTCTGGCCCTGTGCCCTGTTCAGCTGGCTGCGCAGGCCCAGTTCCTGAGCCTTGTTCAGCTGCGCCACCGGGAAGGCACCGTTCAGATCTGTCATCTTGTAGCCCAGCAGCTTGAGCACGGCCGTGCAGGCTTCTTCCAGCGTGACGGCGTTGTCCGGGCGGAAGGTGCCGTCCGTGTAGCCGTTCATCCAGCCTTGCTGCACCGCAATGCGGATGTAGGGTGCCCACTGCGAAGAGCCGGGCACGTCCTTATACAGGGTGCCCACAGCCCCCTGGGAGGCTGCGCTCTCCCGGTACGCCGAGAACGCCACCAGCATGCGGGCAAAGGCCCCGCGGGTGACGGCGGCGTCCAGGCTGCCGGTCTGTCCGGCGTCCATACCGCCCAGCGTGATGGCCGTCTGCACGGCCGTGTTGCTGGCACTGCCCAGCGCAGCCGCCGGCATGGCCAGCATGGACACCGCCATGCTCACCGCCAGCAAAAGTGCGAGAAAACGTTTTTTCATAGGTATTCCCCTTTCTTCGGGCTCAGTCGTAGCGCAGCGCCTCGATGGGATTGAGACGTGCCGCGCGCCGGGCCGGCAGATAGCCGAACAGCACACCGATGCCCACCGAGATGCCAAAAGCCACCACGATGGAGTTGAACGACGGGCTCACCGTGATGGCGGTATCGCTCATGAACATGGGCAGCACCTTGTTGGCCGCCATGCTCACCGCATAGCCCAGTGCGATGCCCAGCGCACCGCCCAGCGCCGAGGTGGTGGCAGCTTCCACCACGAACTGCGCCAGAATGGTACGCTCCTTGGCACCCAGTGCCTTGCGGATGCCGATCTCACGGGTGCGCTCGGTCACCGACACCAGCATGATGTTCATGATGCCGATGCCGCCCACCAGCAGGGAGATGCTGGCAATGCCGGTAAGCACCACGATGACCATGTTGATCATCTTGTTCATTTCCTCCAGCCACTCGCTGGCGCTGTACACATAGTAGCCGTTTTCGGTCTTGAGGATCTTCTGCAGCTCCTCTTCCATCGTGGTTTTGGCCTCGTTGGCAAAGTTTTCGTCCGTCATCACAGCCGTGTAGTTATTCACCGCGCTCTGGCTGGAAAGCCGCATCACGGTGGTGTAGGGCAGGTAGACGCAGTCGTCGTCGCTGCCTTGCTGCATGGTGGGGTTGCTGACCTTGGCCGCCAGCACGCCCACAATGCGGAACTTGTTGGCACCGATCTTGAGCGTCTGCCCCACACCGTTGCCGCCAAAAGCCACCCGGTTCAGGTAATCGCCAATGATGCAGACCTGCTTGTTGTCCTGCATATCCATGTACTGCAGGCCGCGTCCCTGTGCGATCTGGTAATTTTTCATTTCGGTGTAGTTCTCGTCCACACCGCTGATGTTGGACCAGCGGTAACTGGTGGTGCCGATCTTCAGCGTACCGCTGGCGTTGCCGCTGAATTCGATCTGGGGCGACACTGCCTTGATCAGGTCGGAGTGCCGCTGGCAGATGTCGTACATATCGTCCACCGGTACGGTGCGGGAGCCGTAGCCCCAAACCTGAATGCTCAGGGTGTTGGTGCCCAGCGCGGAAAAACTGTCCCGCATGCTCTTGGTCATACCGTTGCCCAGACCCACGATGACGATGACCGCCATCACGCCGATGATGATGCCCAGCATGGTCAGAAAGGTGCGCAGCTTGTTGCTCCACACGTTCTGGATGGCCTGCCGGAAGGTTTCAAAGATCATGCCTGTTCCTCCTTTTCCGGCGTTTCGGGCAGCAGAGTGGGCTGCACCATGGCCTCCGGTGCGTGAGAGTCGCCGTCATACACCACCCGGCCGTCCTCCAGCCGGATGATGCGGTCGGCCTGCACGGCAATGGAGTTGTCGTGGGTGATCAGCACCACGGTATGTCCCTGCTTGTGCAGTTGCTGCAAAAGCCCCAGCACCTCGCGGCCGGTGTGGGAGTCCAGTGCACCGGTGGGCTCGTCGGCCAGGATCACCGGCGGGTTGCGCACCAGTGCCCGCGCAATGGACACACGCTGCTGCTGGCCGCCGGAAAGCTGATTGGGCCGGTTTTTCAGTTTGTCGCCCAGGCCCACCTGCTCCAATACCTCACGGGCACGGGCGTGCCGCTCGGCGCGGGAGACGCCCGCGTACACCAGCGGCACCTCCACATTCTCCATCAGGTTCAGCCGGGGCAGCAGATTGTACTGCTGGAAGATGAAGCCCAGCATCTCGTTGCGGACCGAGGCCAGTTCGTTGCGGCTCATCTTACCCACGTCCCGGCCGTTGAGCCGGTACACTCCGTGGGTAGGCACATCCAGACAGCCGATGATGTTCATGCAGGTGGACTTGCCGGAGCCGGACTGGCCCACGATGGCCACGAACTCGCCTTTGTCGATCTTCATGGTAATGTGGTCTGCGGCCTTTACCGTGGTGTCGCCCATCTGGTAATACTTGCAGACCTCTTCAAATTCGATCAGAGCGCTCATGCATTCCTCCGTGTCAGGTCAGGATCACGCCGTCGGCCTCGCCGATCACTTCGCCGTCATTTCCGGCGTCCACCGGCTCGTCAACGGCCGGTTCCTCGGTCACGGTGCTTTCTGCACCTTCCCCATCGGCCGTGCCGTCGGTGGTCTCGCCGCCCGTCGTGTCGGTGGTGCCATCGGTCATGTACTCATAGCCGCCGTTGTCGTAATAGGTATCGCTGCTCACCGAGCTGGGGTCGTAGCCCACGGTGTCCTGCGCGGTCAGGCCGCTGACAACCTGGGTGTAATCGCTGTCACTGACGCCCAGCTTGACCTTGACGTACACAAAGCCGTCCGGTGCGACCATGTCCGGGTCTGCGTTGACCGCACTGGGGGAATCCTGGGTCACCAGCACATAGCTGCCGCGCACCACGGCTGCGTTGGGCACCGCCAGTGCGTTCTTGGCCTGGGCCACCACGATCTCCGCGTTGGCGTTCATGCCGGGGCGCAGGCCGTCGGTCTCGTCGATGCGCACGGTGACCGGGTAGGTGGTGGTGCCGCCGCTGGTGTCGCCCTTCATGGACACGCGGGTCACAACGCCCTCATAGGTCCTGTCCTGCACGGCGTCGGCGGTGACCTGCACGGTCTGCCCCACCGACAGGCTGCTGACCTGCAGCTCATCCACATTGATGGTCATTTCCAGGTAGCTCAGATCGTAGATGGTGCACAGGTCGCTGCCTGCGCTGAGAGCGTCCCCTGCCTTGGCAGATTTTTCAATGATGGTGCCATTGATGGGGGAGGTGATGGTGTAGTTGTTCATGGCATCCTGGGTGCTCTGCATGGACAGCTCCGCACCACGCAGGGTCTCAGAAGCAGACTGGATGGACTCGCTCAGGTCGTCACCGCTGATCTGCAGCACGATGTCGTCCTTGTTCACGCTGTCGCCCTCGCGTGCATGGATGGCGGTGACCGTACCGGCGGCCAGCGTCGTCAGGGTGCGCTCGGCCTGATACTGGAAGGTGGCCGCGCCGATGGCGCTCACGCCGTTCACGGTAGCGGTGGCTGCCTGGGCGGTGGTCAGGCCGCCTGCATTGCGCACCGAGATGGTCACGGTGCGGGTGAGCAGGTTGCCGGTGCTCAGGGCATCGGTGCCGGTGACGGCGGTAATGGTGCCGGTCAGGGTCTCAAAGGTACCGTCCAGCGTCACGTCCGCGCTCTGCCCCACCGAGAAACCGGCTGCGTCTGCCGCCGGGAACTCCAGTGCCAGTGTCATCTTGGAGTTGTCGCGGATCACGGCCACTTCCTGGCCGCTGGTCACCTCGTCGCCCTTGGCGACCTTCAGGCTGCTCACGACACCGGCCACTTCCGCGCGCACATACTGGCGGTCCACCGTCTTGTCGTAGTTGCGCTGGGCCTGCTGCAGGGTGATGCCCGCCTGCTCCGCCTTGGTGGTGGCGTCGGAGGAGTCCACCGTGTAGAGCACATCGCCCTCTTCCACGTTGTCGCCTTCCTCAAAGCTGCAGGTCAGCACCTTGCCGGACACCAGCGACTTGACATTATAAGTATTCGCCGGTTTCAGGGTGCCGGTGCCGCTCAGGGCATTGACGAGGTCCCGCTGTTCCGGCGCGGTCTCCACATAGCTGGTATCCACGCTGGCAGGCTTGTCGGCCTTGGGCTTGAGCAGCCACACACCGCCCAGCACGGCCACGCAGGCCACCGGGACCAGCCACTTCCAGTTCTTTTTCAGGAACCCGGCTGCTCCGGCACCGGCCGTTTTCCCCGTCTGCGGCGCTCCCGCAGCATTCTGCTCGGTTTTCTTTTTCATAGATCCTCCTAAAAATGAGTAGGCGGCACTCCCGCCTGCAGGCATCCGGTTTACGGTTCAGTTGATTGTAGTGTAGCGCATTTTTGGGCAATACACAAGCGTCCAAATTTCGTACATCCATCTTTTCAACAAAATTTAACAAAGCCGGGGCACACCCGCAGGCATGCTCCGGCTTTTCCCGTTTTTCTTCGGTTTTATACGCGCACCATATCGGGGGTGATCTCTGCCAGACTGTGAGCGCCGCACATCTGCATGGTGTCGGCCAGTTCCCCGGCCAGCTTGTCGATGTAGCACTTCACGCCTTCCTCGCCGCCGCCGTACACGGCCGTGACAAAGGGGCGGCAGATCAGCACGCCATCGGCGCCCAGGGCCAGTGCCTTGAACACATCCACACCGGTGCGGATGCCGCCGTCCACCAGGATCTTCACGCCGGTGCCCTTGAGGGCTGCAGCGATCTCCGGCAGGACTTCAGCGGTGGCGGGGCACTGGTCCAGCACACGGCCGCCGTGGTTGGACACCACGATGGCGGCGGCACCGGCCTCCCTGGCCTTCAAAGCACCCTTGACGGTCATCACACCCTTGACGATGAAGGGCCGCTCGGCCAGCTTCACGATCTCGGCCAGCTCTTCCACGCTCTTGCTGCCGGCCGGCGGGGTCATGTTCTTGAGGAAGGGCAGGCCTGCCGCATCCACGTCCATGGCCACGGCAAAGCAGCCGCTGGCCTTGGCCTGGGCCATCTTCTCCCGGATGGTGTCGATGTTCCAGGGCTTGATGGTGGGCACACCGCAGCCGCCCGCCGCACCGATGGCCTTGGTGGCCATCTCCATCACGGTGGGGTTGGTGCCGTCACCGGTAAAGGCGGCAATGCCGTTCTCGGCGCAGGCGCGTACCAGCACGTCGTTATAGGTCATATCGGTGTAGGTCTCGGAGTAGTGCAGGTTCACCGCACCCACCGGGCCTGCAAAGAAGGGGTATTTGAACTGCTTGCCAAACAGTTCAAGCGTGGTGTCCGGGGTGCCGCCCTCGCACAGGGTGTCCATGTTCACCCGGATGTCCGCCCACTTATTATAGTTGCGGATCGCCGTGTCGCCCACGCCCTTGGCACCGGGGCCGGGGATCTGGTTTTTGCAGGCCACGCCGTTGCACACCGGGCAGGCCTTGCAGTATTTGCCGATGCACTCCCGCGCATTGGCCAGCACTTCAGCATAGTTCATACAGAGTCCATCCTCCTTGTTTTCCATTTTTGCGGCAGGAAATGCCCTGCTGCAGCACTCTCTGTCCCCATCATAGCCTTGTTTTGGCTCCCCGTCAAGGGCTCTGCACACCTTTTGCCCGCCTCTTGTCATTTTGCAGTACGATGGTACGTCATTTTGAAAAAAGTCTGATCTTTTTCAAAAAAATCCTTGACAAAACAGCTGGTTTCAGGTATTATAGTGGAGCGCCAAGGGCACCCGCCCAAAGGCAGAACAAAAGATGTGGAAAGATGGCTGAGTTGGTCTAAGGCGCACGACTGGAAATCGTGTAACGTGTCAAAAGCGTTCTGGGGTTCGAATCCCCATCTTTCCGCCAGAAACCTGAAACAGAGATGTTTCAGGTTTTTTGTTTTATTCCAAAACGCTGTCCTTGACAATCGCCCTGCGTTCCGCTATGCTGAAAAAAAGATTTTCCTGAAGGAGGAACATTCTATGGCTGCATCCAAAAAGAAACGCACCGGTGCCCGCGCTGCGGTCGTGGTGGTGCTGTGCCTTGTGCTGGTGTGCGTAGTGGCCGCCGCCGTCGCGCTGGGGCTGGTGAGCCGCCGCGTGAAGAGCTTTGCCGGTGGAGCCAGCTTTTCGCTGGACTACCAGATCACTTCCACCGCTGCCGAAGAGCCCGCTTTATATAAGGTGCTGGCGCAGTTCGGCGGCACCTCCGGCCGGGTGGACGGCCAATATACGCCGGAAGCCCTGCAGCTGGAGCTGTACCCGCAGGCCAGCGGCAGCAGCCAGCCCCTCACCCGCCTGTACATCAGCAAGGACGAGACGCTGTACGATGCCGGGCAGCTTTACCGCACCCTGCGCAGCAGCATCACCGACAACTATCCGCTGGCCGGTGTGCTGATCCCGGAATGGAATATGGGCAGCTACATCTCCCAGACCCAGCTGGCCAGCCTGCTGGGCGTGGATGATACCGCCACCAGTCTGCAGTCCATGAACGACTTCCAGCTGGACCTGAAAAAGATCAAAAAGGTGCAGCCGGAGAACGCCAAGGAGGGCTACCTCTACTTCCGGCTGGAAACTGACGACACTGCCGCCGATTCCCCCGTTTTGACGCTGGGCGTGGAAAAGAGCGGCCTGCTGCGGGCTGCCTCCCCCGCCGTGCACATCCTGCTGGACATCCCGGCCCACGGCATCCACACCGAGCTCACTGGCACCGTGACCCCGGCAGCTCCGACTCTGACCGCTCCCACCTCCCGCATGCAGGACAGCGACATTGCTTCGCTGGTACAGCTGCGCCAGACTGTCGAGAGCGTGGTGCAGTTCGTGCAGGGCGCTGCTTCCGGCACGCAGAGCGCCTCCTGAACCTCCTTGATATGCAAAAACGGCAGACGCCTTGCAAAGCGTCTGCCGTTTTTTGATGCGTTTACCGGTCCAGGATGCGGCCGTCGGTGGAGATGGTCACCACCTGCCACGGCACGAACTTGCCGCTGTTTTTCAGGGCGGTCACGGCGGCGTGTTCCAGCCCGCCGCAGCAGGGCACCTCCATGCGCAGCACCGTCACGCTCCGGATGTCGTTGCTGCGGAAGATCTCGGTCAGCTTTTCGCTGTAGTCCACAGCATCCAGCTTGGGGCAGCCGATGAGGGTGATCTTGCCCTTCATGAACTCTTCGTGCACATTGGCGTAGGCGTAGGCGGTGCAGTCGGCTGCGATCAGGAGCTTTGCCCCGTCAAAATAGGGGGCGTTCACCGGCACCAGCTTGATCTGGCAGGGCCACTGGCGCAGCTGCGACGGCTGTGCTGCGGCGGGGGCAGCAGGTGCGCTTTCCTCCCGGCGGAACTGGCGCATGGCGCTGCCCGGGCAGCCGTGGAAGGCCGGTTTTGCGGCCTGTGCGGCCTTTTTCTGCTTGTTTTCCAGCACGGCCTGCTCGTCGTAGGCGGCTGCCTCGCGCTCTTCAAAGGTGATGGCACCGGTGGGGCAGCCGGGCAGGCAGTCGCCAAAGCCGTCGCAGTAGTCGTCCCGCATGAGCTTTGCCTTGCCGTTCACCAGACCGATGGCACCCTCGTGGCAGGCGGTGACGCAGGCCCCGCAGCCGTTGCATTTTTCTTCATCTATATGAATGATTTTCCGGATCATAGAAAAGCCTCCTTGTGTTTGTGCTTTGAGTATACTATAATCAGGGCAGACCTTCGGTTGTTATAACCACGAAAGTGAGGCTTTTTTTATGAGACCCGTTGCATCCCCGCTGTTTCAGGGCCTGTCGGCAGAGGAGTGGGCTGCACTGGAGCAGTCCGGCTGCCTGCGCGCGAAGAGCTACCCCCGGCACGCCGTCATTTTTCATGCCGGAGAGCAGGTGCATGCTCTGGGCGTGGTGCTGCGCGGCACCGTCCACATCGAAAATCTCGACCTGTGGGGCAGTAAGAGCATCCTGAGCAGCATTTCTGCCGGGCAGGCCTTTGCCGAGACCTACGCGCTGTGCGGCGACGTGATGATGGTGGACGCCGTGGCCGCCGAAGAATGCGAAGTGCTGTTCGTGAACATTTCCGCCTTTTCCGGCGGCGCACCCGGCACGGTGCACGAAAAGCTGCTGCGCAACCTGCTCACGGTGTCCATGCGCAAAAACCTGAGCCTTTCGCAGCGCATCTTCTGCACCACCCCCAAGACCGTGCGGGGCCGTCTGCTGACCTACTTTTCCGCACAGGCCGCCCGCAGCGGCAGTCTGCAGTTCGAGATCCCATTCAACCGGCAGCAGCTGGCCGACTACCTCAATCTGGACCGCAGCGCCCTCTCCAAGGAGCTGTGCAAGATGCGGGACGAGGGCCTGCTGACCTTTGAAAAGAACCGCTTTGCCCTGAACGAGCTGCCGGAGTGAGCCTCCCGCAAACGCAAGAAGCACCCGCCGGGTCCCACGATCCGACGGGTGCTTCTGGTTTTTACGGGTTCAGCCTTGCTCAATCTGCCTTTTTGGCAGGGGCCTTACGGGTGCGCTTGGGCTTTTCGGCCGGGGCGGCAGCTTCTGCGGCGGCTTCTGCCTTGGGTGCAGCCTTCTTCCGGGCAGTGGTCTTGCGGGGAGCCTTGGCGGGCTTCTCTGCTGCTTCCGCCTTTGCGGCGGGCTCCGTCTTCGGCTCTTCTGCCTTTTCGGCAGCGGGCTGGGCGGTCACAGCCGGTTCCGCAGCGGCTTTTTTGGTGGTGCGGGGCTTGCGGGCGGCAGGCTTTTTGACCGGTGCCTTCTTCTCCTCTGCCGGGGCAACAGCCTCAGCGGCGGGTGCGGCTTCCACAGCAGGCTCGGCAGTCTTTTTAGCGGTGCGCTTTGCGCGGTCCTTCACCTCAGCGATGGTCCACAGCTGGTCGGCACCGGGCACCTCCTGCCAGATCTGCAGCACGGCACCTGCTTCGGCACCCATGCCCACGGTGTCCACGCACTTGCCGCCGGCCCAGGACGAGCGCAGGCGCACGGTGCCTTCCGGCGTGGGGCAGAGCTCCCACATCTGGGAGGTGCCGCCCACATCCTCCCACAGGTGCAGCCAGGTGCCGTTGGCGGTGCCGGTCATGGTCAGGTCCAGCAGCTTGCCGGAGGCGCGGTTGCGGATGCGGTACACGCCCTCGCCCACCCGGACAAAGCTCCACTCCTGTTCGGGCTTGTGGTCATACTTGCCCAGACGAACGGTGCCGCCGTCCTTGCTTGCTTCCACGGCCTGGATCACATTGCCGGTGTGAGCGGCAATGGTATAAAAACGATCGGCTTCGATCACGGTCTGTGCTACGGTTTTCATGCTTCAGTTCCTCCATCTGTCACGATGCCGGGCAGGGTCTGCCAACATCTTCCTGCCTAAATGATACCACATATCGTGATTTTCCACAAGCAATTCGACCTTTCTTTAGCAAATCATACAGAATCGCCGGTTCTTTCGGCGTCATTTTCGCCCCTTCGCACCGGTTTGCGAGCCGTTTTTTCACACGGTTCCCCTCTCGACTTTTTGCCGTACTTGCGTTATACTATGATGTTGCTGATTTCCGCCGTCCGCTTTTGGCGGCGGCTTTCCCTACTCCATCCCATTCAAGGAGGCTTTTTATGACAAGTGATGACCGCAGTGCGCTGCAGTTTCGCCGGATGACCGAGACGCCCATCCCGCAACTGATCCTCAGCCTTGCTGCTCCCACCATTTTAAGTATGCTGATCACCAGCATCTACAATCTGGCCGACACCTTTTTTGTGGGTCAGATCTCCACCAGTGCGTCCGGTGCCGTGGGCGTTGTTTCCAGCCTGATGGCCATCATCCAGGCGCTGGGCTTTATGCTGGGCCACGGGGCCGGCACCATCATCAGCCGCAGCCTGGGCAGCCGCGACACCACCGCCGCCACCCGGTTTGCGTCCACCAGCTTTTTCACGGCTCTGGTGTTTGGCGTGGTGCTGGCCGTGGCGGGCCTTGGCACCCTGCCCCACTTCATGATGCTGCTGGGCAGCACCGAGACCATCCTGCCCCACGCCTGCGCCTACGCGCGGCCCATCCTCATTGCCGCCCCGCTGATGATCTCCAGCCTGGTGATGAACAACATCCTGCGCTATGAGGGCAAAGCCAGCTTTGCCATGATCGGTCTGGTCACCGGCGGCGTGCTGAACATCGCGCTGGACCCGCTGTTCATGTTCGTGTTCGGGCTGGGCACCGCCGGGGCCGGTATCGCCACCGCCCTGAGCCAGAGCATCAGCTTCTGCATCCTGCTGTCCATGTTCCTGCGGGGCAAAACGGTCAGCCAGTTCCGCATCACCGCCGTGACCCGTGAAGCCCGCGATTTCGGCCGCATCCTGCTGGGCGGTGCGCCCAGCTTTGGCCGTCAGGGTCTGAACAGCATCGGCGGCATGCTGCTGAACCTTGCCGCCCGCAGCTACGGCGACGCCGCCGTGGCCGGTATGAGCATCGTGTCCCGCATCTTCATGTTCATCATCTCGGTGGCCATCGGCGTGGGACAGGGCCTGCAGCCGGTGGCATCCTTCAACTACGGTGCCCGCAAATACCGCCGGGTGCGGCAGGCCGCCATCTTCACCATCGAAGCGGCCTTCTGCATGCTGGTGGTGCTGGTGGGCCTGTGCTGGGTGAACGGCGATGTTCTCATCCGTCTGTTCCGCGATGACCCCGCCGTCACCGCCGTGGCGCTGCCCGCTTTCCACTACCAGTGCCTGGCCATGCTGCTGCATCCCATCATCGTGGTGGCCAACATGACCTTCCAGAGCGTGGGCGCGTCCGGCCGGGCCACCTTCCTGGCCTGCTGCCGACAGGGCGTGTTCTTCATCCCGCTCATCCTCATCCTGCCCCGCACCCACGGGCTGTTCGGCGTGGAGATCTGCCAGCCCATCGCGGATATGCTCACCTTCCTGGTGTCCCTGCCCTTCCTGATTGCATTTCTGCAGCAGCTGGGCCGGATGGATGACGCCGAACAGAGCAAAACCACGTCCTGAACTTCTGTCATAAATCTGTAACCATCAGCCGCGCATTTTCTGCAATGGAATGCGCGGCCGTTTCGTATTCCAGATAAACCGGAACTTTCTTCCGGGTGCGTTTTTCCATTCCAGACAGTAGCATCTGCATTTTGCATTGCTTTTTGTATTGTTTTAAGAGGAATGATCCCATGAAAAAGACCGTTTCCCGTCTGGGCAGTGCTGCCCTGTGCGTGACCCTGAGCCTTGCGCTGGGCTGCGGCTGCGCGGTAATGCCGCCTGCCTCCTCCGAGAAACCTGCGTCCTCGGCGGCTTCCGTCCCCACCGACGCCGAGGGCAAGCCCCTGTACGATGCCACCCGGCTGGACGACGGCCGCCTGCGCATCCTGTACGGCTACGACAACTCCGGCGACTGCCGCACCGTCCTGTGCGGCAGCAAGGTGCTGTACCAGTCTGCCCGCAGCGAGACCGTGAACCTGCTTACCGACACCGTCACCGGCGAGACGAACTACTGGTTCCGCTCCTGGTCGGACTCCACCGGCCGGGGCGGCCGCCGCAGTGCCCTGTATGACAAGGACGGCAGCGAAGTGATGGCCTTTGACGGCGAGCAGAGCGCCACCATCCAGAACGGTCTGCTGGTGCTGCAGGAGAGTAGGATGGTCGGTGACAGCTACGATGTCGACTATGACAGCTACGGCACCTGCAGTGTCATCGACCTTGCCACCGGCAAGAACCTGCCCGTCCCGGAGGGTGCCTACAGCTGCATCGTCTGCGAGGATATGCTGGTGTTCACCTGCTACGCCCGCCCGGCAGACCTTGCCGAGAACGAATGGGATGACGACAGCAACCTGCACAGCTGGGTCGCCATCCAGCAAAAGGACGGTACCCAGACCTACGGGTCTGCTTCCTCTACGGCCTATCGCATTTCCTATGCGTCGGATGAACTGGACAACTGGGTGGAACTGGACATCTCCCATGCAGACGGCAGCCCGGCCGACCAGGTCCTGCACAACCCTGCCACCGGGGAGGGCCTGCGCGGCTACCGGCAGACCTGCGGCCACGGTACGGCAGCTTTCCTGACCCCAAGCGGCACCTATCAGCTGCGGGACCTGACCACCGAGGACCGGGGCGTGATTGCCGAATTTGACGCCCTGCCCAGCAACTATTTCCCGGGGTATGTGGTCACCTGGAACGTGGACAGTGACTATCGTTATTCCCTGCACGACCTTTCCACCGGAGAGATCACCCCGCTGTATGCTTCCAGCGTCACGGGCAGCAAGATCACCCTCTATGCGCAGGACGGCAGCCTGAAGGTCTACGACACCGACACCGGAGCACTGCTCACCGACGTGAACGCCGGGACTATTGGGGACGATCAGCGCGTGACGCTGGACTGTGAGGAGGACGGCTTTGTCTGGATGGAGCTGCGGGATGCCGACAGCTATGAGATCGCTGCCATCCGGGTATACGGCCCCGAAGGCCTCGTCTCCGACCTGAGCAGCCTGAATGAGACCTACAATTATCTGGGCTACCTCACCACCGATGCCAACGGCAGGCCGCTGTACTACGGCACCCGCAGCGTTCCCGGCAGCAGTTACGCCACCGGATGCGATGTGCTGGACGAAACCGGCAACGTGGTGATGCAGGGCCTTGGCAGCTGCTACAGCTACTACGACAACAGCCTGAACGCCCTGCCGGACCATGTATTCGTGGCACGGCGTGGCTTCTATTACGGCTGGATGGACACCGACGGTAACTGGCTTTACTGCCAGAGCATCTTCTCGTCCGTCAATGCCGATGACGAACTCGGTTACTGAACCATGACAGGAGGTTTTTTCTGATGAAAAACACGAAAATTTCCCGCCGCAGCTTTCTGCTGGGTCTTGCCGCCTGCTCTGCCGCCGGGGTCCTGACGGCCTGCTCCGGCAGCAGCGAGCCTGCTTCGTCTGCTTCCACCGCCCCGGAGCCCCCTGCTTCCTCGGCTGCCAGTGAGGTGACCGCCGCACCGTTCCTGACCGTGGAGGACTTCCCTGCCCTGGACGGCAGCACGGCCTGCATCCCCCTGATGGCGCAAATGCTGGCCGACACCACCGGCATGGACCTGGAAGAAGCCCAGAGCATCATTTCGGTCAGCACCACCGCTTATGCCTGGGAGAGCTTTGGTCTGTACAACACCGACACCAAAATGCTGGTGGTGTACGAAGCCCCGGATTCCGTCAAGGAAGAGCTGAAGGCCGCCAACGTCCAGCTGGAGCAGAAACCCATCGGCGTGGACGCACTGGTGTTCATCGTGAACGAGGACAACCCCGTGACCGACCTGACCCAGCAGCAGCTGCGGGACATCTACGCCGGAAAGATCACCAACTGGAAGGACGTGGGCGGCCAGGATCTGGACATCGTGGCCTTCCAGCGCCGGTCTGACTCCGGCAGCCAGACCCTGTTCCAGAAGCTGCTCATTCAGGGCGGCGAACTGATGGACCCGCCCACCGAGCTGGCCCCCACCGCCATGGGCGAACTGGTGGACAGCCTTGCCGCCTACAACAACTCCGCCAACGCCATCGGCTTTTCGGTGTACTACTACATCGACCAGATGTACTCCCAGCCCGGTCTGCGGCTGCTGAGTGTGGACGGCGTGATGCCCTCCAACGACACACTGGCCGACGGCAGCTATCCCCTCTGCAACGACTTCTACGCCGTCATCCGCCCGGATGCCGCCGCCGACAGCCCGGAGCGCCAGCTCTACGACTGGCTGGACACCGAGGCCGGGCAGGCCTGCATCAAAAAGGCCGGCTATGTGCCTGCCGGCAGTGCAGCCGCCAACGGCTGAATCCCTGCCATAACCTGCACCGTTTGAATTGACACGCTTTCATCCTTCTGCTACAATAATGTCAAAGAT
>OLNF01001592.1_pt1 | contig 19109 bp, 16 predicted proteins | sample 1673061 | NCBI WGS metagenome assembly OLNF01 (sample SAMEA3136751, study PRJEB25190) | human gut metagenome
CGGAGATAGCTGGTTCTCCTCGAAATAGCTTTAGGGCTAGCCTCGTATTAGTCTAATGGAGGTAGAGCACTGAATTTCCTAGGGGGAAACAAATACAAAGATTATGAACTTTATTATGATTGCAGTCTTGGTGCTCGGTGCCATTGCGCTTATTGCCGCATTGGTTCTCTTCGTAGTTTCCAAGAAGTTTGCCGTCGATGAGGACCCTCGATTAGGTCAGGTGGGCGAGATTCTGCCTGGTGCCAATTGCGGTGGTTGCGGCTTTGCCGGATGTTCCGGTATGGCAGCAGCTTTGGTCAAGGGAGCTGATGCCGGCAGCATCGAAGGACTGATGTGTCCTGTAGGTGGTGCCGACGTGATGGGCAAGGTAGCCGACCTTTTAGGTATGGCAGTAGCCAATACCGAGCCAAAGGTGGCTGTGGTCCGTTGTAATGGTACTTGCGAGAATCGTCCTCGCATTGCCGAGTATGATGGTTTGCACACTTGTGCAGCTATGAATTCATGTGGCGCTGGCGAAACAGGCTGCGGATTCGGCTGTCTGGGTTGTGGCGATTGCGTGGCAGCCTGCCAGTTTGGCGCAATCTCTATCAATCCTGAAACTGGCATTCCTGAGGTTGATGAAGAGAAGTGTACGGGTTGTGGTGCTTGCGCCAACGCTTGTCCACGTCATATCATCGAGCTCCGCAAGAAGGGTCCTAAGGGCCGTAGAGTTTACGTTCAGTGCGTAAACCACGACAAGGGCGCTGTTGCCAAGAAGGCTTGTAGCGTTGCTTGCATCGGATGCGGTAAGTGTCAGAAGGTCTGCAAGTTTGATGCTATCACCATTGAAAACAATGTGGCTTATGTTGACTTCAATAAGTGCCGCATGTGTACCAAGTGTGTTGACGAATGCCCAACAGGTGCTCTCGTAAAAGTTAATTTCCCAGTTAAGAAAAAGGAGGAATAATCATGAATTTGAGAACTTTTAGAATTGGTGGAGTTCACCCAGAAGAGAATAAGATTACTGCCGAGATGGCTACTCAGGTAGCTCCTCTCCCAAAGCAGGCTATTTTCCCACTTGGTCAGCACATCGGTGCTCCTGCCAAGCCTGTAGTTGCCAAGGGCGACAAGGTGAAGGTGGGTACACTCATTGCTGAGGCTGGTGGCTTTGTGAGTGCTCCTATTTACAGTTCCGTATCAGGAACTGTGTTCAAGGTAGATACATCTATTGATGCTACCGGTTATCGCAAGCCTTGCATCATTATTAATGTAGAAGGCGATGAGTGGGAGGAGAGTATCGACCGCTCTGATAAACTCGAGACGCTTGAGGCTCATACTGAGCTTACTCCAGAGGAAATCGTAAACCGCATCAAGGTAGCAGGTGTCACTGGTATGGGTGGTGCCGGTTTTCCTACCTTCATCAAGCTTTGTCCTCCTCCAGGAGCCAAGGCTGAGTGCGTCATCATCAACGGTGTAGAGTGTGAGCCTTATATCACAGCCGATTATCGCCTGATGATGGAGCATGCCGATGAGATTCTCGTTGGCTTGAACCTTCTGATGAAGGCGGCTAAGGTAGAGAAGGGCTACATCGGTATCGAGGATAACAAACCTGCTGCCATCAAACTCTTCGAGGAGAAGACAGCTAATGACGCTCGTATCGAGATTGTACCTCTGGCTAAAAAGTACCCTCAGGGAGGTGAGAAGCAGCTGGTGGATGCCGTTATCCGCCGTCAGGTTCCTGCTCCTCCAGCTATCCCTGTCAACGTTGGAGCAATTGTTCAGAATGTAGGTACTGCCTTCGCTGTTTATCAGGCAGTTATGAAGAATAAACCTCTCTTCGAGCGCTATACTACCGTAACCGGTAAGCAGGTGAAGAATCCAGGCAACTTCCTCGTACGTATGGGAACCCCATTCTCTCAGATGATAGAGAACTGCGGCGGTTTGCCTGAGGGTGACAACAAGGTGCTGGCTGGTGGTCCGATGATGGGTAAGGCTGTAATCAGCCTCGATGTACCGGTAACCAAGGGTACCAACTCAATCACCGTATTGACCGATGCTGATGCTCATCGCAAGAAGGCTCAGCCATGTATCCGCTGTGCCAAGTGTGTGGATGCCTGCCCAATGGGCCTGGAGCCATACTTGCTCGCTACCCTGAGCGTAGTGAAGGATTATGAGCGCCTGGAGGCAGAGGAGGTAACATCCTGCATTGCCTGCGGTTCATGCCAGTTCACCTGTCCTTCACATCGTCCTATCCTCGATAATATTATCAATGGTAAGGGTGCGGTAATGGGCATTATCAGAGCTCGCAACGCCAAGAAGTAAGCGTTCACGTCAAGAATGAATTTCATTTAAGAAAGAATTTAAAAGATAAAATGGGAAAATTAATCGTTTCATTATCGCCACACGCTCATGGAAATGAGAGCGTAGAGAAGAACATGTACGGAGTGATTATCGCTCTCGTGCCTGCCATCCTCGCGTCTTTCTATTTCTTCGGCTTGGGTTCAGCAGTCGTACTGCTCACCTCTGTGGCAGCCTGCGTCTTCTTTGAGTGGGCAATTACAAAATATCTCCTGAAGGAGGAGACCAGCTTGCTCGATGGTTCTGCCATCATTACCGGTCTCTTGCTCGGCATGAACTTGCCAAGTAACCTTCCTCTCTGGATCATCATCATCGGTGCCCTGTTTGCCATCGGTGTAGGTAAGATGAGCTTCGGCGGTTTGGGTAACAATCCTTTCAATCCCGCGCTGGTAGGCCGTTGCTTCCTGCTCGTCAGCTTCCCTGCCCAGATGACTTCATGGCCTATAGCCGGACAGATGCTCAGCTATACAGATGCTACAACGGGTGCTACTCCGCTGGCTATCATGAAGACAGCCATCAAGACGGGCGATGCTTCTGTTCTCAACCAGTTGCCTGATGCGATGAGCCTGCTCTTCGGTGCTACAGGCGATACCTTCGGTGCCGGTACTACCGGTGAGGTTTGTGCATTCGCCCTCTTGCTCGGTTTGGCTTACATGCTCTGGAAGAAGGTCATTACCTGGCATATTCCAGTCAGCATCATCGCTACCGTATTCGTTTTCAGCGGTTTGATGCATTTGGCTAATCCTGTTTATGCCAATCCTCTGGCTGTCATCTTCAGTGGTGGTCTGATGCTCGGTGCCATCTTCATGGCTACTGATTATGTAACCTCTCCGATGACCCACAAGGGCATGCTTATCTACGGTATATGCATCGGTCTGCTGACCGTCATCATCCGTAACTGGGGTAGCTATCCTGAAGGTATGTCGTTCGCCATTCTTATCATGAATGCGTTCACACCTCTTATTAACACATACGTTAAACCAAAGCGCTTCGGTGAGAAGCCTGCTAAGAAATAAGGAGGACAGAGACATGCAGAAATTAGAATCATCATTGAAGAACATGGTGCTTGTGCTGGTGGGCGTAGCGCTCATCGTAGGTGCTGTTCTTGCATATATCAATCATCTTACATCTGGTCCTATCGCCGAGAAGGCAGCACAGAGTCTGGCTGCCGGTATTAAGAGCGTGATGGGTACTGAAGAACTCCAGGTGGCTGAGCCTGAAGAGGTAAAGCAGGAGTTTGGCGGTAAGGAATTCTCTTTCACCATCCATAAGTGCTCAGACAAGAGCGGCAAGCAGCTGGGTGCTGCCGTAGAGAGTACTACCGGTGGTTTCGGTGGCGATCTGAAGGTGCTCGTAGGTTTCGATACCGAGGGCAAGATTATGGGTTATACCGTGCTTCAGGCTTCAGAAACTCCGGGTCTGGGCGCCAAGGCTGCTACCTGGTTCCAAAAGGACGGAAAGGGTAGCATCATCGGTAAGACTCCAAAGGATGGCGACCTCCACGTATCTAAGGACGATAAGAGTGGCAATGCCGTAGATGCCATTACCGCTTCAACCATTACCAGCCGCGCCTTCCTCAAGGCTATCAATCAGGCTTATGCCGTTTATGCCAAGAAGGATGTTGACGGCGAGAGCGGTGCATCTCAGAAAGCAGATGCAGAGAGTGGTGCATCTAAAGTTGAACATAACGAAAAGAAAGGATAAACCGATATGAGTAATGTTAAGATTTTGATGAACGGACTCATCAAGGAGAATCCAACCTTCGTGTTGCTTCTCGGTATGTGTCCTACTTTGGCTACAACAACCAGCGCCATCAACGGTCTCTCTATGGGATTGGCTACCATGGCGGTGCTGATCTGTACCAACTTTGTTATTTCCTGTATCAAGAAGATTACCCCGGATATGGTTCGCATCCCTGTTTTCATTGTCGTGATTGCAGCCTTCGTAACCATCCTGCAAATGTTGATGAGCGCCTATGCTCCCGACAGCATCAATCAGGCGCTGGGTATTTATATTCCGCTGATTGTAGTAAACTGTATCATCCTGGGTAGAGCAGAGAGCTTTGCTGCCAAGAATTCGCCTATTGCCAGCCTCTTCGATGGCATTGGTTGCGGTTTGGGTTTCACCCTCGGTTTGACCATCCTGGGTAGTGCCCGCGAGATACTCGGTGCAGGTAGTGTATTCGGTATCACTCTGTTGCCGGAGACTACCAACATTCTGATGTTCATCCTGCCTCCTGGAGCTTTCCTCACCTTGGGTTACATCATTGCTATATTTAATAAGGTAAAGAAGTAAGCGTAGGCATCGCTTCAAATCAATGAAATAAAATAGAAATTATGGAATATTTATTGATATTTATCTCTGCGATATTCGTCAACAACATCGTCTTGTCGCAGTTTCTCGGTATCTGTCCATTCCTGGGCGTATCGAAGAAAGTTGATACAGCCATCGGTATGGGTGGTGCCATCGCTTTTGTCTTGACCCTGGCAACCATCATTACCTGGTGTGTTCAGAAGTATGTACTCGATCCGTTCGGATTGCAATATCTCCAGACCCTGGCATTCATTCTCGTGATTGCAGCCTTGGTTCAGATGGTAGAGATTATCCTGAAGAAGGTTTCTCCTGCGCTATATCAGGCACTCGGTATCTTCCTGCCTCTGATTACTACCAACTGTGCCGTGCTGGGTGTAGCCATCCTGGTTATCCAGAAGGATTACAATCTGCTTGAGAGCGTGGTTTACGCCTTCTCTACCGCTCTCGGCTTTGCCCTGGCTCTCATCGTCTTTGCCGGCATTCGCGAGCAGCAGGCTTTGGTCCGTATTCCTAAGGGCATGCAGGGCGTAGCTATCGTCATGGTAACTGCAGCGCTCCTCAGCCTCGCCTTCATGGGATTCTCGGGCGTAGATGGCGGTTTGAAATCGCTCTTCGGATTGGAGTAAAACTTTTACTGAAAGTTGATAAAATAATAATGGGAATTTGCGAATGGTATGAACCGATGCAAATTCCCATTTTTTGTACTTGATTTTTCTTTCTCTCTTACTTGAGGTCTTGATTTTTCTTAACTCTCTGTCTTTATAAACTTGAAATTTTAACTCTTTCTCTTTTCTTATCTTCTGTGTCCGAAGCTTCCACCGCCATTGTTCTTGCTTGGTGTAGAAGAGCGAGGGGTGAATCCGCCGCCACGGTTGCCAGACCCGCTGCTGAATGAACGGCTCATGCTGCTGCGGTTGCCCCCGAAGATATTACTTCTTCCGCTTCCGAAGCTGCTGTTTCCGAAACCACGGCTGCTGTTTCCGAAACCACGGTTGTTGCTGGTGCTGCTGTTGCTGCTGCCGAAACCGCGGTTAGGGCGACTGTTGCTATTGCCGAAGCCCCGGTTGCTGCTGTTGCCGAAACCTCCGTTGTTATTTCCGAAGCCTCCGTTCTGAGGACGGTTGCTGTTTCCGAAGCCAGCGTTGTTGTTAGGGCGGCTTGCATTACCGAAACCACGGTTTGGGTTCATCTGAGGTCTGTTCTCGCGGTTCAGATTTCCGAAAGATCTTCCTCTGCCGTAATCACCACGGTTGAATCCGTCTCTCATACCTACTCTAGGATGTCCACCAGGGTGAGGTCCGCCAAAACTTCTTCCGTGATACCAGCTTCTGTTTCCGTTTACTCGCCAGCTATGACCTCCACGGTAAGATACGTAGAAGTGAGGGCGACCGAAGTAGAAATAGTCGCGGCGCGGATAGCGGGCGTAGATGCCGAAGTGCCAGTAGCCCGCATTCCAGTAGAGCGGACGGTAGAAATAGGTGGCATTGAGATATGTTCTATACTGCCAGTCGAGCAGGATATAGCTCAAATCCATATTGCGCTGGCGCCAGTAAGCACCATACAGGTCATCGTATGTATCTACACTCATCAGGTAGTCGAGGTTCACCTCGTAAGCTGCCTCATACTGGTCTTCCGTAAGATTGAGCTCGTAAGCCATCTTGTCTGTCAGGAAGAGAGCCTGCTGTCTTGCCTGCTCATAACTCATTGCTGAAGCGGTAGTGAATGTCATCATGAACATGGCTACCAGAGCTATTATCATTCGTTTCATAATCGTATATCTTTAAATTGTTATACTTCATGTTTCTTTTTCTGGTGCAAAGATACGATGTTTTTTGCTTCCACGGTCGGGATTTCCCCTAAAGGGGTGGGGGAAAATCCCTACTTCTTTATTTTGTGCCTGCACAGTTCTATATATAATAAGGTATAGAACCGGAGTGGAGCGTAAAGGTTTGCGTGAAGTTTTTCGCTGTTTTTGGAACAATCAAACGAAATATTTACTACCTTTGCACTCAGAAAAAAACAATCTGATGAATAGATTGGAATTTAAAACGGAAAGTAAAAATAATAAAGACAAAATAAACAAATCATGAAAGAGCTAAAAGCATTAAACAAGCGCACTGCTCCTAAGAGCGTCGCTCCAGAGAAAATCATTCAGTTTGGTGAAGGTAACTTCCTCCGTGCATTCGTAGATTGGATTGTATGGAATATGAACAAGAAGACCGACTTCAACGGTTCTGTCGTTGTAGTTCAGCCATTGGCTGGTGGTATGGTTGACTGGCTGAACGGTCAGGACTGCCTCTATCACGTAAACCTTCAGGGTAAGGAGAACGGCCAGGCTATCAACACATTGGAGCGTATCGACGTTATCAGCCGTGCACTGAATCCATATTCTCAGAACCAGGCTTTCATGGCTTTGGCTGAGCAGCCAGAGATGCGTTTCATCATCTCTAACACTACAGAGGCTGGTATCGCATTCGATGACTCTTGCAAGTTTACAGATGCTCCTGCAGCTTCTTATCCAGGCAAGTTGGTTCAGCTCTTGTTCCACCGCTACAAGTTCTTCGAGGGCGACCCAACCAAGGGTATGATCCTGATGCCATGTGAGCTGATCTTCCTGAACGGTCACCACCTCAAGGAGTGCATCTATCAGTATATCGAGCTCTGGAAGGGCGATATGGGTGCTGATTACGAGGGCTTCAAGGAGTGGTTCACCAACCACTGCTACGTTTGCGCTACATTGGTAGACCGCATCGTTCCTGGTTTCCCACGCGATACCATCAAGGAGATTCAGCAGAAGATTTGCTACAAGGACAACCTCGTGGTTAAGGCAGAAAGCTTCCACCTCTGGGTTATCGAGAAGGCAGAAAATATGACAGTAGAGCAGATGCAGGAGGAGTTCCCAGCTCACAAGGCAGGTCTCCACGTGCTTATCACAGATAATGAGAAGCCATACCACGAGCGTAAGGTTACCCTGCTGAATGGTCCTCACACCGTATTGAGCCCTGTTACATACCTCAGCGGTGTAAACATTGTTCGCGATGCCTGCGAGCACCCGGTATTGGGCAAGTACATCCACAAGGTACAGTTTGAGGAGTTGATGCAGACGCTGAACCTCCCAATGGATGAGCTGCAGAAGTTCGCTTCTGACGTATTGGAGCGTTTCGAGAATCCATTCGTAGATCATCAGGTAACCAGCATCATGCTCAACTCATTCCCTAAGTTTGAGACTCGCGACCTGCCTGGTGTCAAGATTTATCTTGAGCGTAAGGGCGAGTTGCCACAGGGTTTGGTATTCGGTCTCGCTGCTATCATCACTTACTATAAGGGTGGTGTTCGCGAGGATGGTGCTCCTATCCAGCCAAACGATGACCAGAAGATTATGGACAAGCTCACCGAGCTTTGGGCTACCGGCGATACCCAGAAGGTAGCTGAGGGCGTATTGGGCTTCGACTATATCTGGCACGAGGATTTGAACAAGACAGTTCCTGGCTTGACTGAGTTGGTTAAGAAAGATCTTGACCTTATTCAGGAGAAGGGCATGCTGGAGGCTGTTAAGACTATCCTCTAATTAAAAAAAATGTTCGTTCATAGGTTCAAATAACGATTAAGATTTGAAAAACAGTTATAAGGTTTTGTGTTAGTTGTTAGCTAAAATCTTCTAGCTAATAGGTTAAAGGCGGGGAGCTTGAGAAAGCGCCTCGCCTTTTTGCTTATTGTCTGCTTTGTGATGTTTCAGAATCCTTAATGACCTTAATGACCTTGTCCTTAATGACCGGATGGTTGATGATGAGCGGCACTCTTTCTACCACTACCATGGAAGTGTCGAGGCCCAATGCCTTAGGCTCGTCAATACCTATCTTGCTGATAAGAGCGTAGATACTCATCAGCAGGTTCTGTTGGCGATTATCTGAACTCTCCGGGTAATATACGCGGTGAATGATGATGAATCGGAAATCGCCCGGAATTCCGTATTTGCGCAGCGAAGGATAGGTGCTTTGCAAATCTACCTTTCCGTCTGCTACCAGATCTTCCACTACTTGTCGCAGATAGAGACTCACCCTAGGCTCTATGCGGAAACCAATGTGCATGGTTACGCTGTAGAGGGTGTCGGGAATCAGGGTCTCGCAGTTGTACTCCAGCGTGTCAGGAGTGTCAACAAACTCCATGTTGATAAGCCAGTAATGGTCAGCACGTTTCGGCTGCTTGTTGATGATGGAGTAGAGCAACTTGTCATCTACGGCACCTTCCTTGTTGGCGTGGTTCACATAAACCAGGTTGGAAGCGTACTTAGGGATGCTCTCGTCGGCCTTGATGTCGGAGATAATCTGATAATAATCATCCAGCGGTTTGGTGCTGATATAATGGCGACGTATCTTCATGGCTTTCACCCACACGTACATCATCAGGAACAGGATTCCGCCAATGAGCATCGTACACCATCCACCTGCAAGAAACTTTGACAGATTGGCAGTCAGGAAGATGGCTTCGATGATGCAGTATGCACCCATAAACAGCATCGTGAAAATCCGTGCCACTCCCTTGCTGTGCAGGTAGAAACCGAGCAGCAGGGTAGTCATCAGCATGGTGATGGTGATGGCGAGTCCGTAGGCTGCCTCCATGTGCGAGGAGTCGCGGAAGAGCAGGATGATGAGAACCACGCCGATGTACATGGCGAGGTTGATCATCGGGATATAGAGCTGCCCCTTAACATGGGTAGGATGCTTGATTCGCATGCGCGGCCAGAAGTGCAGGTTCATGGCTTCGCTCAATATGGAGAAGGTTCCGCTGATGAGTGCCTGGCTCGCAACGATTGCCGCACCCGTGGCCATGATGATGGCGAAGAACAGCATGCTCTGCGGCATGATGGCAAAGAACGGATTCGCTGCCAGTGCCGTATCAGCATGATTCAGCACCCATGCTCCCTGTCCCAGATAGTTGAGAATGAGCATGGTCTTTACGAAGCCCCAGCTGATGGCGATGTTCTTTCTGCCGCAATGTCCCAGGTCGGAATAGAGAGCCTCGGCACCGGTAGTACAGAGAAATACGGCACCCAGAATCAGAAACCATTCAGGCGATTTTGCCAGCAGCATGGCAGCATAATAGGGGTTGAAAGCCTTCAGTATCAATGGGTAAGACGTGATGCTGAAAGCTCCCACCACGCCCAGCAGCAGGAACCATAGCAGCATAAATACGCCAAACGATTTGCCAATACTCTCTGTGCCAAACCGCTGCACGAAGAAGATGATGGTGATGATGGCAAGGGTGATGGGGATGACTGGCAGGTTGGGACTGATGCTTTCGAGTCCTTCGATGGCTGTGGTCACGGTGATGGCAGGGGTGATGATTCCGTCTGCCAGCAGGGTGCTTGCGCCAATGATGGCCAGTAGGTAAATCCACTTGTACTTGAGTCGGCGCAGCAAGGCATAGAGGGCGAGGATGCCTCCCTCGCCATTGTTGTCGGCACGCAGCGCTACGCATACATATTTGATGGTGGTCTGGAGGGTGAGTGTCCAGATGATGCATGACAGTGCGCCCAGGATGGTGCTCTCGCTGATGCTTTCGCCCGTATGCAGGATAGCCTTCATCACATAGAGAGGTGATGTTCCGATGTCTCCGAATACAATGCCTAATGTAACGAGCAATCCCAGAAAGCCTACTTTGTGATGATTGCAGGCTACTGAACTTTCTGCTTTTTCTTTCATTTTTCTTCTCTTATTTAAATTAAGTATTATCCTTTTTGGGACATGAAAATGTCCTTTGTGATTATAAATTTGCGTGCAAAGGTATAAACATAAGAGGTAAGATAGAATTTGTTTAACAAGATTTATCGGATTTAACCTTTATTCTTTGAAGATATGAAGAGACGAATAAAGGCGAATGCCGATAAGACTACTCCCGAGAAACTTCTGAACCTTGCGAAACTTGAATCATTAATAAAGGCGGGGAGCTTGTGAAAGCGCCTCGCCTTTTGCGTATGTTTTGTAAGTTTCTTTTTAAGTGACTGTTGTAAAGAAAAACAGTTATTCAATGATGTGGTTGATGACCATTCCTGCGATAGCCATTCCGAAGGTTGCGGTGATGTGACAGAGCGAACCGTTGATCTGTGCCTTAGTAGAGCACCATTCGTGTTCTACCAGTTGCTGGTCGCCCGGAGCATCATATACGGCAGTATCGGTACCCCTCTCTCCGCTAATGAGTTTGGCTTTCGGGCATAGGCATCCGCCCGTGCCGCAGGCTTTGTTCACCCCCTGGTTCTGCATCGGTTTTTCTTCACTGTATACGCACTGGAATTTTCGTCGTGGGAAGGTTTTGTTCTTCTTGAATTTCTTTCGCAGTGCTCTTGCCAGCGGGTCTCCATCCACCTTCCAGAATTCAGATTTTCTTACCATGAATGGGTCGGTGCGCAGGGCAGCTCCCATAGAAGATATAAAAGTGATTTCCTTAGGCAGGGCAGTGGCACGCAGAATGAGGTCAGCCTTATCCTTGAGCGAGTCGATGGCATCGATGATGAAGTCGTATTGCTCCATGTGGAATTCATCGGCAGTTTCTGCCTGATATATTTTCTGATAGGCTGTGATGTTGGCATCGGGGTTGATTTCGAGCAGTCGGTTGCGCAGCGCCTCTACCTTCACATCGCCTATGGTTCGGCTTGTAGCCATCAGCTGGCGGTTGCAGTTGGTTACGCATACCCTGTCGCTGTCTACGATTGTGATGTTTCTCACGCCGCTTCTCAGGAGTCCTTCTGCGCACCATGATCCTACTCCTCCGATACCGAAGATGAGCACTCTTGCCTTCTGAATTTTCTCAAGATTATCCTTTCCCAGGAGCAGTTCGGTGCGTCGCTGCATTCCCCGCTCCATTTTCGTTATTTTATTCTCCATTTTATTGTTTGTAAAGAATTCTAATGTATATATCTGATGCAAAGTTAGTGAATAAAATCCGATGTCGGCTGATATGAATAAATGTTTATAATTCTTTAACTCATTTTTTTTATCCCATGCAGCTCGTTACTCCGAGGGTAGTAGCGATAGCGGTCAGAATGCTGATGGCTATCTGCAGAATTGTTTTCCAGGTGTTCGTTTTCATTTTTTTGAATGTTGAATGTTGAGTGTTGAATGTTGACTTTTTGTGGGCGGATAGGCTGGGCTAGGGGCTAGCAACCTAGCCAGTCTATCCTTGGGCTATTCAAGGCCGTCGCCAGTATCGTCCTTGCCGGTAGTGCCGCCGCCCGATTCAGAGCCTTGGCCGTCGCTGCCCGTGCCACCGGTGGTTCCTGAGCCGCCCTGGGTAGAACCGCCGCCGGAAGTACCGGTGTTATCGGTGCCGGTGAAGGCGCCATACTCTTCAATCTTGCACTTCTTTCTGAGCTCGGAGTTGCTCCAGGTTTTGGTGTTGCGTACAATCAGGTGAACGCCCTCTACGCTGGCAGCGGTTACCTTGTCGCGGGTGTCTTCCGCTTTTGAACTCATGCCGATGGAGAAGAGGCCGAGACCTGAGAGGCGGACGCTCTTGCCGTCGAGAATCAACTCCTGCAAGTGGTCGAGAGCATCCATCAGTACACCGTGGATGGTGCCTCGGCTGTATGGCGAGCCGTGGTCGGCGATGTGTGTAACGAAGCCTTCGAAATCTACTTCGCGGTCGGTTACTGAGGTGGCATACCACTTTTTCTTACCTGCGTTTTCTCCACTCTGTGGTGTACGCTGAATCTTACGATACTTCAATGTTCCTTTCTGTTCCATGTTCTTTTAGTGTTTAATGTTTAGAGTCTGGTGTTATGGGAAGCCGCCGCCATCTTTTGTCCGGAGCTTGATGAGGCTTTTCCTAATCACGATGCAAAGATACGCATTTTTTCTGTAACTGCCAAATTTTAGGTTGCAGATAAGGGCTGTTTTCAGCAAAGGGGGATGGAAAGGTAAAAAGGCAAAAGCCTGGCGGAGGGGGGACCTGCGATGGAATCGCAGGGAACGGGGGCGGCGGGGAGCGATTCTCGTTAATAAAGCAAAAAATATAGAGTAGGGGCTCGCTACTCTTAGAGTTATGAGGGATAAGTCATAGATTAGCGCAGAGAGAAACGCTATGGAGGGTGATTCTGGTGCTGCGTTTTGCTGACACTGACACTGACAGTTTTTGTTTCTGCTAGCTGCTCTAATAGGTAAAAGAATGTTAATATAATATTTTATATTTATATATATAAATATAACTTTTCTTCTTACTCTTTTACTACCCTCGGAAAAAATAACTGTCAGTGTCAGTGTCAGAAAATGATAGAAAAAATGTGTTCATTTGTTTGGTCATTCAAAAAATTATATATACCTTTGCGCTACTTTTCGCTTTAAGCGGGAATTGTATTAACAACTAAATATTTTTAGATAAAGGATGAGGCCCTGCTGCTTTGTTTCCCGAGCCCAAGCTCAACAAACTTGAACCCCCGAACCGGAACCGCATCTTGTACTTTACCCTAAAAACACAATTTAAACTTATAAAATTTATGAAAGAAACATTAGAAGGGCATTTTTGTGGAGCTGATGATGAACATAACATTGTTTATCCTAAGAAGAAAACTCTTTTTGAGTTTGCGAAGCAGCTAAATGCAATTGCAGAGCAGAAAGGGAAGGTGGAGGATGAAAATGGGGAAAAACATTTTTCTGTCAGCACCTACCACGATATGATTGATGACGTTAGCCAGAAACTGAAGATTGGATTCGAACAGTATATAATGGCGAAGGAAGGAGAGATTAACAAGCTGAAGAAGGAGCTAGCTAAAGAGAAGAGTATCTCCGATAGTCTGCTATCGAATAACCTGCAGCTGGTTCAGAATCTGGATGAGGCTAAGGAGGAAAATAAGGTTCTGTCTCAGAGTCTTGATAAGGTTCAGGCGGGATACAGGCAGCTGTCGCATAGTCTTCGCGAGGTTCAATCGGAAAATAAGCAGCTGGCTCAGAAGCTGGATAAGGTTCAATCGGAAAAACAGCAGCTGGCTCATGACTTGGAAGCAACTCAAGCGGAAAACAGGCAGTTAGCGTATAAACTATATCAGGCTCAGGAGGCAAACAAGCAGCTGGAGCAGAATCGGGAGGATCTTCTGAATGCAAACCAGCAGCTGGCGCAGAAACTGGATAAAGTTCAGACGGAAAACCAGCAGCTGGCTCATGACTTGGGTGAGGCTCAGACGAAAAGTAAGGAGCTGGCTCAGGGTCAGGGAGAAGCTATGGCGGAATGCAGCATGCTGGAATATAAACTGGAAGAGGCTCAGGCGGAAAACCAGAAACTCAGTAAGAAACTTGATGAAGCAAGGGATGAAATCAGCTGTAAGGATATCACCATTCGTCGCATGAAGAAAGATGCAGAACGTAAAGCTGAAGCAATGGCGGCTGATACATCTGAGGTGAAAGAAGCTTTTGCCAGAGAAATGATTGACTCCGGTATCAGATTTGTTAAAGATATGAAGACTGCGATAGATGATTCGCAGACTTTTAAATGTATGGGGCTGTTAAACCATATGACAGATGATTGCTTTGGCAAACATGAATCTATACATCGCGAACTGAAGGATATGATTCAAGGCATTTTTGGCAGTCGTGAACAAGTTGCAAAGGAACAGAATGAACCTAGACCAAACAATGTTACGGTAGAAAAAGGCGGGGTGTACAATGCAGAGGTTCATCATCAGGATATTCATCATGAGGTGGACCAGCGGGATTCTCTTCCTGAGGCGGACCTGCCGGGTTCTCTTCCTGAGGCGGATTTGATGGATTCTCTGCCTAGATACAAACGTAGAAGATTTAGATTAGAAGGAGAAGATTATGAGTGGAAATAAGATTATTATATGCCCTGGGGCTTTTTACAACGAGCATGTTGAACAGCAGAATATCTTTGGCGTGGTGAATGTATATCCTCCGAAAGATGGAGAGAGAGGCGGACAGACGGTTTCTTCTGTACAGCTGATTGACAGTTCGGAGGATGAGGACCTCGAGGCGGAAGATGTTGCTGAAGCTGACTTCGAGGCGGATGCTGACTTTAAGGCGGATGCTGCTGCTGACTTTAAGAATGCTGCTGATTTTAAGGCTGCTGCTGCTGATGATGATGAGCGAAAAGCAGAAAAGGATGCGGCTGCTGGCATCAGCCGGAAGGAAACCGGTAGGGGCAGAAAGAGCGAGTATCTCTTTGCCCTTGACGAAAACTACTGCGTCAAGGACGAGGCGGAAACCCGCAAACAGGCTGAGCTCTTCCGCACATTCCTAGAGCAGAATGACTGGGCAGGGCTGCGTACCAGTTCTAGAAGAAGTTCGCCCCTGAACATCGCCATCTTCTCCTTCCTTGAACATTGGAAAGAAAATGGGGTAATTCCCCGCAAGCGAGCGGTAGGAGTGAACACCATCTTCAGGTTCCTGACCAAAGACTGCCAAATCAGTATTGATGCAATAGAGAAGTCGTTCAATAACGCCTTCTGTAACAAGCCCCTGGAAAAGGATTCCGATATGGAGAAGCTGGTGGATGCATTTTTTGAAGAGAATATGTAGGATTAATGACTGAAAAAAGAAAAAACGTAGGCAGAAATAATTAATCCTATTTTGCCTATTTGTCCTAAAGGTGAAAAAGCCGTATCTTTGCCCCGTAATCAGATGACAAGTCTGGTTGCGGGGCATTTTTTTGTCCTTAAATGTGATTTATTAATTTTTAATTTTTAAGTTTATGAAAAAGATGAAAGTAGTCAAGCTTCTTGACGTTCAGAGTGGTGTAAGCCAGCAGACAGGTAATCCTTGGAAATCTCGCGAGGTAGTGGTGGAATCAATGGAGAATGCGGTTCATCCCGACCGGTATGTGGCGCGGCTCTTCGGCGATGCGGTAGACAAATTTACGGCCAAGGAAGGCGATGTGCTGGGCATCGGGCTCCGCCACAGCGTAAGGGAGTATAACGGCAGATATTATGGCGAGACGCATATCTCGGAGTTTGAGCAAGTGCAGCCATTCTGATGTTAGTTAATAGTTGACAGTTAATAGTTTATAGAGTTTTGCCTATTATAAAAAATAAAGAATTATGTATATTAAGATTCAGATTTCAGATGCTTTGTATCAGGCTCTCCTGACGCAGGGCAAACGCAAGAAGGGCTCTATCGCCCTGGTCAGCCCCAAGGAGGGTAATTTCAACGCATTCGCCAGCAATAGCGAAACGCGGAAACAACGCAAGTTTATACGGCTGGCTCATGGAAGTGCCAGCGTGGGCGATGAGGATGTGAGAATGCATCTGCGTATCAGCCGCAGAGAAGCCGAGGTTATGCCGGCTCAGGTTATCTGCAAAGAGAGTGAAATTGCCGGTGAGTTTGTAACGAAAAATTGCTAGTCTATGAGTTTTGGAATATCCGAAAGTGTAAGGAGCAGGGCGGTACAGGTTTGTACGCCCCAGCTCTTTCATCAGGCAGCCCAGAGCGGTGTGGTGGTGAAGACTTGCGCCGAGATAGAAGACGCACTTGAGAGCCTGCGCAGAGGCGAGATGAGCAAGGATGATTATGTGGCGCTGAAGACGAAGCTGAAGGCTAAACTCCCGATTCTCACTCCGCATGCTACCTTCAAGAACGGCCGACGACTGAATGCGGATGCCATCCCCAGCGGGCTTTCTATCTACGACAAAGACCATATTCCCGACCCGAGAGGGTGGTGGAAGACGAAGAGCCAGGAGCTGAAGAAGAATAAGCCTGAGGTGCTGGAATGCATCCTGCTGGTTCATGTTACGCCTTCGCTCGAAGGGCTGAGGCTTGTCTTCGTTATCCCGGGGGGAATGAACCTGGCTGATGCGCAGAAATGGATGTCGGAGCAGCTGGGGGATAAGGATTATGATTCTTGCGTGAAGGACCTGGCTCGGCCTTCGTTCATCGTGCCCGAAGACTATATCCTCTTTATTAATGAAGAGGAGCTGTTTAAGAATAGAGAGGCTGCAACCCCGAGCGAGAAGCTGAAAAAAGACGGAGAGCTGAAGGGGAACGGAGAACTGAAGGGGGACGGGGCTTGGAAAGCCCCGGAACGGGGGCTGCCTGACGGGAGACCGGAGGGAGCTGCTGAAGGAGACGGAGCTGGTGCTGAAGGCAAGCAGGCTGACGGCGGAGCTGCTGAAGGAGGCGGAGCTGGCGCTGACGGCAAGCAGGCTGACGGCAAGGGTGCTCCTGCCAGCTACCCCAAGGAATACCAGGGGGTGCCTTATCCGGTTATCATAGAGAAGCTGATAGAGCTGCTGGGAGGAGAGCCGCAACATGGCTCCAGAAACTCGTTTATCTTTACATTAAGCTGCTATCTCCGCTATCTCTGCGATGATAATGCGGAATGGATCAAGCAGGTGATTCCAACCTTTGGCGAAGACCGGAAGAGGGCGTTCATAACCGTGGAGAGTGCCTGCAACAGAAAGCAGAGCTTCCGAATGCCCAGCATCGTGAGCAAGGCCGTAGAGCTGGTAAGGAATGAAGAGATGAATACGCTTTCTGCCAACTATGATGACAGCGATTTCGGCGATATCAACAATCCGGAATCTTACTTCTACCATATTCATCAGATGCCGGAAAAATTGCCCAAACTCATCAGACTCCTGATTTCGAAAACACCGGGGATTTACCGTCCAGCCGTATCGCAGGCCATCTTCCCGCCACTGGCATCGCATCTCTGCGAAACCCGATTCCGCTATCTCGATAATGTAGAGCATGAGGCTACCATTTCTTCTATCTTGTGTGCCCCTACAGGAAGCGGAAAGGAAGCCATCACGCAACCTATCAACCACATCATGGCTGACATCAGAAAGCGGGATGCTGAACAGAGAGAAAGAGAGCGACTGTGGAAAGATGAATGCAACCGCAAAGGCTCGAACAAAGACAAGAGAGAAAGACCGCAAGGACTTGTTATACAAGAGGTTAATATTGATATGACGAACCCTGCCTTTGTGCTCAGAATGAAGGAGGCTGAGAACCATTTCCTCTATTCAAAACTGAACGAGCTGAACCTCTTCGATGCGCTGAAGGGCAAGACCAACCAGCACTTCCGCATCATGGAGCTTGCCTTCGATCTGGGTAATTACGGACAGGACAGAGTGGGCACACAGAGCGTTACCGAAACCATCAAGGTGCGCTTCAACTGGAATGCCTGCTGCACCCCGAAAAAGTGTCGCGAATATTTCAAAAGGGTGGTAACGGATGGTCCTATCAGCCGTATCTCGTTCAGCACCATCGAGCGCCGTCCATGCGGTTCGGAGCTTCCGGTATACGGCACTTATGATGCAGCCTTCGATGAACAGCTGAAGCCCTATATCGACAATCTGGTGAAGGCTAGAGGACTGGTAGACTGCCCTGGAGCCCGCAAGCTGGCTCAGACGCTTTTGGATCCCCCTGAATGAGAAGGAGAGATTGCTTACTCCTCCGCTCACTTTGGCTCCTGGCAAATTATTCTTTATCCAGTCAACGGCTTTGATAAAGTCCAATCCGTACCGGTTATGCTCCTCCATTCCGGTAGCTATTGCCAAGACATTGGGGTCAAAGATGATATCATGCGGATTAAAGCCTATTCCGCACAACAAACGATAGGCTCGCTCACAAACCTCTATTTTACGTTCGAATGTATCAGCTTGGCCTTTTTCATCAAATGCCATTACCACCGTGGCTGCACCCAATTGTTTGATGCGGCGTGCATGTCTCAAAAATATCTCTTCACCCTCTTTCAACGAGATGGAGTTGACGATGCTCTTTCCTTGTATACACATCAATCCATTCTCAATGACATTCCAATTGGAGGAATCGATCATCACCGGGACTTTTGCTATGTCCGGCTCTGATGCAACCAAATTAAGGAATAGCTTCATCTCCTTGACTGCGTCCAAAAGGCCGTCATCCATATTGATGTCTATCACCTGTGCTCCATCTTCAACCTGTTTGCGTGCTATTGTCAGCGCCTCTTCGTAGCTTTCCTCTTTAATCAAACGCAAGAACTTGCGGGATCCTGCCACATTGCAACGCTCTCCCACGTTGACAAAATTATTTTCCGGTTTGACTTCCAGCAATTCCAATCCTGAGAGCCATAAGCAATCCGGCTTCTTTACAGGCACATGTGGTTTCTTTCCCTTTGCCAATCCCGGAAATTTGGCAATATGGGCAGGTGTCGTACCACAACATCCTCCTATGATATTCACCAGTCCTTCGTCAATGAATGGTTTGACATGGACCGCCATCGTTTCCGGGGTTTCGTCATAAGCTCCTAAGCTGTTAGGCAATCCTGCATTGGGATAAGCACTGATATAATAAGGTGCATTGTGAGCCAACTCCTCCAAATAGGGTTTCATGTCGGCTGCCCCGAAGGAACAGTTCAAACCTACACTGACTATATGAGTATGTTGGACGGATGCCAAAAATGCCATCAATGTCTGTCCGGATAGCGTACGTCCTCCTTGAGCAGCCAAAGTCAAAGACAACATGATAGGAAGGTCTTTC
>OLNF01001594.1_pt1 | contig 19106 bp, 19 predicted proteins | sample 1673061 | NCBI WGS metagenome assembly OLNF01 (sample SAMEA3136751, study PRJEB25190) | human gut metagenome
TATTCTTCTTCCGGGTAGATGTTTGGGTTGTAGTAGAATACTGTGATGTTGAAATATTTTGACAGGTATTCCAGTACGTAGCTGCTGCAGGGTGCGCAGCAGCTGTGAAGGAACAGGCTTGGGACTTTGTTGTCTTTTTGCGCCTGATCTATGAGTTTTTCCAGTTCTTTTTGATAGTTTCGTTTATTCAATCGTGTTGCTACATCCTTTCTGTATTTTCACAAATGCTTTTTTATTATTATCTTTGATGCAAAGCCAATTCAGGCATTCTCCATTGCTTCTTCGTAATGATGTGTTTTTTTCAATTTTCTGCACTCTCCAATTCGCTCGCCCATTTTTACAATGGTCTCATATCCCTCTTCTGTGTTCTCGATCAGGTCATAGTCGATGCGGACTTTTCCCGGCTGTATGAGGAGAATCACTGTAGAACCGCCGAATTCAAAGTTGCCTTTTTCCTGGCCTTTTTTTACATCAGCAGGATTTTTATGGAGGTTTGTGATTTTTCCTACCATCATGGCACCTACCTCCATCATGAGGATTGTGCCAAATTGTTTTGTTTTCAGCAGGGTATATTCTCTGGCATTTTCTTTGTAGATTGGGTATACGTCGTTTGCTGCAGGGTTTACTGTATGGAAAACTCCGGGCAGGGTTACATTTGCGGATTTTCTGCCGTCTGCTACATAGCAGTAATGATGATAGTCGTCCACTGTCAGTCGAAAGATCAGCGCATAACCGCCTGTATATCTCTCAGCAAGTGCTTCATTCTTCAGAAGCTGGCCAACTGTATATTCTGTGTCTTTAATACTGAAGCGGGAATCTGAACTTATCCTGTGTACGGAGAGTTTTCCGTCGCAGGGGCTGATCAGGACGTTTTCGCGCATATCGATTGGGCGTTCTTCTTTTCGGATGCGCCTTATGAAGAAATCATTCCATGAAGAGAAATTCTGTTTTTCGTAAATACTCAGGTCAATCTTGTTGTTTTTTACAAAATTTGGTACAAATCTGGCAGAAAGTCTGGTGTTAAGCAAGACTCCTGCTGCCTTTGACACGAAAGGTCTGATCAGGAGTTTCAGACAGAGTCTGCCACCCCGGTCGTTATATAAATGTCGCAGAAATTTGTCCTGCTCATTCTCTTCAATCGTGATATTTCCTTTTCTGTCAATATACTTCATTTGTATCTTCCCTCCATGTAAAAGTTCAGTACAGGCAATTCCCATGGAATTTCCTGTTATATAAAAGTATGACCGCAGCATCCCTGTTTCTCGGGACCGCTGCGGTCAGTCAACAGTTGTATTTATTTTATATCAAACGGAACATCTTCGCAAGTGCAAGTGCCACCACTGCAACCAGCAGGATACGTACCGGATTCTGCGGTTTTTTCACCTTGATATCCAGGATAAAAAGCAGTCCTACGATGATCACTGCAATATGTATCACGATCAGGAAATACAGTCCGCAATACCTTCTCATCAGATAAAGAAACGGCAGGATGATCGCCATAGATGTGATCGGCAGTCCCTGATAATACAGTCTGTTCTCAGACGTTTCATTCTGCCTCTTTGTTTCTGTGACATTAAAATACGCAAGTCGGATGACAGATGCCACACTGTAAAAAATCAGTGCCGCTATTCCGCCCGGAGTATTTACTCCCAGGCAATAACATATCATTGCCGGAAAAATTCCAAAGCAGACTACATCACATAGGGAATCTATCTGAATTCCAAAATTCTTTTCATCATCTGTACGATTTTTCTTTGTTCTGGCAATTTTTCCATCAAACATGTCGCATAAACCGGAAAGTGCCAGACAGAAAATTGCGACACGGAAATTCCCCTCCAAAGCTCTTGTGATTCCAAAGACTGATATTCCAAGGCTGATATATGTCAGCACTACTGTGTAATCATAAATTCCTAATAACATAACTTCTCCCCTAATCTTCTTGTTCTTTTCTTCCTATTGTAAGATATGCCACACAGGTCATCACTGCACTGATCAACATCTGTGCATAATAGGAAATTCCTCTGCTGAGTAACATTGCAGGAAGTAATGACTCTCCAAAAATCGGTGCAAACATCACCAGATAAAGAGATTCACTGATTCCCATTCCTCCGGGTAAAGGCAGCATATCAACAGAGACAGATATGACAGACTGCAGGATCGTAAGGGTTATGATGGAATATCCATGAAATCCCAGCGAACGGTATACCCAGTATGTAACTGTAAATAACAAAATTCTCTGCACCATAGTGATCAGAAATACTTTCAGGATCACCAGCTTGTGACTTGCCCAAAAAGCTGCCGTCTCATGGTACTGATCCATGGACGCTTCCAGTTTCTCAAGCCTGGTCTTCTTTGGCTTAAGAAAACGGAAATGCTCGATAAACTTCAGGCCTTTTACCATGATCCATTTCGCCAGTCCCGGCGCAAATACAAGAATCATCATAAAAGTGACGCAGAAAATATTCAGGCCTACACCCAGGTAAAATACCCACATGTACTGACCCAGGTATCCCTCCAGAAAGCCTCTGCCGAAAAGCCAGATTACAATTCCGATCACCACCAGAACTGCTTTATAGGTAATGGTAACGATCATCAGAACCAGCGTAGTAACAGGAATCGGAAGTTTGTCCTTTTTCATAAAATAAATCTGCATAGGCTGTCCGCCGGACGCAGACGGGGTAATGCAGCTGAAAAAGAATCCGACAAAGGAATACAGGGCACAATGTCCCATTTTTACTTTCGCCCCGAGAGTCCTCATCATATAGAAGATGATCACGGACTCGCCAAGTATGAACAGCACCACGCAGACGATACTGATCAGTAAGTAAACCGGATCTGCCTGCCGTACTGTATGGATAATCTCTCCCAGATCCTCTCCCTTAAATACCATATATACAGTAAGAGAAAATACGAGGATCAGAAAGGCGGTGTTGAATATCGCTTTTTTCTTCGTTCTCATTTCTTACACTTTCTTAAATACAGTTTTTACAGCATTCGTCTGATTTCTATACTTGATTCCTGTACGGCCGGGTGTCTTGACATATGTACGTCCCTGATGTGGAACACATAGTAAACAGTAACGTATTCCTTTCGGAACATTTGCGCTAAAATACTCTTATGGCAAAAATACTATATTTTATCTATTATATCATACCCCGGCATTTCTGCATATCATAAATTATGAAAATATTCATTAATATTCATCCAAGCGAACATGGAGGTATCTGTATGAAACCACTGCTGGATATTACAGATGTCTGTCTCTCCTATCATAGTTTATCAGGGGAAACCCCTGCCCTTTCTCATATATCCTTTCAGCTGATGCCCGGCGAATTTCTCGCTATTGTCGGACCGTCAGGCTGTGGAAAGTCCACACTGCTGAACCTGATCTGCGGGCTGATCCGGCCGGAACAGGGGCAGATTCTTCTGGACGGTACGCCGGTGACTTCCGGTGACTGCCGTATCGGATATATGTTACAAAAGGATCATTTGCTGGAGTGGCGGACAATTTATAAAAATGTTCTTCTCGGTCTGGAAATCCGTAAAGAACTCACTGCCGAAAAGCTTGCTTATGTAGATCAGCTTCTCTCGGATTACGGTTTGGACAAATTCCGTTCTGCTCATCCGTCTGAATTATCCGGAGGAATGCGCCAGAGAGCTGCCCTGATCCGTACTCTGGCATTAAAGCCGGAGCTTCTTCTGCTTGACGAACCTTTCTCCGCTCTTGACTACCAGACCCGGCTCAATGTCAGTGATGACATCGGCAGGATCCTGCGTCAGGAGAAAAAGACTGCGATCCTTGTCACTCATGATATTTCGGAAGCGATCAGCATGGCAGACCGGGTTATCATTCTTTCTCCCCGGCCTGCCATTATTCGTAAGATCGTACCGATCTGTTTTGATCTGGAAAACCGTACTCCGATGGCTTCCAGAAATGCCCCTGACTTTAAATCTTATTTTAACCTTATCTGGAAGGAGCTCAATCATGATGCCTGAAGCTTCATATCATCAAAAACAGTATATCCGTCATCGGAAAAGAGAAAAGAAGCTGGTCATTTTTCTACGGATCTTTATTCTTCTTCTCTTTTTGGTGCTGTGGGAAATCTCTGCCAGAACCGGGCTGATCGATTCTTTTATCTTCAGCAGTCCGGGAATGATCTGGCGAAGTTTCTGCAGTATGTGCAGAGACGGCTCTATTTTTCCCCATCTCTCTGTGACGATCACGGAAACACTGGTGAGTTTTCTGTTCGTTGTGGTTCTGGGGGCAGGGATGGCAGTTCTACTGTGGACCTGTCCCAGACTTGCAAAGATCACGGAGCCTTATCTCGTGGTGCTGAACAGTCTGCCGAAATCTGCGCTGGCGCCTTTGCTTATTGTATGGCTTGGTGCCAATGAACGAACGATCATTGTCTGCGGTATGTCGGTTGCTATCTTTGGCTCGATTCTGAATCTGTATACAGGTTTCGGCGAAGCAGACCCGGAGAAACTGAAGCTTATCGAGACATTGGGAGGCGGAAAGAAAGAGAAGCTTATGAAGATTATTCTTCCGTCTTCTGTGCCGCTGCTGCTCAGTGTCATGAAAGTTAATATTGGTCTGTGTCTGGTTGGTGTTATCATAGGAGAATTTATCGGTGCCAGAAAAGGTCTGGGCTATCTGATCATCTATTCCAGCCAGACCTTTAAGCTTACCTGGGTGCTGATGTCCATTATCATCCTGTGCATCATTGCTATTATCCTGTATGGCCTCCTCGGACTGATCGAAAAGCGCGCCCGGAGATAGTTGCTATTTTCTTAACCGCTATCTTTTATAACGAAACGATTTCGGAAATGGATTCAAGGTCTGAAAATTTTTTTCTCAGAAAAAATAAGCCCGGAAAATCATGGAGTTCCATTTGACTGGATACTCCTGAATTTCCGGGTTTTCTCTTGTCTCTGATTGCCTTATGTATTACTAATTTTATCATCAGACAATCAGGAACTGTACCTTGTTTATAACTGTTCAGCAATCTGTTATTCCATAAAGTAAAGTACCGAACAGTTATTTTTATTTATCTTTTGGAAACGAAAATATTCTCTGTTTGTTTATCCCTGTACTTTATTAAGCCCAAGGAAATTAGTAATAGCGTCCTGCAAAAGTCTGGAATAATTTACCCCTGCCTTATCTGCTGCCACACTCATCCAGTATGGAATCGTGCAGTTTTTCTTTACTGCTCTATTATCTGCTCTTCTTCTGTATTCTGTAAAATTCACATCAACCAGTGTCACAATATCATCTTTTTCCTGTTCAAATTTGACTGTATAAGGTTCTGGAAGTGTTTTTCCATCATCTTCCATATCAATCCCTGTCAATCCTATTGCATCCCTGGCCATTTCCATAGCATCTGCAATGGAATCTCCCTGTGTCCCGATTTCAAAATCTGGAATATTCACGTAATATCCATCTTCTGTCTTTTGTAAAATAATAGGATATGCTCCTTTCATAGCGACCCTCCCTTGTCGTTTCACAAATCCAATCTTCTGATGATTGCCTGTGCAAGCTTCTCATTTATTTCCGAGTGTCTGGGAATTGCTTCGCAGCGGTTTCCGTCCGTGTACAGATCATGGTTACTGCCATTCCGCTTCAAAACCCATCCATTCCTCTCGAGAAGCCGGATTAAATCTCTCCTTTTCATATATTTTCGTTCCTCAATATAAATATATTTACAGGTTTCATATTTATTATGCGTATTGTAGGCGTATTTGTCAACATATTTCTATACGCCTTTAATGCGTGCAGCAAACAAATTGTAAAGTCAAACGTCTAAAATCATTTGCTCCACATTCTATCAGAAAATTATTAAAGACCAGTCTTCCCTATAGACTGGCCCTCAATATTATTTCATATTTGCAAATCGTTCTACTGCTTTTGTGAAGTTTGCGATAGTCTTATCTGCATCTCCATGTTCGATTCCATCACGCACACAATGCTGAATATGTCCTTCCAGGACTACCTGTCCTGCTTTATGTAATGCTGACTTCGCTGCATTTATCTGTGAAAGGATATCTTCACATGGAACATCTTCGTCAATCATACGGTCAATCGCCTGCACCTGCCCGATGATCTTCTTTAATCGTCTGTGCAGATTATCAGAGTCCATACACTGTTTCAAGTTAACACCTCCTAGTACCATTGCAGGTATCTGTATACAGGAATTATCTATGAATCAGCTGATTTTGTCAAGTATGCTTTATTCTTCACACATCGCCAGAAACGCCTTATGTATCTCATCATTCTCGTCCAGTTCCGGATGGAATGCGAGGGCGAGCTGGTTTTTGTATTTTACGGCTACGATTTTGTTTTCTACTGTTGCAAGTACCTGTACGCCGTCTCCTGCTTCTGCTACATACGGAGCACGGATGAATGTCATTGGGACTTCTCCGACTCCTTCCAGATTAGCTTCTGTATGGAAGCTGCCAAGCTGTCTTCCGTATGCATTTCGCTTTACGGTTACCGGCATAGTCTGTAAGTGTCCGGGTTCTCCGCCTTCGAGATTGTCTGCCAGCAGGATCAGTCCTGCGCAGGTTGCCAGAACCGGCATTCCTGCTTCTATCTGAGATTTGATAGTGTCGTACATTCCAAGTTCTTTGAGCAGTTTTCCCTGTACCGTGCTTTCTCCTCCCGGAAGTACCAGACCATCGTAATGCTGCTCCAGATCTTCTGCTTTTCTGAGTTCGATGCAGGATGCGCCCAGTTTCTCAAGTTTCTTCTCATGTTCAATAAAGGCACCCTGCACTGCTAAAACTGCAATTGTCATTATTTGCCTCTTTCTGCCATCAAAAGCTGGATCTCGCTTTCATTGATACCAACCATGGCCTCTCCAAGATCTTCGGATAATTCTGCGATCATCTTTGCGTCTGTATAGTTTGTAACTGCTTTCACGATCGCATTGGCTCTCTTTGCCGGATTTCCGGATTTGAAGATACCGGAACCAACGAATACACCCTCTGCGCCAAGTTGCATCATCAGAGCTGCATCTGCAGGAGTCGCAACACCACCTGCTGCGAAGTTTACTACCGGGAGTTTGCCATTCTTATGTACATATTCAACCAGTTCATATGGTACCTGGAACTGTTTTGCAGCTTCGAAGAGTTCATCTTCTCTCATACTTGTAAGCTGTGCGATGGCGCTGTTCATCTTACGCATGTGGCGTACTGCCTGTACAATATCTCCGGTTCCGGGTTCGCCTTTTGTACGGATCATGGACGCACCTTCATTGATTCTTCTCAGCGCCTCTCCAAGATCCTTCGCGCCGCATACAAACGGAACTTTGAAGTTTCTTTTATTAATATGGTAAACATCATCTGCAGGAGATAATACTTCACTTTCATCGATATAGTCGATCTCGATTGCTTCGAGCACCTGTGCCTCTACGAAATGACCGATTCTGCATTTCGCCATAACCGGAATGGAAACTGCATTCTGGATTCCCTGGATCATTTTGGGATCACTCATTCTGGAAACGCCGCCTGCTGCACGGATATCTGCCGGAATACGCTCCAGTGCCATAACTGCACATGCACCTGCTGCCTCTGCGATCTTTGCCTGCTCCGGTGTGGTAACGTCCATGATGACACCGCCTTTTAACATCTGCGCAAGCTGTTTGTTTAATTCATATCTGTTTTCCATGTGAATTTTCCTCCTGTATTTTAAGATTTCTGATATTCTCTTTAATTTTTTCTGTACGAATCAGCTTGGACAGAGTATAATGCAGAAGTGAATATATTTAAATCGTCAATTCAGATATATTCAGTAAGGTCAGATTGGAGAAACTATTACAAATGATTACCTATAATTTTACAAATACAGGGTCAGATTCTCTGTATGAATATTTATATAAATGCATCAAAAATGACATATTACAGGGAAATATCAGGCCTGGAGAAAAATTACCGTCCAAACGCTCTTTTGCAAAAAATCTGGGTATAAGTGTGATCACTGTAGAAAATGCCTATGAACAGTTAATTGCAGAAGGATATATTTATTCCATGCCCAAAAGAGGCTTCTATGTCACAGATTTCAAGAAAGCCATAGAAATTGAAAAGAAAAATATTACTAAGGAAATGGTACCTCTCACAAGCGGAAACTCTGGATACCTGGCTGATTTTTCCAGCAATCAGACTCAGTCTGAACTTTTTCCGTTTACCATCTGGACAAAAATGGTCCGTGAGGTATTAAACGAAAATCAAATGCAGCTGATGACTAATCCTCCATGCGGCGGAATCCTTTTTCTCCGTGAGGCGATTGCCACATACCTGAAAGAATTTCGAGGAATGACAGTATTGCCGGAACAGATCATCGTAGGTGCAGGTACTGAATATCTCTACGGGCTTCTGATCCAGCTTTTCGGCAAGGACAGAATTTATGCAGTAGAAAATCCGGGATACCGTAAAATTTCTCAGATTTACAAAAGCTGGCAGGTTCCATGTGAGTACATTAACATGGACAGTGACGGGGTAAAAGTTTCTGAATTAGAAGAAAAACAAGCAGATATTGTCCATATCTCTCCTTCCCACCATTATCCAACCGGGATCGTTATGCCCATCAGCAGACGTTATGAACTTCTTGGCTGGGCATCCAGAGGAGAAAACCGATATATCATTGAAGATGATTACGACAGTGAACTCCGTCTGAGCGGGCAGCCGATCCCAACGCTTCAGAGTATTGATGTTTCGGATAAAGTTATTTATATGAATACATTTACCAAAACCCTTTCCTCCACCGTCCGTATCAGCTATATGGTACTGCCCGGACAGCTTCTGGATGAATTTTATAAAAAGCTCTCCTTCTATTCTTGTACTGTATCCAACTTTGAGCAGTACACACTGGCCAAATTTATTCAGGAAGGCTATTTTGAGAAACATATCAACAGACTCAGAAATTACTACCATTCCAAACGAGATACACTGATCACTGCCATCAAAACCAGCCGGTTGAATGATTTCGTCACCATATCCGGAGAAGAGGCAGGTGTCCACTTCCTTATGGGGATCAGCACCAGTCAGACAGAGGCGAACCTGATACAGTCAGCCCTTACACAAAGTATAAAGCTTTCCCCACTGTCCGGTTACTATCATGTTCCGGAAGAAGCACCGGATAATGTATATATTATGAATTATTCATCTATTGAAGTGAATAATATCAAAGAAATCATCCAGCGTTTAAGTCAGTGTATATGAACCTTTTCGGTCAGTCACAGAAATCCTTATCATTCGATATATCTTTTAATATTGCCTAAAAAGAATAGCTTTTTTTATCAATATCTGGTAAAATGTAATATATCATTTAAAAGATAACTATACTGTTATAATAAACAGTAACATTTAATAACAGGGACTGCTGCGCAGATAAACGCAGCAGTCCCTTTCGAACGGATGAGGAAATAAAAAATGAACACAACAGCAGATCTTGGCAAAGCTCCGATACGCACTCTGGTGCTCCAGCTTGCCATCCCTTCTATGACCGCACAGTTTGTCAATGTGCTTTACAGTATTATTGACAGAATGTATATCGGACATATTTCCGGTAATGGTACTCTTGCACTTGCAGGTGCAGGCGTATGCGGCCCAATCGTTACACTCCTTACTTCTTTTGGGACCCTGGTAGGGATTGGCGGTTCCATCACAATGGGAATCCGCCTGGGTGAAAAGAATACAAAAAAAGCAGAACAGGTACTGGCAAATTCTTTTCTTATGCTCAGTATTTTCTCTGTTCTGCTGACCATCAGCTTTCTTATGTTAAAAAATAAGCTGCTTATGTTATTTGGTGCAAGTGAAGCTACCTTTCCATTTGCCAATACATACCTGACCATTTATACAATAGGAACCTTTTTCGCCCTGATGGCTACAGGACTGAACTATTTTATCAATTGTCAGGGATTTCCCCTTATTGGAATGTTTACAGTTCTGATCGGTGCAGGATGTAATATTTTGTTAGACCCGGTTTTCATCTTCGGTTTTCAAATGGGGATCGCGGGCGCAGCTATTGCAACAGTCATTTCCCAGGTACTTTCATGCCTTTTTGCCATGAATTTCCTCTTTGGGAAAAAAGTTCCGGTAAAGATCACATTTGGGCAATATGACCCAAAAATTATGGGCAAAATTATTTCTCTGGGATTTTCCCCGTTTCTGATACTTGCCACAGACAGTCTGATCCTGATCATCATGAATGCGATCCTGCAGAAATACGGCGGTGCTTCTCAGGGAGATATGCTGATCACATGTGCCACCATTGCACAGAGTTATATGCTTCTGATCACTTCACCCATGATTGGTATCAGCGGCGGTACTCAGGCAATTCTCAGCTATAATTACGGTGCCAGACGTGCAGACAGAGTCAAAGACGCAGAAAGGAACATTCTGGGAGTAATGCTTATCTTTACCACCATCATGTTCCTTCTCTCCTGGCTTGTTCCCCGGTATTTTGTTCTGTTGTTTACAACTGATCCACAGTATATTCAGTTCTCTGTCTGGGCAATCCAGACCTATGCACTGATGATCATTCCATTGAGTTTCCAGTATGTCTTCGTAGACGGCCTTACCGCACTGGAACGTCCTAAAACCGGGCTTGCACTTTCTGTTACCAGGAAGTCTCTCTTTGTGTTAAGCGCAGCTGTACTGCCCGCTTTCTTTGGTGCAAAAGCGGCCTTTTTCGCAGAACCTGTAGCCGACGGAGTTTGTTCCGTCCTTTCTACAGTTGTATTTCTGCTCCTGATCAACCGCCATCTGGAAAAGCGATGTCAGGCAGATACAGATCTTTCGTAACAGCCTTAATGCAGTATTTAAGGCACAACAACTTTAATACAGTCGTCTTATCGTAACAGACGGTTCCAGTAATATTTAATCCCGATGCATACTACTGCCGCTGTTGTAAGTTCACAGATCCAGAACGCATTCCATACAGCTTCTGCTCCTGCAAAATAGCACAGCAGGTAAGCTGCCGGGATTATCACCACAATATATCTTAATAAAGAAATCACCAGAGACTGGGTACCTTTGCCCAGTCCTTCTAATGCTCCGCAGGCTGTAACAGAAACTGCAGAAGGAATAAATCCAATACAGATAATCCTCAGTGCAGTGGTACCGATTTTTACAGTCTCCGGATTCTCAGTAAACATTCCCATCAGTGAACCTGATGCCACAATACAGATGATCGTTCCTGCAAGCATGATCATACTGTTCAGACAGAGAGAGAGTCCAAAGATCTTCTTCACGCGCTTCGTCTCTCCTGCTCCGTAATTATATCCCATCAGCGGACGCATCCCCTGTACAATACCGCTTGCCGGCAGATACAGAAATGTCTGCAGCTTATAATAAATCCCCAGAACAACTACATAGCTTCCTGAGAAAGCAGACAGAATCTGATTCAAAAATGAGATCAGTACTGACGGAAGTGCAATATTCAGAATAGCAGGAACACCTACCAGGTACAATTTCGTATCCAGGTTTCTGTCTAATTTCATATATTTTCTGCTGACACGGACCGGAATATCACATTTCTTATATGCGATCAGATATACCACAACTGTGAATACCTGTCCAAGCCCTGTTGCAAGTGCCGCACCTCTGATTCCCATTTTCGGAAAAAATCCAACTCCGAAAATAAGAAGCGGATCCAGGATAATATTGGAGATACAGCCAACCAGAAGACTGAGCATAGTAAGTTTCATTCTTCCAACAGCCTGGAAAATCTTTTCAAAAGACAAACTGATCATAATTACTACAGAAAACGCAAATGCGATTGTTGAGTACTGTACCCCAAGCAAAACTACATCCTGTTCCTTCGTAAACATCTTAAGGAATACCGGCATAAACGGAATACAGACCGCAGTAAAGATAATGCCATGGAGAATATTAAAGAACATGCCATGAGTAGCTGCTGTATTCGCATTCTTAATATTCTTTGCTCCCAGATGGAAGGATATCTGCACATTGATTCCCACACCGAAACCAATCGCAACCGCGTTGATAAAGTTCTGTACCGGATATACCAGAGACAGCGCTGTCATTGCCTGCTCACTGATCTTTGCCACAAAGAAGCTGTCCACAATATTGTACAGCGAATTCACAAGCATGGACAGGACCATTGGCATAGCCATAGATACCAGTAACGGAAATACCGGCTTGTCTTTCATAAAAGTGTTGTTCATTCTCTTCCCCTTTCTTCCAAATGTGATTTATTACTTTATTGCCTGTTGCTGTTTTATTTACTGCTACAGCAATTTTCTTTTGCGCCAACATCTCGTGGCAAAAAAAATACCACACAATTATCTGTACATAAATGTACGATAATTGTGTGGCGAAAAGAGTTCATGTTTATCACAAAACTAAAAAGTCCACACCAATTTTGGCGTGATAAACATATCATAAACTGCCGATATCTGTCAAGTATTTATTACTGTGCCTCCGTACACAGTAGTATACTCGTTACTGTTCACTCCGTGCCCAGTAACACGCTTCGCGATGCAGGAAAAGCGGAATACTGCCATTTCCAAATCAGTTCTGATCTGCCAGAGTCTGTATCCACTTCACTGCATTCTCCTGGTTCTTCGATGAATATGGGATCACTATACACATCGGCTCATAAGCTACTCCTAATTCTTCAGCAAGCTCACTGTCTGTAATGGAAATATGTGTCTTATCTGTCTGCTCTCCAAAAGATTTAAATATATCCTCACCCAAAAGATTCTCCATATCCGCAAACGGATGATTTTCATTCAACGTCTGATACAGAGATTCGGGCATCACCATCACATCAATGGACCCGGTCTGCACCTGTGTCACATATGCCATCTGTGCAGTATAATCAAACTCCTTCTGGTCAGAATCCGTGGTAAGATTAATTCCGATCTCAACCCTGCTGTACTTGTCATCGCTGCAGCCGATCACATCTTTGATCTCCTGTTCAAGTGTATCTGTATCACCTGCCAGAGAATTAACCACAGATACTGCCATTACTGTCTGTATTTTGGCGTTTTCATAATAATCTTTTGCTGCAAATACAAGCGCAATCGCGGCAATTACTCCAAAAATAGCTGGTTTATAATACATCCAAATATATTCCAGCTTCTTTCCGGGGCCCATTCCTTTTAACTTTTCTTTTTCAATCAGGCGCCTTTCCTTCTTTGACAGATCCGTCTCATTTTTAATTTCCGGATTAAGCACACTCTCATCATGTTGCTCTGTCTGTTCCACTCTCTTCTCCCTCTGTCTTGTGTCCTGATTTTTTTCTGCCATCTTATCTCCTTTGTGCTTTTCAGCAAATTTTCTTATGGTTTTTCTTTAATTTTTTATCATAAGATTTACTGATTACTATACCACATTTCTTATTCTGTGAACAGCCTTTGATATGAATATTCAGTGTGAAAATACACCAAATCATCAGTAATGTAATCACATATGCGAGCAGAGGACGTACCCAGAGCCAGCTCATATTACCGCTGATTCCTGCAGCGTCAGAAAATTTTTTCAAGATATCCGCAATTGCCGGATGAAGCAAATAAATGGGAAAAGCATACTTCCGTCCTACTTCTGCCAGTACCTGAGGAAATTCTTTCTCACTTCCATATAATATAAGCCAGATAAACAAACAGATGACTGTAATACAATTTCCTGTATAAATTTCTCTGGCACCCTGCAGGCAATATTCCAGAACACTAACCACAATCCCCACTGTAGCTCCTGCAATAAGTATCCAATTTGACTTTTCTGATAATCTCTTCTCAATTTTATCCTGATTCTCATGAAGCATCTGACCTGTGAGATAAAAACTCATACCTGTAAATAAAAAATTTCTGTATTCCATTGTATGATAGAACCCGCCGAAAAACCTGCAGAATTCTGCTCTCCACAAAAGCACAATCATCAGCGCAGGCACACAGCAGTATGCCGCTTTTTTTAACTTACATTTCTCAATAAAGAAATCTAAAACATAACAATAAATCAGCGCAGGCAGAAACCACAGATGTGCTCTGACAGGAGATGTACTGTTATAAATAACAAACTCCCTCACATGATCTATATCTGTAAGTCCCTTTATCCACGATGCTGCATCCCCTTCAAAGAAAATCTCCATTAAATATTCCCAGATAAAATAAAACAGAACAGAAACAATAAGGAGTTTCAGGATATGTATAATCTTAAGTGGTATCTTAACCGCTGCATTTCCATTCTCATAATAACAGAAATATCCAGATACCATGAAAAAGAACGGCACTGCACATCTGGCAAATACCTTTACAATCTGCCCTGCCTGTCCCGGAAAGCTTACATGAATGCACACTACCAGACATGCTGCGATTGCTTTTACCGCATCCAGACTTTTATTTCTCACTTTTACCACCTGCCTTTATCTGTAGTTTTCCAATATAACAAAGCTTATCCTCCGTGTCAATATTCCACCAGCCAGCTTTTATCCACTCTGGCAAGAAGTCTCGCATTGTGATAGGCCATTCGCAACGTCAGGCAGGTCCGTCCCAGATATTTACTTCCATCCGGTGTTTTCATACATGCAAGCGCAAGATCCGGTCTTCCCGGATGACGCAGACAGATAGGAAGAAGAAGTTGGATTGAATGATTATAATACTGAGGAATTGCAGTCTTATAATCTGCTTCCAGCATCCGGCGGGTCTGCTTCAACGCACCGTCAAACAGCTGCAGACGCATGCTGCTGTCTCTCACTTCTTTCGGGAGACGTGCCGCATTTTCCTCATCTCCGAAAATATGGTCATACTGCGGAATCACCGGAAGTTTTGTGTCAAACACAAGATCTGACGGATTCTCTACGTAATTTGCTTTTTCCGGCAGGCTGGTAATTCCTTCTTTTAATAAATAATATTCTGTGTAAAAGCCATCCAGAAACCATAACTGCCTGTCCGGCACCAGATTGGGAATAAAGTACGCATAAATCGGCTGATAATAATAATTAAAGAGTCCTGTATTAAATATGGCATAATTCTTCCTCTCCCACACCTTCTTTTCTTCATAAAGGCGTTTAAATGTGTGCTCCAGATACCCTTTCAGGATTCCGTTATCTTCTGTATCCGAAAAACTCCACTTCTCCGGCACCATCCTCGCAAGATTCTGAATCTGTCGATTATAGTCGCCACAGTAAGTAAAATCGAATAAATTAATCATCAGGCTCCTCCTGTTCCTGCATTTTGATATCGTCATTACTGTTTACTCTTATATTTATTGTATTTTGGAAAAATTGTGGCAGAACTGCCAGATTATGATTTGTATAAAAATCTGCCGGGTATGCAGATATATCCAACCTGATTTTATTTACCATATCACAATTATCATAAAAACACAAGCTTTAGTATATTTCAAAAAACGCCAAAAATATCCCATATATACACTACGACCTGATACTTGTAGCCCGGTTATAAACTATGTTATACTCTACATATATCAGTCAAATAAATCAACCCGAGCAGGCGATTTTTCAACTTTATTTGACAATACTATCTAAAGAAGGTTTTTTTATGAAAAAAGACGGTTACTACTCTTCCGGAGAATTTGCACGGATGGCTCATGTAACACTTCGCACTATCCGCTATTATGATAAACAGAATATACTCAAGCCATCCTACGTGACAGAATCCGGAGCACGTTTTTATACAGACGAAGACTTTGCCAGACTTTCCCAGATCTTACTTCTTAAATATCTGGGGTTCTCACTGGACGACATCCGTGAAATGACTATTGATGATTCAGACTATCATTTCATGGAAAATTCTCTGAACATCCAGTTAAAACTGGTCCGTGACCGTATCGAGCAAATGCAGCTGGTAGAAAAAGCGATTCAGGATACCACAGAAGCAATCCGTTCTCAGCATGCCATAGACTGGAACCAGATGCTTGATCTGATCCACCTGACCGGTATGGAAAAAAGCATGAAAAATCAATATCAAAATGCATCTAACATTTCTTCCCGGATCAATCTGCACAGTCTTTATTCTCAAAATAAACAGGGCTGGTTCCCATGGATTTATGAGCAATGCAGTATTCAGCACAATATGAAGATTCTGGAACTTGGATGTGGAGACGGTGCACTGTGGGCGCAGAATATTTCACAGCTTCCTGCTGATATTTCAGTTACTCTTTCCGATCTGTCGTCCGGTATGCTCCGTGATGCAAGGCGTGCCATCGGACGAAAAGACAGCCGCTTTTCTTTTGAAGTCTTTAACTGCGCAGAGATTCCACATGAAGACTGCAGCTTTGATCTGGTAATCGCCAACCATGTTCTTTTTTACTGCGAAGATATCCCTGCTGTATGCAATGAGATCCGACGCGTACTTGCTCCGGGCGGAAAGTTCGTCTGCAGCACTTACGGCAGCCGGCATATGCAGGAAGTCAGCCAACTGGTTCAGGATTTCGATAACAGAATTGTCCTCTCCGCAGACAGACTATATGAACGTTTCGGCAGAGAAAACGGAACTGAGATCCTTAAGCCGTATTTTTCCCACATCTCCTGGAAATCCTATAATGACTCCCTTCTCGTTCCGGATGCGGAACCGCTGATTTCCTATATTCTTTCCTGTCATGGAAACCAGAACCAATATCTGCTGGACAGATACAAGGATTTCCGCGGATTTGTAGCACGAAAAACAAAGGATGGTTTCTTTATTACAAAGGATGCAGGCATTTTTCTTTGTGAAAAATAACCAAAATTTAACTTTTTTGTAAAAAGTACTTGAAGGTGACCTAAGGTCACCTTTTATAATACAGTTACCAACATCGAAGAAGTGCGAAACCTTCGATACACTTCACTGACAACTGAAAAAGGAGAATACACATGAAAGGTATTATTTTAGCAGGCGGTTCCGGCACACGCCTTTACCCGCTCACAATGGTAACATCCAAGCAGCTTCTGCCAATCTATGATAAACCAATGATCTACTATCCAATGTCTGTACTGATGAACGCAGGGATCCGTGATATCCTGATCATCTCTACTCCACAGGATACCCCACGTTTTGAGGAACTTCTGGGTGACGGACATCAGTTCGGTGTTCATCTTACCTATGCCGTACAGCCAAGCCCGGACGGACTTGCACAGGCATTTATCATCGGTGAAGAATTCATCGGCAATGATACTGTTGCCATGGTTCTCGGCGATAACATCTTCGCAGGACACGGACTGAAGAAAAGACTCAAAGCAGCTGTTCAGAACGCAGAATCCGGTGAGGGCGCTACTGTTTTCGGATACTATGTAGACGATCCGGAGAGATTCGGTATCGTAGAATTTGACCAGGAAGGCAAAGCCATCTCTATTGAAGAGAAACCGGAACACCCGAAGAGCAACTATTGTGTAACAGGTTTATACTTCTACGACAATCGCGTTGTAGAATATGCAAAAAATCTGAAACCAAGTGCCAGAGGTGAGCTTGAGATCACAGATCTGAACCGCATCTATCTGGAAAAAGGTGAATTAAACGTAGAACTTCTCGGTCAGGGATTTACATGGCTGGATACAGGTACACACGAAAGCCTTGTAGAAGCTACCAATTTTGTAAAAACCATGGAAAGCCATCAGCATCGCAAAATCGGATGCCTGGAGGAAATCGCATATCTCAATGGCTGGATTACAAAAGAAGAAGTCCTGAAAGTTTATGAAGTGCTGAAGAAAAACCAGTATGGTCAGTACTTAAAAGACGTTCTGGACGGTAAATATCTGGACGTACTTCATTAATTCAGAATTTGTTTTCTGATTCGCCACAATTTTTCTATCAAACAAAAATTGAACCATTTGCCCATAATACATTCTTTCCGTAATCTGTCAACAGTTCTGTTTCTGGCAGATTACAGCAGAATGTTCATATTATAATTATAAACCCAAAGGAGAACCACCATGAATATTATCGTAACCGGCGGTGCCGGATTTATCGGAAGCAACTTTATTTTTCACATGTTAAAGAAATACCCGGACTATCGTATCATCTGTCTGGACTGCCTGACATACGCAGGAAACCTTTCCACTCTTGCTCCTGTTATGGACAACCCGAATTTCCGTTTCGTGAAAGAAAGCATCACAGACCGTGAAGCAGTTTACAAACTCTTCGAAGAAGAACATCCGGACATGGTTGTAAACTTCGCAGCAGAGAGCCACGTAGACCGTTCCATCGAGAACCCGGAAGTATTCCTTACCACAAACATCATCGGTACTGCTGTCCTTATGGATGCATGCCGTAAATACGGTATCAAACGTTATCATCAGGTATCCACTGACGAAGTTTACGGAGATCTGCCATTAGACAGACCTGACCTGTTCTTCACAGAAGAAACTCCAATCCACACAAGCAGCCCTTACAGCTCTTCCAAAGCTTCTGCAGACCTTCTGGTACTTGCTTACCACAGAACTTACGGACTGCCTGTAACCATCAGCCGCTGTTCCAACAACTATGGTCCTTATCATTTTCCGGAAAAACTGATCCCGTTAATGATCGCCAATGCATTAAATGACAAACCACTTCCGGTATACGGAACAGGCGAGAATGTTCGTGACTGGCTGTATGTAGAAGATCACTGCCGTGCCATCGACCTGATCATCCATAACGGACGTGTAGGCGAAGTTTACAATGTCGGCGGACACAATGAAATGACAAACATTGATATCGTTAAGATTATCTGCAAAGAACTTGGCAAACCGGAAAGCCTGATCACATACGTAGCAGACCGTAAAGGTCATGATATGCGCTATGCAATCGACCCGACCAAGATTCACAACGAACTTGGATGGTTACCGGAAACTAAATTCGCAGACGGTATCAAGAAAACTATCAAATGGTATCTGGAGAACAAGGAATGGTGGGAAACTATCATCTCCGGTGAATATCAGAACTACTATGAAAAAATGTACGCACACCGCGGGGAGGCATAAATTATGAGAGTTTTTGTAACAGGTGTAGGCGGTCAGCTTGGACATGATGTTATGAATGAACTTGCAAAACGAGGCTATGAAGGTGTAGGAAGTGACATCGCTCCTTCCTACAGCGGAATCGCTGACGGAACTGCTGTAACAACCATGCCTTATGTACAGATGGATATCACAGACAAAGCTTCTGTAG
>OLNF01001599.1_pt1 | contig 19081 bp, 17 predicted proteins | sample 1673061 | NCBI WGS metagenome assembly OLNF01 (sample SAMEA3136751, study PRJEB25190) | human gut metagenome
AGCCAATCCGGACGAACATGGCACTCCCTGTATCCGGAATAGTCGCCGCTCAGCGAATGGTCACTGTATTCCGGCGGTAGGGTTTCGCCTTCTGCCAGTATGCAGATCACTTCTTTCAGGCGACTCATGTCATACCCGCGTCTGACAGCCAGTTTATAGTCTCGCTTGAACTGCGTCGTCCGCTCGATCTCGTACTTCATTCCGCCTCCAGCTCGTCAAACAGCTCGTCTACAGAGTGAAACCGCCTCGTATTCGGGTCGGCAAGCATCGCGTCTCCCTCCGCAAGCGCCGCCCGCGTCAACTCGTTGGGCGTTTCGCGCCTGATGGCAAAGGGAATCCCGTTTTCATACAGGCATTGACGGAAGAACATGTTGACCGCTGTGGACAGATCCAGTCCCAGCTCCGCGTAAAGCGCCTGAACCTTGCCCTTTACCTCGGAATCAATCGAAAGTGTCGTCGAAACCTTAGCCATACTTATCAACCTCCTTCTCTTATATCATACGCTCATTATACGCAAAAGTCAATATTTTAAACGTATGATTCGATCCCTCCGGCAAAATCATGGGCATGGACGCGATGCTGCCCTACTTTCAAAAGCTGCCGTTTGCGCAGGTCGTGTTTCAGGACTTCACCTTTTCTGGTTGGGCGCTGCTGATCGTCAACGGCCTGACCAATCTGACCGCCGCCGTGCTGCTGCTGAAAAACCGTCGTGCCGGAGCCATCCTGGGCGGGATATTCGGCGTAACGCTGATGCTGTGGATCTGCATTCAGTTTTATATCTTCCCGCTTAATTTCATGTCCACGGCTTATTTTATCTTCGGCCTGATCCAGACGATCACGGGCTACGCGGCCTGGGTGTTTGCACGGCAGGAGGATTTTGCCGCTCAGCAGGTAGCATATCACCATGTCGGTGAAAATCCCAGGCGCCTGATGGTGCGGGCGTTACGGCATGCATCGCTGGCCCATGCCCATTGCCCCGATTGCCGTCGATCTGAGAGCTTATGAGCATGTCACCGTTTGTTCGCCCATCTGGGTGTTTGGCCTGGCTGCGCCCATGCGCGCATTCTGCATGGCGGCGAAGGGGAAAATTCATCAGGCGGATTATATCCTGGTGCACCATAATCGCAGCGATTATCGTTCCGCGGCGGATGAGATGGATCGCCTGCTGGGAATAAAGCGCACGGGTCTGCGCAGCGTATGCTGTCGCGAAGGACGGTATTTGAGCGAGCGGCGCATTGAAGATAGCAAAAAATCAAATTGCACACTAATGCATTAATTTATGCATTTTTGCAAAAATGTCTATTCATTTTCCCCTTGCATATGATATAATAAGAACAAACTGCTGCAAGGAGGAAACGGATTGAGCGAAAGAAAGCAACTAACTGAAAAATTCCGCGAGGCGGTCGCATCGGTTCTGCCCATCACGCTGATTGTCACCATTGTGTGCTTCAGCTTTGTGCCGGTCACAACCGACCTGATGCTGTCCTTCCTGATCGGCTCGGTGCTGCTGATTGTGGGCATGGCGCTCTTTACCCTGGGTTCTGAGGTATCCATGACGCAGATCGGCACGCATATGGGTGCGAAGCTGACAAAATCGCGCAAGCTGTGGCTGATATTGACGGTCAGCTTCCTGCTGGGCGTGGCCATCACGGTGGCTGAGCCCGATCTGCAGGTGCTGGCGGCCAATGTGCCAAACATCGATACCACGGTGCTGATTATTACCGTATCGGTGGGCGTGGGCATTTTTCTGCTGCTGAGCATGCTGCGCATTTTGCTGGTGATTCCGCTGCGGTGGATGCTGCTGGTCTTCTATGCGCTGATTTTTATTTTGGCCGCGCTGGTGGATAAGGATTTCCTGGCCGTGGCCTTTGACTCCGGCGGCGTAACCACCGGCCCCATGACCGTGCCCTTTATCATGGCGCTGGGCGTGGGCGTATCCTCCATCCGCAGCGATAGCCACGCGCAGACGGACAGCTTTGGCCTGGTCGCGCTGTGCTCCATTGGGCCGATCCTGGCCGTGATGCTGCTGGGCTTTATCTATCGCGGCAGCGCGGACGGCACGGCCGCCATGGTGCTGAGCAATTATCAGGATACGGTGGAGCTGGGGCATAACTACATTGCGTCCCTGCCTGCATATCTAAAGGAAGTTGTTATTGCGCTTTTGCCAATCGTTGCCTTTTTCCTGGTGTTCCAGGTGGTTTCCCTGCGCCTGCGCCGCCTGCCCTTCATGCGCATTCTGGTGGGTCTGGTGTGGACGTGCGTGGGTCTGGTGCTGTTCCTGACGGGCGTGAACGTGGGCTTTTCCTCACTGGGCTATATCCTGGGCGAGCGCCTGGCCGCGCCTGGGCTGCGCTACTGGCTGATCCCGCTGGCCATGCTGATGGGCTGGTTTATCATCAACGCCGAGCCCGCCGTCCATGTGCTCAACAAGCAGGTGGAGGAGCTGAGCGCAGGCGCGATATCGGCCAGAGCCATGGGCGTCAGCCTGTCCATCGCCGTATCCTCGGCCATGGGTCTGGGCATGGTGCGCGTGCTGACGGGCGTTTCCATCTTGTGGTTCGTGGTGCCTGGCTATGTGCTGGCGCTGGCCATGGCTTTCTTTGTGCCGCAAACGTTTACGGCCATCGCCTTTGACTCGGGCGGCGTGGCCTCCGGCCCGCTGACGGCCACCTTCATGCTGCCTTTTGCCATGGGCGCGTGCACCGCCATGGGCGGCAACATTATGACCGACGCCTTCGGCATTGTGGCGCTGGTGGCCATGATGCCCCTGATCACCGTGCAGGCCATGGGCGTGGTGTATGTAATCAAATCCCGCCGTCAGGCAAAGACCGTGGCGCAGTCCGTCTATGCCGAGAACGATGTGATCGAGCTGTGGGAGGTGTGATATGAGCCTGAACCTGGTGATAACCATGATGGATCGCGACCGGCGTGAAAGCATGGAGGCCATCTTCAAAAGCGTGGGTCTTCCCATGTCGCTGACCATGCTGGGGCGCGGCACGGCCACGATGGAGCATCTGTCGCTCAACGGCCTGAAGGCCACCGAGAAGGCGGTGCTGTCCACCGTGGCGGACAGCGATAAAACCCGGCAGCTGATGCTGGCGGCAAAGGTAAAGATGTTTATCGACATTCCAGGCAACGGCATCATGCTGTCCGTGCCGATCAAAAGCGTAGGAGGCGGAAAAACATTGGCCTATCTGACTGAAAACCAGAAAAGCGGCGGAAAGCCGGATATGACGTTTGCGCACGAGCTGATCTACGTAATCCTCAATGAGGGCTGCTCCGACGAGGTGATGGACGCTGCGCGCACGGCGGGCGCGGCGGGCGGCACGGTGCTGTCCGCCAAGGGCACGGGCCTGGTGGCGGCGGAAAAATTCCTGGGCATCTCGCTGGCCGAGGAAAAGGAGGTGCTGCTGATCGTCGCCCGCGCGGAGGACAAGGCGGCCATCATGCAGTCGATCATCGAAAAGACTGGCCCTGGCACGCCGTCCGGGGCGATCTGCTTCTCCCTGCCCGTATCGCAGGTGGCAGGCCTGCGCCGCATCGAGGAATAATCAAAGACATAAAAAGGGACGCTGCCTGGATAAGAAAGCAGCGTCCCTTTTAGCGTGTCAGCGCTCGCCGTTCCATTCGGCATAAAACTGCGTCAGGAAATCGCGCATGAAGGCCTCGCGCCCGGCGGCGATATCGCGCGCGGGCTGGGTGCAAAGCAGCTCGCGCAGCAGGAACAGCTTTTCATAAAAGTGATTGACCGTCGTGCCCTGGTTGGCGCGGTAGGCGGCTTCGTCCATGTTCAGCCGGGGCGGCTCGGCAGGGTCGTACATCTTGCGTCCCTTGGCACCGCCATAGGCAAACGCCCGCGCCACGCCAATGGCGCCGATGGCGTCCAGGCGGTCGGCGTCCTGCACGATCTGCCCCTCAAGGCTGTCGGGGCGCACCGAATCCGTGCCCTTGAAGGACACCGTGCGGATGATGGCGATCACCGCTTCGATCCGTTCCTGCGGCACGCCGCAGCCGGCCAGAATACGCCGCGCGTTGGCGTAATCCTGCGTGGCGAATAGCTTGGGGTCGTCCGCATCGTGCAGCAGCGCGCCCAGCGTGACCAGCTCCCGGTTGCAGGGCAGCTGCGACGCGATGCGCTGCGCCGTGCGGGTCACCCGCAGGGTGTGAGACAGATCGTGCCCGCTGCTGTCGCCTGCGAACAGGGCTTGCAGCTCGGCAATAATTCTTTCTTCCATGGCGGCTCCTTTCGTGTTGAAGGCTGCCCTTATTATATCAGCTGTGGCCGCGAATGCAAACAAAAATCCGCCTGCGTAAGCGGGCGGATAGATAGGATCACGGTTTACCGGGCTTCGGGCTGAAAGGCGATGCTCTCCAGCGGCTCAAAGGGATCGTAGGCGCTCAGCAGCAATTGCAGGGTGTCCGGCAGCGTCTCCATGGGGGAGAGGAGCGAGGTGTAGGTTTCAAAGCCCTGCTCGTCCGGCGTGGCCGCGCTGCCCGAGGCGACCTCATAGCGGTTGCCCTGCGCGTCGCACAGCCAGATATCGCGGTTTTGGATTTCCTGCCTGAGCTGCACGTCCACGATCATGTAGGTATACAGGGGGCTGAGGATCAGCCGCCCGCCGCGGCAGGCAAAGCGCTCGCCCTCAAAGGCGGGAATGGCGTATTCCTTGATTTCCGCCGCGTTGCGGATGCGGAAGGCAAGCGGCTCGGTCACGCGGTTTTCGCGGCCGTTGGGGAAATAGCTGTAGTCATACTGCTGCACATCCTGGCCGGATACAGCGGCAAACTCCTCCCACAGGATCAGCACGTCGGGGCTTTCATACAGGTAATCGGCCGTGCCGCCGGTGCCGCTGACGGGGTTGACGCCTTCATCCGAAGCGCCGTGCAGCGTAGGCAAACCCACCTCAACCGGCTTGCGGCCCGCTGCCAGCTGATCAAAGGTGTATTCCTGACCGTCGATATCCACGCTGTCGCCGCTGCAGAAATCCAGCCCGTACAGGAAAGTATCGGCGGATTTGGCCCGGTATTCATATACGATGCGCGTGCGGTAGCCGTCGCACAGCGCCTCGCGGACGGTCAGGGTGAACAGGTCGTTTTCACCGCCCTGCTGATCAAAGTCCTTCTGCACCAGGCTTTGCGCGGTGGGCAGGGGTTGGATGTCGGTGTAGGTATCCAGCACGCCCGTGGCGGTGAGGGCGATGGCCGTGCCCATCAGCGCCAGCACGGCGGCTGCGGCGATGCACACAATGCGCAGGGATAGCTTTTTCATGGGTTCTTCCTCCTTCAAATGGGCGAGGGTGGTTTCCATCCGCCCGGTAAAGGACGCGGGCGCCTGCTCATAGGCTCGCTGCCAATCGGATTGTTTCATAGCGCCGTATCCTCCTTAAGAAAGCTTTGAAGCTGCCGCCTGGCGCGCGACAGGCGGGATTTGACCGTGCCCTGGGGCACGCGCAGCAGGGAAGCCGTTTCGCGGATATCGTAGCCCTCCAGATAATAGAGCACCACGGCCGCGCGAAGGGTGGGCTCCAGCTGCTCGATGGCCTCGCGCAGCAGGGGATCGGGCGGCTCGGGCGCGATCTGCTCCGGAAGATTGTCCGATACGATCACGCGCTTTTTGCGCCGCTGCATGTCCACGCATACGCGGATGAGGATGCGCGTGAGCCAGGTTTTGAAGTATTGCTCTTCGCGCAGGGTGCGGCGCTTTTCCCAGGCGCGCAGCAGCGCCTCCTGCACCGCGTCGTCCCGGTCGGGCGGCGAGGCCAGATAGGCGCAGGCCACGCGGTAGAGCGATTGCGTCGCATCCCGCGCCTGGCGCGAAAATTCATCCTTGTCCATCGTGCGGCTCCTTTGCATGGTAATCAGCTGATTTCACCTATTAGACAGCTTGCCCGGCGCGGCGGTTCACGGAATAAAGAAAATAAATTTGTATTTTTTTAAGATTGAGCGGTAAAAAAGAAATAATAAAAGGGCCGCCATCCTTGACGACCCTCTTATATAGCGAATCAATCAGCGCTTTGAAAGCGCGTCTTCTACGGCGGCGATGATGCCGCGGCTTGTTTTGGTTGCGCCGGAAACAATATCAACCTGTGTGCTGCCGGCTTCTGCGATGCGGGAAGGCATTTGCACAATCGCGGGATCGGAGATACCAGGCGTTTCGGTCTGCTCAAGGATTTCAACGCTTGCGATGCGCTCACCATCCATCGTTACCTTGACGGTGATTTCGGCTACGCCAATGCCAACGCCGATGTATTCGTTTGCGCCGGTGGCTTCAAACACGGTATCCTGATCCTCAGCAAATGTCAGACGGCCGACGGCAGGCTGCTCTACCTTGATATAGGAGGTCAGCGCAGGCAGCGAGGCTTTGGCAACGGAAGCGTTGCGTCCGGCGATCTGACCGCTGATGATGGTTTCGGCAAGATTGCAGCCGCCCTGATAAATATCGGAGAAAATAGAACCGAATTCGCCCGCGCTGTACAGATTCGGGATGACGTTCTTATCCAGATCCAGTACTTCGCAGTTTTCGTTGCGTTCTGCGCCGCCCTGTGTATTGATGATGCCCTTTTCAAGCTTGAGCGCATAATAAGGCCCTTCTTCGCTGATGGGTACCAGCTTATCCGCCGGGCGGAAGAAGTAGGGATCTGTGCCGTCCGCACAGTTGCTGTTGTACTCGGCCACGGTGTTTTTAAGCGCGTCGCCGTCCAGACCGATCTTCTGCGCCAGCTCTTCCAGCGTATCAGCCTTTACGATGATGCCCTGCGCCACTTCTTCGGAGTTATCAGCGCTGTAGCCCTTGTAAATGGGGCCGGCCAGACGGCACGCTTCATCAAAAATGGCGTACATTTCGTCAAAGAGGATTTGCTGGAAGTATTCGCCATTATAGTAAACATGGCCGTGACGGGTTTTCTGGCTCTCATCGGTAAAGCGTCTTGCGTCGGGGCCGACGTTGATCATGGACAGGCCGGCCGTTACGTTCTGATCCATGGTCTCAAAGGGCATACGGCCGGAGTCAGCCAGCAGATATCCAACAAAGGGGCCGGAAATAGCGCCCATATGCCACAGGTTTGCATTGACCTCCTGAACCATGCGGATGCCGTCGCCGGTGTTGTAAAGAGAGCCGATGGGATACAGCTTGTTGTTCTGCGTATAGCACTCAATCATTTCTTCGTTGTTCTCAAAGCCGCCGCAAGCCATAACGACGCCGTTGAGGGCGCGAATGTTGTAGACAGTATCGCCGCGCTGTGCCTGTACGCCAATGACGGCTTTGGAAACGGGGTCCTGAACCAGATGCGTTGCAGGGGAATTATACCAAACGTCAATTTTCTCGCTGCGGGTCATTACATTGCGTCGGACCAGGTTCCAGTATTCGCCGTTGAATTCATCGGTAAACTTCGTTCCCTGCGGCAGATAGCAGGAGACGGCGAAGCCGTTTGCCTTTTCAGGGTGCTCGCTGGAGGGAAAATGGAAAGAATCAGCATTCATGCCCATGGAAACCAGCCACTCATGGGTTTTTGCAAGTCCTTCGCAGAAGACGTCGATCATCACGTCGCTTACAGTATCAAAGCCATTGCGCAGCGCACTGAAATACGCCTTGGCAGCAGGGAGCTGCTCTTCTGTAATGGTTGCGACAAACTGACCGGCATAGCGGGTGTTGCCGCCTTCATCGCCTTTGGGCGCTTTTTCAAGGATCAGCACCTGAGCGCCTTCGTCTGCCGCAGTAATGGCCGATACGCCGCCAGCGCCGCCAAAGCCGACGACGACAACGTCATACTGTGCATCCCAGCGGATGGTGTCGGCATAGGTCATTTCTTCGGCATGCGCTGAAAGCGTTAAGCTCAGCAGCATGAGCAGGCAGAGCATGAGGCAGCCTGCACGTTTTGTTCCAGCATTTTTCATCATGATGGATGGATCTCCCTTCGTATTGGCATGAAGCCGAATTCAAAAGTATTATAGAGACGGCAAAATGCCGCGTGCAATCGAACATTTGCATAAAACAAAAATGCGAAGAGTTTGACATGCATTGTGCTGTTATGGTAAGATGAATGTTAAATCAGGCGAAGGGCGGGAAGCATATGGACATGATGTCGCTCCAATGCTTTGTTGCGTTGGTAGATACAGAACGCTTTACTGCGGCGGCGGAGCTGATGTTTATGTCGCAGCCGTCGTTCAGCCGGCGAATCAAAGAGCTGGAAGCGGAATTGGGCCTGCTCCTGGTAGAGCGTTCCACGCGCAGAATCCGCATTACAGAAGCCGGAAAGATTGTTTATCGTTATGCGTGCAATATCCTGCAGGAGGAACGGCGGATGCGGGATGAGCTTAAAATCGAGGACGGAAAGGAAAAGCCGTCGGTTACGATTTGCTATCCATCCCTGATGCTGAACTGGATCAGCGGCCTTTTTACATATCTAAAAGAGAAACTGCCCGGAATAACGGTTCATTATTATTTGGCGGACGGCGATGCAGCCGATATAGGCAATGGCCTGATGGAGGGCCGCTGCGATCTGATGATTTTTCCGGAGCATAGTTTGAATCAGCTGCACGACGTGCAGTATCTGCCATTGATGAAGTCTCCGTATTGCGCGGTACTGTCGGAAAGCAGCCAGCTGGGCAAGAAGGAAAATGTGGAGATAGAGGATTTAAAGGAACTGACGATTTTGCACTTTGGCACCGTAGGCGTACAAAAAATGGAGCATGATATAATGCTTGCACTGCGAAAAAACGGTTGCTATCCGCCCCGAATTGAATATGTGTTTAACCTGGATGAAATGGAGTTTCGCATTGCAATGGGAAATAGCTATGCGATTTTACCGTCATTTCTTAAAGACTACTCTTCAAAAAAACTCCAATTCGTTCCTATTAAAAATTTTCCACTTAACGGAGACCGCGTTTGTATTTGGAAATCGGATAATAAGAATCCGGTTTTGAAAGATGTAATCCTTGAAATCGGACATTGGAAGGAAGAAACGAGTAATCGCTCTGCATTTATGCAGAAAATAAAATAATCCTTTGATTCATTCAGCAAGCTGGCTGCGTTTTCAATTAATCAGCGCTGCCTGCAAAGCCGCGCGTATATTCATGCTAATGTATTGTAGCTGGATATTTCATTGCGCAAAAAATTATTTGCTGATTGTCCTCGGCCGCCGGATGCTTCAGCCGACGCATATATAACTGTATGTTTTTTCCACATTTCCCGCGCTTCCATATTGACGCAATCGGCCGGATTTGGTAAGATAAAAGAACAAAAACGCCGCGCACATCGAATAAGCGGCGATAATAAAAAGGAGGAACTCTCATGTCTTTCAAAAAGCTGATCTGTCTCCTGCTTAGCCTGGCGTTGGCGCTGGGCCTTGCCCTGCCCGCGCTGGCCGAAGGCGGCGCGCTGGAAGGCAAGCTGGTTATTCTGCATACCAACGATGTTCACGGCCGCGCCGTGTCCGCCAATGGCGTATGGGGCTATGCCGCCATCACGCAGGTGAAAAAGGACCTGGAGGCTCAGGGCGCGCAGGTGCTGCTGCTGGATGCGGGCGACGCTTCTCAGGGCACGCCCCTGGTCAACCTGGACTACGGCAAGACGGCCTTTGAGTTCATGAACGCCGCTGGCTACGACGCGATGGCGCCCGGCAATCATGAGCTGGACTGGGGCATCGACAACCTGCTGCAGAACGCCGAGCTTGCCAACTTCCCCATCCTGGCCGCCAACATCACCGATAAAATCAGCGGCGAGCTCAAATTCAAGGATCATGTGATCTTTGAAAAGGGCGATTTCAAGGTGGGCGTGTTCGGCCTGGACACCCCCGAGGCCATGACCAAGACCCATCCTGACAAGGTGCGCGGCATCACCTTTGCCGCGGGCGAGGAGCTGTATGCCTGCGCGCAGGCGCAGGTTGACGCGCTGAAGGAAGCGGGCTGCAACCTGATCGTGTGCGTCGGCCACCTGGGCGTGGATGACGAGAGCACCGGCAACCGCTCCAAAGATGTGATTGCCAACACCACCGGCATCGACCTGTTCATCGATGGCCACAGCCACACCGTCATCGACGGCGGCAAGGAAGTGGAAAGCAAGACCGAGGGCGTGAAGACCCTGCTGGTTTCCACCGGCGAGTATTTCGGCAATATCGGCTATGTCGTATTCGACGGCGAAAAGCTGACCGCCAAGCTGTGGAAGTGCGACAGCAACATTCTGTCTGACATGTACAAGCCCTGCGACGCCGAGGTTGCCGCCGTGGTAAACGGCCGCAATGAAGCGGTGGAAGCGCAGCTGTCCGCGGCCTTCGCCAAGACTGAAGTGGATCTGGATGGCAACAAGGCTCCCGGCGTGCGCACGCAGGAAACCAACCTGGGCGACTTTGCGGCGGATGCGATCCTGTGGTCTGCGCAGCAGGCCATGGGCGAGCAGGTCGTGGCCGCCCTCACCAACGGCGGCGGCATCCGCGCCTCCATCAAGGCCGGCGATATCACCATGAAGGATATGAAGACCATCTTCCCCTTCGGCAACCAGGTAAGCGTGCTGACCGTGACCGGCGCGGAGCTGCTGGAAGCGCTGGAAGCGGCTACCTTCTCCACCCCCGACGCCATCGGCGCGTTCCCGCAGGTAGCGGGCATCGTGTTCACCATCGATACCACTGTGCCCTTTGAGCAGGGCGAGCAGTATCCCGATTCCACCTACTTTGCGCCCAAGAATCCCGGCGCGCGCGTGACCATCGAAACCGTAGGCGGCCAGGCCTTTGATAAGGACGCGCTGTACACCATCGCCACCAACGATTTCACCGCCGCGGGTGGCGATACCTATTATGCCTTCAAGTATGCCAATGCGACCGCCGGCTACAAGACGGGCGTGGCGTTGGAGGACGCGCTGGTTAATTATGTGCAGCAGGTGCTGGGCGGCGTTGTGGGTCAGCAGTATGCGCAGCCCCAGGGCCGTATCACCATCAAGTAATCTCACCGCAACAGGGATTGCCGGGCAGCAACGCTCGGCAGTCCTTTTTTGTTGTCCTGTTTTATGGGCGATGTTTTCAAATCCCGCTTCCACTGTTATAAAACGGCGGAAGCTTTATTTTTTAACGTCCATTTTGATCACCTTCCTCGTCAAACGTGTGAAAGGAGGCGAACGGCGTGCAAACAGATGAAACGCGGGACGGGCAGGCTGCGCTGGAGCGCCTGATGGCGCAGTACGGCACGGCGCTGCTGCGCTATTATCAGGGAATGAAGGTGAACGATGTAGCCCAGGCGCTGCGGACAACGCGCAGTGGGGTGAAGCATCGGCTCAAGCAGGCCAATAAGCTGCTGCGCACGCAATTGGAAGGGTGGTATTACGATGAAGAATGATCTGCGGCAAAGCGTGGATCGCGCGTTTGCCGGGGCAACCTGGGACGAGGCGCATGCCCGGCGCGTGATCTCAAGAATTGAAGAAAGAAAACAACCTGTGATGAAACGAAAGCTGACTGCGGCGCTGGTATGCGCTCTGGTTCTTGTGCTGGCAAGCGCCTGCGCGCTGGCCGCCGTGTTTGTACAGTGCTCGGAGCGCAGCAACGTTGTGCTTACTGCCCGCAACGCGCTGACGCGCCAATGTCGCTTCACGCCGGGTATGCTGGCGCTGTTCAGAGCGGATGTGCAAAAAAACGCCGGTGGGGATTATACCGTTACCTTTACCACCAACGAAGGTATTCCCGGAACGCTGCTGCGCGTTTACAGCGTGCATGTGAACGGCAGCACGGCTGTCGCCAACTGGAGCTATGACGGTCACGCGGGAGATATGGATCACTGGGATGCGAGCATCATTGGCAGCCTATCTGGCGGAGGATGCGGAATCTGTGATGAAGGGAGCCTTGTACGCACCGTATCATCAATATACGTTGCAGGTGCGTTCCACGGTCAAGGCTCAGACGACGCCTACGCCCACTCCCTTTACGCTGCTTACCCGGCGCCCGCCCAAGGAGGACGAAGTACGCTATGATGGTGAGATTTCGCGCATCGTCGATGCGGGTTCGCAGGATATTGCTCAGGATCGTGCAGAGGAGCTGGGCAAGACCGCACTGTTGGAGGACTTTGGCCTGACCAAGGAGGGTTTTGAAGCTGAGGGCAGCGAACTGGTTTACGTCACGCTGTATCAGCGTCCCAATGGACAGCGAATATGGGATCTGGACTGGTATATCCCTGCTGTAAACGGTATAGAATGGAGCTGCTGTGTTCGACTGGATGCGCAGACGGGTGAGATTCTGGACTGCGACGCGGTAACAGGCGGCATTGGCTAAGCGAAATATCAATAAAGCGCCGAGGGAGGAAACTCCCTTGGCGCTTTTGTGTAGGAGAAAAGGGACGAGAGACGTTACTGATCGCTCAGGTTCAGCACAGGCAGGGTGGTGGAGTCGCCGCCGGCCATGTAGGTGGGCAGCTTGCCATCCCAGCTGGATACCTGGGTGTACTCAATCAACTCGGGCGTAAGCGACTGGGCGATTTGCCGGTTGGCCTCAGCCTGGGCTTCGGCCTGCGCACGGATGGCATAGGCTTCCGCGTCGGCGTTGATCTTCTGCACGTTGGCCTCAGCCTCGGCGGCAATCTTCTTGCGCTCGGCCTGCTGCTGAGCCTCCATGGTGGCCTGCTCCTGCTCGATCTCAGCCTTCAGCTTGCCCTGCTGCGCCACCTGCTTGGCCTCCACCGCATCGGTAAAGGCGTCGGCAAAGTCGATATCCTCAATGGATACGCTGATGATATTGATGCCGTAGCCGCTCATTTCGCGGCTCAGCATCTCGCGGGTCTCAATGGACAGGCGATCACGGGAGGAAATCAGCTCCTCTGCCGTGTACTTGGAAAATACAGCCTTGAGGTTTTCCAGCAGGCGGGGCGAAACCAGGGTGTTGTAGTAGTTGGTACCCACGTCCTTGAACAGGTTCATGGCCGTGGTCTTATTGATGTTATAGTTGATGGAGCCGATCACCTGCACCTGTTGGATATCGCTGGAGAAGGCCTGCGTGTTGTAGCTGGTTTTCTGCTCGCGGTTATCCATCACAGTGACCACCTGGAAGGGGCTTTTCAGGTGGAAGCCCGCATCCAGCGTGTAGTCGGCCACCTTGCCGAAGGTGGTCAGGATGCCGGTATAGCCAGTGGGCACGATGGCGGTGCAGCCGCCGTATACAATCAGCGCCAGTACAATGGCTACTGCGGCGATCACGCCCGCGCGGATTAGCTTTTTATTGCCGTTTTTGCGGGGAGCGGGGTTGGCGTTGGGGTAAGCGTTCATGGATGAAAAATCCTCCTGTTTTTCGATTACGGTCAGATTTTACCATAATAAATCCCCATACCGCAAGGGCAGGGGGATAAAATATACGCAGGGCTGCTTTAATTGTCCGTTTTGCTGTCCGCAAGCCTGGCGGAAAGGATTTCCTGCGCGCGTTCTTCCTCAAACTGGCTCATGTACAGCTTGTAATAGCTGCCCTTCATGCGAAGCAGCTGTTGATGCGTGCCCTGCTCCTTGATCTTGCCATCCTCGATGACCAGGATGCGGTCGGCCGAGCGGACGGTGGACAGGCGGTGGGCGATGATAAAGGACGTGCGGCCCGTAAGCACCTGGGAGATGGCCTGCTGAATCATGACCTCGGTTTCAGTATCGACGGAGGAGGTGGCCTCATCCAGGATGAAGATGCGCGGGTTGCTCAGGATCGCGCGGGCAAAGGAAATCAGCTGCTTTTCGCCCGTGGACAGCCGGCTGCCGCCCTCGCCTACATCGGTGTCATAGCCTTTTTCCATCTTCAGGATAAAGGGCTCGGCGTTTACCAGCTGCGCCGCGCGGCGAATCTCCTCGTCCGTAGCGTCCAGCTTGGAATAGCGGATGTTATCCCGAATGGTGCCCGAGAACAGCCGCGGCTCCTGCAGCACATAGCCCAGGTTGGATTGCAGCCACAGCTGGCTGCGCTTGCGGTAGTCCACGCCGTCGATTTTGATTTCGCCGCCCGTAGGCTCATAGAAGCGGCATACCAGATTGACCACGGTGGATTTGCCCGCGCCCGTGGGGCCGACCAGCGCGATGGTCTCGCCCGCCTTGACGTGCAGGTTAAAGTCCGTCAGCACGCGCTCGCCATCCTGATACTTGAAGTCCACGTGCTCAAAGTCGATATCGCCGTGCAGCTCGGGCCAGTTTTCACGCTTGGGATGGAAGTTATCGCCAAACTGCGCCACTACCTCGGGGCTGTCCACAATGTCGGGCTGGGTGTCCAGCAGCGTCATCACGCGCTCGGCCGCGGCCTGTGCCGACTGCATTTCGCTGAACACGCCGGCAATGTTGCGCACGGGCTCGAAAAACTGCACCGTGTAATTGACGAACACCTGAATAACGCCCAGGGACATGGCCCCAGCCAGCACCAGGTTTCCGCCGCGCCAGAGGGCGTAGGCTGTGGCCAGCGAGCCCAGGGAAATAACGATGGGCAGATACAGGGCGTTGAGCGACGCGGCGCGCACGGAGGAGCGGCGCATCTCGTGGGTCAATTCGCCAAACTCCTGCATGTTGGCTTCCTCGCGCACCAGGGTTTTGGTGGTTTTCGCGCCCATGATGCCTTCGTTAAACGCGCCGGTGATGCGGCTGTTGGTCTTGCGCACGGCGCGCCAGCTCTTGAGGATCTTCTGCTGAAAATAAAAGCTGATAACGGCCAGCGGCGGCAGCACCACCATCACGGCCAGACCCAGCTTCCAGTTGATGGTCAGCATCGTGACCGAGCACATCACCAGCATCACTACGCCCCAGAACAGATCCAGCAGGCTCCAGCCGATGGTTTCGGCCAGGCGCTGGATATCGCTGGTCATGCGGCTCATCAGATAGCCGACGGGCATGCGGTCATAATAGGAAAAGGGCAGCTCCTGCAGCTTATGGAAGGCCTCCTGGCGGATGTTGTAGCATACGCCCACCTCGATTACGCCGCCCAGATACAGGAAGGCGTAAATGGTGGCGACCTGCACAATCACCAGCATTGCATACAGGAAGATAAAGCCCGCCATGGTGTTGCCGGAAAACAGGGCGGACGCCGAACCGACCATGTTGTACATCAGCCGAGCCATGGCGCCCGAGGGGGCCTGTGCGCCCGTGCCGGGAATCAGATAGTCGATCGCGTAGCTGGTCAGCAGCGGAAAGGCCACGTCGCATAGGGCGCTGATGGCCATCGACAGGGCCAGTGCAGCCAGGTGCGGATAATACTGCCGGGCATGATGGAAAATTTTGCGCCACAGGGAGAGGTCGAATTTTTGCGTATAGTCTTTTTCCTGCGTCTGCTGCATGTCTTCAGTTCACCTCCTGGGCGCTGTGGCGGGCAAATTCCTCCTCCAGCGCGGTCTGGATGTTAAAGATGCGCGCATACAGGCCGGGCTGATGAATCAGCTGCTGATGCGTGCCCTGCTGGATGATGTGACCATCCTCCACCACCAGGATCAGATCGGCCTGCGAGAGCGTCACCACGCGATGGCTGATGATGATGGTGGTGGTATCGCGGCTATGCTCCTTGAGGGCATGGCGGATGGCCGCGTCGGTTTCGGTATCCACGGCGGACAGGGAATCGTCGAAGATCAGGATATCGTTGTCCTTCATCAGGGTACGGGCAATGGCAATGCGCTGCTTCTGGCCGCCAGAGAGCGTTACGCCGCGCTCGCCTACCACCGTATTCCAGCCGTTTTCGCTATCCTCGATAAAGCTAAGGGCGCTGGCGTCCACGGCCGCGCGTTCAATGGCCTGCTGGGAGGGATGGGAGACGGCGATGCCCACGTTGTCGCGCAGCGTCTTGGAATACAGGAAGGGCTCCTGCAGCACCAGGCCTACATGGGCGCGCAGATAACTGCGGTCAATCTTCTGGATATCCATGCCGCCGATGGTGATGCGGCCGCTCTGCGGCTCAAAGAGGCGCTGCATCAGGTGTACGATGCTGCTCTTGCCGCTGCCCGTAGCGCCCAGGATGGCCACGGTTTTGCCGGCGGGGATGGTAAAGCTCATATCCTGCAGGACGTTGCGGTTGCTGTCATAGCCGAAGGTGACGTGATCAAACACGATATCCCCGTTCAGGGGAGGCTGGATAGCGTCCGGCTCGGCAGGCTCCACGGGCGCGCGGAGGATCTCGTCAATACGCTCCACAGCCACAAAGCTTTTGCCTGCGTCGGACAGAATGCGGCCCAGCTGGCGGATGGGCCATAGGAGCTTGCCCACATAGCTGGTAAACACCACCATGGTGCCCACGGTGATTTCGCCGCGTGCGGCAAAGAGCACGCACATGATCAGCGTAATGCCGCTTTGGATCATGCACATGGTATCGCTGCCCGCCCAGTACACGGCCAGGAGCTTGCTTACCTTGAAGGATTTCTTTTTATAATCCGCGCTTGCGCCAGTGAATTTTTCCACTTCATATTGCTGTTGGCCAAAGGCGCGCACCACGCGCACGCCGGTCAGGTTTTCCTGCAGCACGGCGCTGAGGCGACCCTCGGATACGTCCGCATCGCCAAAGGCCTTGACCACCCACTTGAAGAACAGAAACGCAAAGCAGAAAATGGCCGGCACCATCACCATACTGATCAGCGCTAACTTTACGTTTTTGCTGAACAGCATCGTCAGCGCCACCACGATCATCAGCACCGAGGATACCACCGCCAGCAGCTGGCTGGCCAGAAAGCGGCGCACGGTATCCACATCGCTGGTGCAGCGCTGCACCATATCGCCCGTTTCGGCCTTTACATGATAGCTGAAGGGCAGGTGCTGGATGTGCTCATACAGCCGTTCGCGCAGGTACAGCGCCACATTTTCGCCCGCCTTGCTTTGCCAGCGACCCTTGAAAAAGTTGATTGCGCCGCCCACAATATTCAGCCCCACCAGCGCCAGACCAACGATCCACAGGTTGCGCGCCATAAAGCCAGGGCCGCCCCAGCTATCCACCCAGCGGTTGACAAACGCCGGCATGGTGGAGGGCTGGCCGCTGAGATAATAGTCCAGCGTTTCGGCCAGCAGCAGGGGGGTCAGGTAATCGATGACCACGCTGATCAGCACGCACAGCGCCGCCCCGATAAAGAGCCATTTATTTTGCGCCACCAGCTTGCCCATCAAGCGCATCCTTCGCTTGTTCATAGGATCAATCACCTCTCCTTTCGCATTGAAAAAAACATAGAAAAAGAGCGTCCGCATGCGTGCAGGCAGCAGACGCTCTCTATGATGCGCTTAAAAAGCCCAAGCGCAATCCAAGGGCGGCTGCGCATGCGTATCAAAGGCGTCCCTTGCCTGAGCACAGGGAAACAAAGTAACCGAAGATTCAATGTTGCGCACGCTGCAGCCTCCTTTCCATGTTTGTTTATGTGCCGGTGTAAGTATCTGGCACAAGAGGTATTCTATCACAGCCGCTTTCGGGCTGTCAACACGAAGCAGGATCCTTTTGCAAATTTACAGCCCGTTGATGGTATTGTACAGCGAACGATTGAAGGGACGGCGCGCCTTGAGGGCTTTCTCGATGTCCTCATGATACACCTTGCCGTGCTTCATACCGATCACGCGGTTGCTTACGCCATGCTGCAGCAGGTTGACCGCCAGCACGCCGGATTCAAAGGCGAAAGTGGCGTCGCGGGCCGTGGGCTGAGCGCCGCGCTGGGTGTAACCGATCACCGTATGGCGCACCTCGGGGAAGGAGCCATCGGGCATGGTGGTCTTGCGCTTGAGCACGCTGGCAAAGCGATAGGCCGTCATGGGTTCGCCCTCAAACACTTCCTTGCCGTAGGGCTTGAGGAACTTGTACACATCAAAGGGCGCCATCATTTCCCAGCTGCCCTCGGCCACCACGATGGTGCTGCGGTAGTTGCCGCGGTCGATCTGGCTTTGCAGGCGATGGGCAATCTCATCCACCGTCCAGCGCTTGGCCTCGGGGGCAATGACGATTTCCGCGCCCGTGGAGGCGGCGGTCATCAGGGCGATATCGCCGCAGTGACGGCCCATGACCTCCACCACATGGGGACGGTCGTGGGAACGGGAGGTGGCGCGGATGGAGCGCACCGCGTCCACGCACACGTTGACGGCGGTGTCAAAGCCCAGCGTCATTTCGGTGTAGGCCAGGTCGTTATCGATGGTGCCGGGGATGCCGATGCAGGGGATGCCCTGCTCGCACAGCGCGCGTGCGCCCTGGAAGCTGCCATCGCCGCCGATGACGATCAGGCCGGCCACATCCATATCGCGCAGCAGCTTGGCCGCGCGAGCCTGCACAGCCTTATCCTTGAACTCCACGCACCGGGCGGTACGCAGCTGCGTGCCGGGCAGGTCGGCGATATCCAGCGCCTTTTCCAGATTCAGTTCCATAAAATCGGTTTTGGGGCTTTTGCCCAGCAGGCCGTTAAAGCCGCGATCTACGCCCAGCAGGGGCATGTTGAGCAGCGCCGCGCTGCGGGCGATAGCGGTAACCGCCGCGTTCATGCCAGGGCTGTCGCCGCCGCTGGTCAATACAGCAATGTAAGGCATAAAAAGTTCATACTCCTTTCAAACGCGGCCGCGCCGCGGAAGACTGCTTTGGTATCGCGCATTGGAACGATTCCGCTTTAAAGAAATCGCCGAATGATTATAGCACAATACATCCCCAATAGGCAATTCTAATTTTCACTTTTTTGATCGATTTCGCCCTGTTTCCGCCCACGGTGCAGGATTTTTTGCCGCCGCCGTCGAAAAAGATATGGGAATGATTCTTTAATAGCGTTTATTGGGGGAAACCATTTGTGACCTATTCTGCCCTGCCTGAGGATTACGCCGCGCGCGCGCTGTCGCTGTGCATCATGCAGCCCACCGTTTCGGGCGGCGACGCGGGGATATTCCGCCGCCTGCATACGCTGCTGCGGCAGCTGTTTCCGCGGCTTTTTTCGCTGTGCAGCTGCGAAACCTTAGGCGGCGGCGCGCTTTTGCTGCATCTGCCCGGCGCGCCGGAGGGGCAGCCGCTGGTGTTTTTATCGCATCTGGATGTGGTCAGCCCCGGCGATATCAGCGCCTGGACGTATCCGCCCTTTGGCGGCGAAACGCACGGCGGCTACATCTATGGCCGCGGGGCGGCGGATATGAAGGGTCATTTGGTTGCCCTGTTAACGGCTGCCGAGGGGC
>OLNF01001603.1_pt1 | contig 19067 bp, 23 predicted proteins | sample 1673061 | NCBI WGS metagenome assembly OLNF01 (sample SAMEA3136751, study PRJEB25190) | human gut metagenome
GATCGCGTGCGACCGGCTGCTGCTGAAGAAGAAGCCTCAGGCAGAGCGATTCTATCGTATGCTCCATCCGGTCGATCTCGGCGTCGATCGGCGCGACCTTTTTTGCCGCCTCCGCGTCTCCTTCTCCGAGCGCACGGTCCGCAAGAGATATGACCTCCTCGCAGAGTGCGCCCATTCGTGTAAGCTCCTCATTCAGCGTTGAAAGCTGTTCGTCAAAACGGCTTCTCATTATCCGAACCTCCCTGTGATATAATCTTCGGTGCGTTTGTCCTCCGGCTGCTCGAACATTTTTTCCGTGCTTCCGTATTCTATGAGATCTCCGAGGAGGAAAAACGCCGTATTGTCCGAGATGCGGACCGCCTGCTGCATGTTGTGAGTCACTATGACTATAGTATACCTGTTTTTCAGTTCGATTGCAAGTTCTTCTATCTTGGAAGTTGAAATCGGGTCGAGCGCGCTGGTCGGCTCGTCCATGAGCAGCACATCCGGCTCGACGGCAAGAGCGCGTGCGATGCACAGTCTCTGCTGCTGTCCGCCGGAAAGTCCGAGTGCGGATTTCTTCAGTCTGTCCTTGACCTCATCCCATATCGCCGCACCGCGGAGAGAATTCTCGACGATCTCGTCAAGCTTCGCGCGATTGCGGATTCCGTGTGTGCGCGGACCGTATGCGATGTTGTCGTATATGCTCATCGGAAACGGATTTGGCTTCTGAAATACCATGCCGATCTCCCTGCGCAGTTCGTTTACATCCGTCGCCGGGTCAAAGATGTCCTTTCCGCGGTAGCGGATGTCTCCGGTTATCTTCACTCCGGAGATAAGATCGTTCATGCGGTTGAGCGTTTTGAGAAATGTCGATTTTCCGCAGCCGGACGGCCCTATCAGCGCAGTTATCGCATTCTCCTCGATGTCTATGCTTACGTTTTTCAGCGCCTGCGCGGTCTTGTTGTACCACAGGCACAGATCCTTTACCGAAATAACACTGTTCATTTATTTTACCGCCGCTTTCGGATTGCGAAAGCTTCCTTTCCGATTACCGACCGGACTTGTCCGATCAGAGGTTCTTTTTCCTTGTGAAGTATTTTCCGACAAGCGATGCGGACAGATTTATGATAACGGTGAGTATCATAAGTATCGCCGCGATTGCGAAGGCGACGCCGAATTCGCCGTCCTCCTTTGCGTACACATAAAGCGCGACCGTGAGCGTCGCTCCGGCGCTCGTAAGTCCTTCCCAGATTCCGTTCAGCGCATGGGCAAATCCGGCGGTAAACAGAAGCGCCGCGGATTCCCCGAGAATTCTTCCGACGGAGAGGATGCAGCCCGTCACGATACCGTCAACGCATCCGGGAAGTACGACCGTGCGGATCACGCGCCACTTGCCCGCGCCGAGTCCGAAAGCGCCCTCTCGGTAGCTCTGCGGCACGGTCTTCAGGCTCTCCTGGGTCGTGCGCATCACGGTGGGAAGATTCATTATGACAAGCGTGAGCGCGCCCGCCATGAGCGATGTTTTCATGCCGAAGAACTGACAGAAGAACAGCATTCCGACAAGTCCGTAAATTATCGACGGTATGCCGGACAGCGTTTCCGCCGCGTATTCGACGGCGGCGACGATCCTTTTGCTTTTCGCGTATTCGGTGAGGTATATCGCCGCACCCACTCCGAGCGGTATCACGACGGCAAGCGTCGCCGCGACGATATACAGCGTATTGAGTATATCGGGAAGTATGCCTATATTACCGTAGAGCGCGCTCGGCTTTGTGGAAACGAGCTTCCATGTGATGTTCGGTATGCCCCTGTACATTATGTAGCCGATCATAAACAGGACGAGCGCGACGGTGAGCAACGTGCACAGCAGCATCAGCGTGCGCATGATCCCGACATAGGCTTTTCTTCCCGCAGGTAACGGTTTGTTTTTCACACTCATCTCTCCTTGCTTCTTTTAAGGAAAAAGTTCAGCGCCGCGTTTATCATCATGATGAATAAGAACAGCACAAGCGCGATTGAGAAGAGCGCCTGCTGCTGCAGGCTTCCGTCTGCGGCGTATGACATTTCGCTTGCGACTGCGGTCGTGAGAAAGCGCACGCTTTCGAAAAGCGACGGCATATTCGGCGCGTTTCCGGCGACCATCATGACCGCCATTGCTTCGCCGATCGCCCTTCCGACGCCGAGGACGACCGATGCCGCGATGCCGCTTTTCGCAGCCGGCACCGATACTCTGAAAAATGTTTCGATATCCGTCGCGCCGAGCGCAAGCGAAGCGTCCTCGTACTCCTTCGGGACTGCCTCAAGCGCGGTGACCGACACCTTGATTATCGAAGGAAGTATCATCACGCAGAGGACGATGATCGCGCAGAGCAGGCTCGCGCCGTCGGGCACGTCAAACAGCTTGCGTATTCCCGGAACGAGCACCATCATTCCGACAAGTCCGTACACGACGGACGGTATCCCGGCAAGCAGACCGACGGCGGAGCCGACTGCAGCCTTCACCTTGGGAGGAGCGACCTTCGCAAGATACACTGCGGTCATGAAGCCGATCGGCACTCCAACGGCGATCGCACCCGCCGTTCCGTAAATGCTCGTGAGGATAAACGGAAGAATTCCGTATTCCGGCTCGGCGGCGGTCGAAGCCCACTTCGTGCCGAACAGGAATTTCATGATTCCGATCTTTCTAATCGCAGGGATTCCCGATATAACAAGGTAAACGGTGATCAGGAGAACGCATGCCACGGTCACAAGACCGAGGATAAGGAATATTCCGTGTATTATGTTTTCGGCGAGATTCTTTTTGTTTTTCATCGTTTTTCCGCCTTTCATCCGCAGAAAGCGGCGCCTTCCGTATTTCAAACGGAAGAGTGCCGTACATTCTGCCGGGTTATTCTCAGTTTGCGGGGACTGCGCCTGCATCGCTGATTATCTTTGAAGCGTCTGCGGAGGTTACGAAGTCGAAGAACTTCTGTGCCGCATCCGAAAGCTTGGTATCCTTCTTTGTCACAAGGACGAACGGACGCTGTACCGGGTAGGTTGCATCCTTGACGGTCGCCTCGCTCGGAGCAACTCCGCCGATTGTAAGAACCTTGACGCTTTCCTTGACTGCGGCGAGTGAAGCATATCCGATCGCGTTGGGGTTTCCGGCTACCGTGGTAATAACATCTCCGGTGGAGGTGAGCTCCTGACGGTACCTGCACTTGCTTTCCGTCTTTGTGATGGATTCGAAGCCGTCTCTCGTGCCGCTTCCCGCCTCGCGTCCGATGAGGACGATCTCGGCGTCGTTTCCGCCGACATCCTTCCAGTTCGTGATCTCGCCGGTGAAGATCGATGCGACGGTTTCAAGGTCAAGTCCGCTCACCGGGTTCTCGGGATTCACGATGATCGCGATGCCGTCGTAGGCAAGCACGGTCCCCTCAAGTCCCTTTGCCTTTTCTTCATCCTTGAGCGCGCGGCTCGAAAGTCCGATGTCGCAGCGTCCCTCGGATACTGCGGTTATGCCGGAGCCCGATCCGGTTGCGTTGTATGTAAATGCGATTCCGTTCTTTTCCTGAAATGCTTCACCGAGAGCGCTGATCACCTTTGACATTGAGGTGGAGCCGTCGGTCGAAACGGATGATGTCTCCTTCTTTCCGCAGGAGGCGAACGCGGTCAGTGCAAGCACTGCCGCAAGTGCGATAACGATAATTTTTTTCATATGAACGATCTCCTTTTCATTTCTTCTTTATTTCTTTTTCATGCTGCAAATACATGATAAATCTTCAGTGTAAAATGAAAAAGATTCGTTTTGTCAAATTCGTGTAAAATCGAAAAAAATCATAAAAATACCCCCGATTCGGGGCATCCCGAATCGGGGGCTGTGCTGTTTTTACTTCGGCACACTGCATTTTTTAATTTTTCGACGCGCGGCGCATCAGTCGGCAGTTTCGGTCACGGTGTTCGCCGAATACGTCCAATCGACCCTTTTTCCGTTTTCGGTGAGAAACACTTCGCTGCCGTCGATCCCGATACCGAGCACGCGAGCCTCGCCGCTTCCGTCCTGCGCTTTCGCTCTGACCGTCGGCTCGCCTTTTCCATCGGCACCGAAGCTGATAACATAATTAGAGGCGGGGCAGAAAAATCCTTCCGCGCGGCATTTGAATCCGTCATACACCGACACGGTGAATGAAAATACTCCCGATGTCATACCCATGCCGAGGCAGAGCTTTTCCTCTCTGCCGTCACCGTCCGTATCGTAAAATACCGTTCCGTATGCGGACTTTATGTAATAATCGTCCGGCACCTGAAAGCTGAGCGCCGAGGTGCAGTTTGCGTAAATGCCGTCGTCCTCTCCCGGAATGACAGTCGAGGAAAGGTATCGGCCCAGGTAGCCGTTTCCGGTCACGTCCGTACTGTCCGCAAGCAGATACATATCGGAGCTCACATCCCGTATGCTGTATGCGGAGCGGACAAGGTATTTATATTCGTTTTCACTCAGAAACTGCTTCTTTCCGTAATCGGGACTGTTTATATCGGTCTCCCATTTCCAATCCCAAAAGCGGAATATGTATTTCCCGTTTTCATGCCGCAGCTCCTTCACGAAATACTCGTCTCCCTGATCCGTGTACTCCTGATATATCCGCACCGCCGCGTCCTGTCCGTCGGCGGAGCGATTCACGAAATCCACCCAATATTTTTCACCGGAAACAAGGCGGCTTCCGTCCATGACGACGCATCCGTCGCGCTTTGCCTCGCTGACCGTGTAGCCCTCCCTGATATCCTCAAGGGACTTCCACATGTTCTCGGGCGTGGGGTCGGTGATTTCCGAATCTGCGGGATCGGTCGTGTCGGAGGGCTGACCGGGCTGCGTATCCGCCGCATTTCCCGAAGAATCGGACGGTGGGCGGACGGGGTCGGTAAGCGTACACGCGGAGAGCAGCACGCATACGGTAAGCGCGGCGACGACAAGGCGCGCCGACGGTTTTTTATAGCCGAGTACCCTCTTTATTCGCCGTCTGACGCAATTTGAGCCGAACGCAAGCGGGCATGCCGCGGTATAGGTGCGCGGCGCGCTGCACGAAAGCATCGCCTGAGAATAATCCGCCTTCTCCTGCGGGCTGAGCGATCTCACCACCCGTTCGTCGCAGGCAAACTCGATATCGCGGCACATGAGTATGTACGCTGCCCATATGACGGGATTGAACCAATACACCGAGAGCAGAAGGAACGACGCGGGCTTTATGATATTGTCGCGGCGGGCGATGTGCGCCTTTTCGTGCGCGATCATGTATCCCGCCTCACGCTCGCCGACGCCGAACGGGAGAAATATCTCCGGTCGGAATATTCCGAAGGTGAACGGTGCGCTCACGCGCTCACTCTGCCTGATGTTATCCCGCAGAAGGACCGCCGTGCGCGTCCTTCTTCTGAGCATTGCGCAGCTCACCGACGCGTAGGCGATCATGGAGCACACTCCGCCGAGCCACACGGCGGATGCGGCACCGAGCGGCGTGAAGTGTGAAGCTTTCGCATTCGGTGATGCTCCGTCATATGAGGGGGGTGCACTCCGGTTTTTGTTCCCTTCGAGCATATCGAATTTGCCGGCATATGCAGCATCGTATGAAGGCTCCGATTTTTGATCCTGCGCGGGAGAGTCAGACGAATCGGTGATTACTTCTTGCCCGCCGGATAAGGGAGTATATGCCCCGGACGCAAAAGTGCCGGAGGAATTCGATTCTTCGGAAGCAAAGCCCGAGGCGGAATTCAGAACTTCGATCCCCGTGCGGAAAACGATCTGCGACGGATACGCGCCCGCCGTGCCGAAGCTCTCGGTCGTCGGGATCATGCTGAGCGGGCTTTCAACGGAAAACGGAATCACAAGTCTGAGCGCAACCGTTCCCCACATTACAAGGCTGATCCACCGCGGTGCTTTTCTGAACAGTGCTCGGAATACGATCACTGCAAGCACGACCCACGACGCGGCGATGCTCATGTTAAGAAGCTTGAGAAAAACGTCAGTCATCATTTTCAGCCTCCTCTCTGAATCGGTCGATCATGTCCTGTATTTCGTCAATCTGCGCGCGGCTCAGCCGTCGCTCCTTGGTGAAAGCGGCGATGAACGCCGGGAGCGATCCGCCGAATCTCTTCTCGACAAGCTCGTCTATCTCCGCCGCGCCGACCTCGTCCTTTGACACGAGCGAGGTGACCAACGTATCCTCGTTTTTGAGGACGCCGCGCTCCGAAAGCCGCTTTATCACGGTATACACCGTCGTCGGCTTCCAGCCGAGCTCCTCGCCGCAGAGCTTTACAAGCTCGCTGCTCTTAATCGGTTCGTGCTCCCAGAGGATAAGACAGAAGCGGTATTCGCTTTCAAATATCTTCGGGGTGTCCATGCTTTTTCTCCTTTCACACTTTCGCCGCGGTACGGTCCGCACCGTCCGCAGCCCTTTACTCTAACGCGTTAGACTTTATCTGATTCAAGTCTAACACATTAGAGTGAAATTGTCAAGCGGAAAAACAAAAAAATATTCATCGGATGAAATCACGGGGAATGCGGGCTTGACGCCCGGCGCTTCCCGTGATATCATGAAACCGAAGAATGCGGATGTTAAAATGGAAAAAACGCCCGCACACGGAGGAAGGAAGCATGGATCCTAAAGAGATTTGCGAGAGAATCGATCTTGCGTCCGAGATACAAAGCGAGGTGCTCGGCGCTGATCTTCGGATACCCGACGAACTTGCGGCGCGGATGATCTCGACAGATACCGCCGATGAAGCATACGGCGAGATCGAAAAGCTGTGCGATCCGGAAAAGCACGGCTTCGACATGCTTGCATGTATGCTTATAATCGTCTGTCTTGAGGATCGGAATTCCGTCAATTTCCGCGGCGCATGAATGTATATCGCCGCAGTTTTTCTGATCCTTTATTGCCTCGTATGGATACGTTATTTCACCGGCGGACGCAAAGTATCCCTGTTCAAAAAAGCATTCCTGTTCGTGCCCATGCCGCTTGCCGTTTTTCTCACGCTTTACTATCTGTGCGGTGCTATCCGGCTTCGATTCGATCCTGCTGATTGCAAACAGCATCGGCGCATACTTTGCGATGAGCTCTCTCTCCGCACTCCACATTGACCGTGCGCTGTTCATTTCACCCGTTGCAGATATGGAAAAGCTGATCTGCGATATGATGAATCGGGCGAATGTCACGGAGGACGAGCTGCGCGCCCGCGGGGAGATCCCGACCGAATTCGGCGAAACGCTGTCATGGGATTACCGTTGCTGTTTGCGCGCTCATCCGATCAAATGGAGCGTTCCGAGCCGCATTTTATACGGCGAGCACGACAATCTGACCTCCTTAGAAAAGATCTCCTTTTTTTGCGCAGCGCATCGGAGCACCGCTCACAGTCATGAAGGGCGGCGAGCATTGGTTTCACACGGAGGAGCAAATGGAATTCGCGGGCAGACGGCTTGAAGGATCGCTCCGTTGAGATGCCAAACCGCACGCGGAGCGTCCTGAACCGAGGATGCACCGCGCGTTTTCATTTTTCCGGAATTGAACGCTTACGAGGTTGACACCCGGTATCTGATGTGGTAAACTGTATGCAAGACAGTTAAATAATCATACGCCGTCAGCATCGGACTTTTTCCGAGCGGTACAACTGAAAGGATTTCGAAAAGATGAAACTTATTCTCGGCAAACCGATTGTCGTCGGGCAGGGTCCCACTCTCGAGGAAGCCGATTGGGGACCGTGGCAATTCCCCCAGCTTTTGAAAAGAGAAGACGGCACGCTTTTTGCAAGCGTAAATCTCGGACCGGACAACTGGGCGTCAAACGGCGATACACAGTGGTTCAAGTCATCGGACTGCGGTCGAACCTGGACGGAAAGCACCCCGACAGAAGCCGCGACAGCATATCCGAAAGCAAAAAACGGTGACAGCTTTACGGCAAAGGACAGAGGCACCGTAGATATTGATATGAAGCTTCTTGAAGGAATCGAGCCGAAATACATTCTCAATCTTGATGGAAAGCCCTTTTTCGACTATTACCTTTACTCCGATCTGAGACCGGGAACCATTGATTCTTCTGTAATGTTCATACGGCTGAAAAAAGGCGAAACCGAGCCGAAACAATTCTTCCCGAAAATCACGGACAATCCCGGACTTTGCATCGTCCGCCCGTCGGGAACAAATAAGCTTCTTTCGAACAAGCTGTTCGGTCGTCTGAGAGTCGCTCCCGACGGCAGTCTCTGGCAGACGCATTACGACAGAGGATTTATCGACGGCAAGTTCTGTGACACGTTCATTGCATACTATTACCGCTCCGATGACAACGGTGAAACATGGTCGCTCGTTTCCGCTCTTGATCCGCGCGGCAATCCCGGCGCATGCTACTACTGTGAGCAAGACATTGCGTGGATCGACAACAGGCACGCAATCACAATGCTCCGTGCAAACGGACTGTATACTGCGATGTCCGACGACGGAGGTTACACCTGGACAACACCGAAAAAGATAGAGGATTTCGGCGTTGATCCCGCTGTGTGCGTTCTCGGATGCGGTGCGATTCTCACGACCTACGGCAGACCGGGCTTTCTCGTCCGTCCGTGCTTTGACGGACGGGGAGAAAAATGGGAGGACCCCATCGAGATAATTTCAACCGGAAACAACTCCTACAAAATGAACGATCCGTCAAAAGCGGGCAATGCCGCCGAATGGGGGACATGCTCTTATTCCGATATTGTCCCTCTCTCGGACAACGAGGCGCTTATCGTATATACCGACTTCTTTGTTCCGGATGAGAACGGCATAAAGAGAAAGTCTCTTATGGTAATAAAAGCAACCGTTACGGATTGACCGATGCGCGCCTTCGGTTTTGGTAAACCGTATGAACGGTTATGAGGACTGTCACGATCGGCGCCGTGCTGCTCTGAACACGGTGCTTTCCGCGTTATATGCCTCGATGTGCAGATTATTACACAAAAACCTCCTTTGCGATATCATTGTACCGCAGAGGAGGTTTTTTAATGCCGCCGACCGACTGATTATTTATTCTGCTCTTTTTCCTATTCTTCAAATTTCTCTCTGTTTTTCGGGTCCTCATAAAATTTCTTTATCCTCGGAAGGAGCATTTCGGCAAGCGACTTAATGACATGTTCCGGCGGTCTGTATCCTTTGGTGTTGAAGTCGCAGATGCAGCCCCCGCTGCCGATATCAATGACACTCGCACCATATCCCGCCTTTATTTTTTTCCGTTCCGCTTTTGGCATTTCGGAAAGTGTCCGCTTTTGAAGATCGGACAGCGAGGCTGCGTCAAAAGGCGTTGATTTTTCCAAATCCGTTTCAAAAAAGATAACTGCTGTTCCGTGTTTTTTTGCTTTCATGTTAATTCCCTTTCTTTTTGTTTTCGTCATCGGCGGCAGTAAAACGGCGGAAATCAAAACTCCCTCTGCCGAGGAAGCGACAGAGGGAGCGTTTGGGATATACAAGATTACATTAACGTCTTTCCGATGATATGCACTGTCTCACGGAATTGACATGCAGGTATCGCACGGCATCCTCACTTGTGAGGCACCCGAGTATTAACAAGCACGTAAAGCACGGCGATAGAAATCTCCCGCCGCCGAAAAACATGCATTGCAATATGCCGTAATTTTCAAATTTCTCAAAGGGAAACCCGAATGCCGCTTTATATTATTACGGGGCTTATCAAAAAATTATGTTTTTATCGTTTACCATTCGTCGTCTTCGCGGCATCGATCCTCCTCTTCTTCTCGCTGCCTGCGTTCTTCCTCCTCTTCTTCACGCTGCCTGCGTTCTTCCTCCTCTTCTTCACGACGGTATTCGCTGTCATCCCAATTGAATGTGTATCCTCCCGAAGTGTAGCTATACCCGTCACGATCTATATCTTCGTAATCACCGGTTTCATAATTAAAGCACCATTTAGACATTGTTTCAGTCCTCCTTTTCGTACCCCAATACATACAATAGCATGTCGAATGCCGCCGATTTCTTAGCCTCTTTCTTTGAAGATGAGGTTGAGAAGTAATAGTATTTTACTTTCTCAATATAGCATTCACACTTCCAAACAGGGTTTCCGTTATTATCGTATTCTTGTTCAAATTTATATGTAGGAATAGAGAAATATCCCCTGCGTGCAAGAGTTTCCAACTGATTTATAGCTCTATCTCTGCTCGGATTTTCTATTTCATCCTGAATAGAAAATAATAAGTTATTGTTGTCTAAATAATGATATGCTAATTCACAAGCATCCTTTCGGGCAGCATTCTTGGAAGAGCCGTATCCGACAAATAATTTATCAATACCGCGCAATCTGAGTTTGCTTACAAAATGAGTTTTGGGGTACTCCTGAACATTTATAATATGTACATTCGGATCTCTTTTGGGAACAGACCTTATTTCGTTTGCATAATGAAGCAAGGAAGTTTCATCGTAGTAATTTGAATTGTCCGAGTGAATATCCGGTAATTCGTTGTATCTTTTCAACGACCATTCTTGGATCAGTTCAACGTAATTCTTTTCTTCATTTTTTGAAATGCGTTTTTCCGGTTCAAGCATATATTCAACTGTACTGCTGATTTCATCCCAATTCCAATCACTATCCAATGCTACCGCACCGATAATTGCCTCAAATAAGTCCTCTTTTACGGCAGATTCATTCCCAACATTGTTTTTTGAATCGCCTTTACCCATTATCAAGTATTGATTTAGTTGAAGTCTGCCGATCACATCGGCTAGGGTATCTTTTTTTACAAGTAATTTTTTCAGTTCTGTTAATTGCCCTTCAGTGCGCTCACAACAGAACTCGTCAAAATCGTTTTTCGAATCAAAATCACTGCACTCATGGCAATAATAACCGTATTTATCTGTCAAGAACTTCACAGCAATCATGTCTAAAACTTTGTCACCGATAAACTCAAGTATCTCGTTGTGTTCACCTCCCTTTTCTCTCGCATATGATTTGCGAACAAATGCTTGCTCTAATAAATCAAAGTTCTTAAATTCATATCCTATTCTGTCTTGAATCTTGCGTAAGTCCTGATTGTCCATATAAAAAATCCTTTCAGCAAATAATAACTAAAAGGCATAATAATAGTTCGACGGATATTCTTCTCCCGTACGCAAAGGAGTCTCCCAAACCTAATAGATTAAATTTTATTCTTTGTTTTCCTGTGTTTACTCAAGTTCACTTGCATAAACAGGAATAAATACCGGAACACAATGTCTGAAATTTAACTTATTATGCCTCAAAGTAAAATAAGTATAACTCACAAAAAAACGATTGTCAACACACAATATGCCATATTTCAAAATATCTTCAAGAACGCATGCAAAAAGACCCTGCAAGATTTCTCTTGCAGGGTCTTTTCTATCCGTATCGCTCATAGCCCGCATAACCGGGATACTCGTATTTCAGCTCAAAAACTTGACACTCGTTTTTGAATTGTTCTTTTATCCCACTTGTTTTCATAGCAATCTCCTTTAATTTTGAATTGATTTTTTCAAAATTCGGAGATTACGGATATTTACTAATATAACAATGCTACCGTCAATTATATCACAGTTAAGAAATCTTTTCAAGACAGGGCTATAGTAGCGAGCTCTCATATACAGAAGTCCATCGGGATCTGTCAGAACTCCATCACTTCCGTTATAACCTACGGTACGGTCTCCGGTGCCTGTTTTGCTTATTACATAGCCGTATGCATCATACTTTGCAGTTGCGGTAACATTACCGTCTATATCAGTAATTGCAACCACACTTCCGCGGTAGTCGTAGTGATATACCATGTACTCGTCGCCGCTCTTAGACCACACAAGTCCGTCTGCTCCGTACCCGTATATGATTATATTTCCGTCTCCGTCTATACTCTCCGCTACGCGATTTTTTCCGTCGGAAGTGTCGTATACATACTTTGTTCCGTCGGCATATATACGGTTGTTTTCAGCGTCGTAGCTGTATGAGCCGTAACCGTGCGTTAAGTGTACTAAACGGCTATTTTTGTCATACATTAAAGATAATGCAATATTATTGAGATAGCATACCATTGTATTTCTGCGTAGCCACCGTAGACCCAGCCGTTATTTACAGTTGGCAGAAGGCAGATACATTGTGGTTTTCCGTGTATCTGCCTTTATTTTACCATTGTACTTAGTTGAAGGTTATGACTCAAAGTGGTTATTGACAGACAGCGTATAATCATTAAGCCGACAAGCCATTATAAAAACGCTGAGCTGTTTTAGTGATATAATCTATAGAAATTTCACCGACCTGTGAGAGTTCCTCAGATGTAAAATCGCTTACAATATATCTTCGCAGATATGGTTGTATAAAATCAGAATCATACCGCATTATATACGAACAAATATACTCAAAACAGTCAAGCCTCCCCTCCGACAAAAGCTCTTTACACACTTCTAACAGTATAATATCATTGCTTTGCCAATTAATATCTTGAAACGATACCACATACGGTTTTTCATTCTTGAAATAAGCGATTGCTTGATTTTTGCATATGATTCTTATCTCCATCCCCTTCACTGTTCTCACTTCAATTGGATTTCCTTCAAATTCATAATCCATCTTAATATCAAGCACTTTTTTATCACCATAATATATCATACCGTGTGTTTTTCTGTAAATCTCCTTTCTCTCATGATAACCTATCGCACGACTAATCGTTGTAAAGCTTCTGTTATAGTCAAATGATGGTTCTGTTGAATGTGAAACAGAATTATTCACATGGATCGTTGTAAGAAAATTTTGCGGCAGCACAAGGAACTTAAGCCCGGATATCACAAATGAAAACAGCAATATGACGGCTATCCTTGATATAAAATGTGCTTTATCGATGTGGTAGGCATTGCAATTGGTAGCTTTGTTGGTTTGGATTGAAAAATAGACTGCAATAAGAATAGCAGCTTCTGAAGCGAAATCCAAGAGTGCGTTCCGAATTTCATACATAAATTCCATATTTTTTAAAATCGTCGCAGCTACAGAAGATGAGTCCGATAAACTTAATGCTGATAAGATGTTTGACGGCGTACCGAAATACTTTTCGGCAACATTTGACATACTATGAATATATCTAACGTCGAGCACCGTATACACAATCAATATAAGTATCATTATCGGCGCAAAAATCGCATAAAGTTTTTTATAGCTTACTTTGGCTCCTAAGAGCTTCATAACTACAAGTGAAAGCACAAGAACGCTTACAACAGTGAAAAAATCATCTGATATCAGCGCAAACTGTCTCATCAAATATCCGGTAATATACTTTGTGATGTCACATCCGAGCTGTACGGCAATACAAATCCCCAGGATGGCAGCAACTTTTTTTGTGCGAAGCTTGCAGCCTGTATTTGTTATGGCGTTGATTGCTACAATGAGCATTACGGAATAAAGCGAGAAAAACAATAAATTTGTAAGAACATCAAAAACAAATGTGGTGCTTCCAACCGTTTTCAAAAAGCCTTTTGGATATGGCATCCAGAAAAAGTATATGATGTTCGATATAAACATTACGAATACGCCAATAATTAAATTATATCGTCTCGATTTCATAATCGTCCTCACTTATATTTTTCCAATAATCTGTTGAAAACCGATTGATATTCAGATGCAATGGGAGATGAACCACCCAAATCAACATTTGCAAGCGGTTTAAAACCAAATCCCCAAAAACCTCTTGTTCCAACTTCAACCTTATCACCTGAGTATATAGCAGGTGTTTCCATAACTGTTCCATTGTCGCTTACCCATAGATATGATGCTACAGGATTATCTCGATGTCGGCTGTCCACCGTAACTACTATGTCATATGTTTTGAATGGTTCAGCTTCGTTTCCAGTTATACTCATTTGTCTGCTCCCACAATATTCTTAACTATTATACTCTTGGAGATTTTAACATTATTTGAGGATACCCTTATCAATCAAGGTTCTCAGGGTTGCCAGGATAGCAATTACAGCCACAAATATAATCAAGCAAATAACCAATATTTTTAGCACTTTTCGTTTTCTTGCAGACATCTTTTTAAAAGAAAACGGTGAAACAGGAAGCGATTCTCCGGAAATGTGATATCTTTCAACAAAATAAGCTGCTAAAAGATGTGGTATTCCAAGTGCAGCTAACACTGATGCAATATAGCTTAATATAATAACCACATTTATTGCCACATCTTGCGTCATCCATTTCGATGCAATTTTCATTAATGAGATTCCTAAAATTGCTCCGATTGAAGAAAAAGCCGCAATTCCCGCCCTGTTCTTTTTCTTGCTTTTTGCTTTGCTATATTTTCCCTTTTTGATATTATATACTTCAAAACTAAAAATGAGAAATACCGCTAAGATCCATGCCAATCCTATAAGAAGAGAATATACGATTTGTGTCATTCTATCCGACATCACAGTTTCCACTAATGAATATGGTAGCATTAGAAAAAACAACGATGTAAACAAGGATGAACTGCCAGAAAGCAAAAATCTTTGATAATAAGAAATCGAAGTCATTTTTCGTACTAATATATTCGTAATAGCAGTGTAAGAAATTACCATTATCACTGTGATAGAGGCAACAATAAATTTACGCGTAATTATTCCATATCCTAATGGTATAAGCCCAATGAATATGTACATCCATGACAATGATTTTATACCGGATAAAAACAGATAAGATTCAGAATATCTTTTTATAAAACCTTTTATATCAGCTAATTCCATTAAAACCAGCTCCTGTAATTTTAATCATCGAATTGCACTCCGTTTATTAGCTATCCAACTGCCTACATCAGAAGCAGTATCGCCAATCCAGCATCCCATATCAACAACGGTATCACCAACCCAGGCAAGTCCTTCCTTGCCCCAATCTACTAAAGACTTATCGTTGATTGTAATTACATCTGTAACAACGTATACAACTCCGCCAACAACTAAACCACCTGCCGCGCCAATAGCATTTCCGGGTCCAGGAACTACAGAACCAATCCAAGCCCCCGCGGCAGCAGAAACCCATATCGTTCCAACACCAACCCCGGTGTCAACAACAGCGTCTGTAGCAATCTTCTGTGTACGAGTGCCATCCTGGATGTTGTCATATATACCCGGTCCAACATCCAAAGCAACGGTACCATATCCTAAAACGCTCCCACAGTTTACACTGCCGTTGCTGGTTATTTTTAAAGCTTCTTTGCCTGCTGTAATCGGATCAACATAGGTAAAAACATTTGGATAAACATCAGCATTTTTGAAGGCATATCTTGTACCTTTTATACCTTGATTCAATGCCGGATTTGACCGAGCGCCATTGATGATTGCGTATTGCCCAACCTTGTTAACATTAAATCCGTATCTGACATAGTTGTAATAACGAACACTAATTTCCTTTCCGTCAAGTCCCCAGCCAATATAATCTGCCTGTCCCGGATTCAACTCCCAGCCGATTTCAAATTTACTGTTATTGTCTCCCCTATCCGCACTAAGTCCAAACGGATCGACGAAGGAGATAGGATTGCCGTTTACATATGCATACAGGTTTAGTGTTGTAGAATCGGCGATACTGCCGTCGATAACATCTGCGCTCATGAAACGCTTAAATTGGGGGCTGTAATATCTTGTTCTCATGTACAGATATCCCGACTTGTCCGTCTGTACTCCGTACTGTCCGTTGTAATATGGTGGAATTCTTACCTCTAATGTTGTTTCTTGATTCTACTTAATTATAAATATAGCAGATCCAACCAGAATCTAGATACTCTATCGTATCTCCATACTCTTCAGCCCTTTTAGTTTTCATCAATATATCATCATCTGAAAGAAACTCTTGTTTGTAAAACCACACCTGTCCAGTTTTAGTATAAAAGCCAAAATGATAAGATCCCCAGAAGGCAGGATGATATTTATCGTTAAAACATTCTATATAGCTATATTCTTCATCTGTCAAATATTTCTTAAATTCTTTATCGTGGCAGAAATCTTTATCATATGTATCATTGTAATAATCACTCCACAAGTGATGTCCGTAAAACTTGGAGACAAATTCGTCAAAATCATCAGAGTTATTTATAAATATTTGTATTATATCGCTTGAAGCGTCATATATTACCGATTCTTCATATGTATGTTTATAATAAATAAAGCTACCAATACTCATCAGGATAATTATACCGATTATTGTACTGCACATTATTATAATCTTTCTCATGTGAGTGGACCGTTTATTCCCATCTTTGCATTTGGGTAATCACGCAAATACAGGGAGACTCATTTCATGATATCACTGATTATCTGTAATATGGCCAACAAAAATTATCCGCAGAGCCCGTTTTTGACCAAACACAGTCCCAGCTGACTTCCTCCCACACATTATCGTCATTTCGTTCGAACCAAATTTTGACAAGCGACGAATGATTCTCAACAATGTAGCAAACAACAGCTTTACTATCGTTATATTCAACGACTCTGAAATATTCAATACCGTTTATCATCCCTGTTTGCTCGTATCCGTCATCAAATTCATCTCCGTATTTCGCAGTTAAATACTCGGCTTTGATATATGGAAAGAAAAGAACAATCAATAAAATCATTACTATAATTAGAATTATCTTTTTCGATCTAATATTTTTTCTCATGTTTTATTCTCCTAATAGATATGGCATCAGACCGTAATACATTTTAGTTTTTTCGCCAAACCAATTAGCTTGTGGATTCGAATGAGGTTTTCTTGGCGTCCCGTCATTGTTTGTATGGCCCAAATTATACAGTGATCCCAATATATCCGGTCGATCTGTGATTTCGGGGAACACGCTGCTCCAATTGTCCGCTTGCTTTTCCGGAAATGCAAATGATTGAGCCAATAAAATAGCCCGGATCATTAGCTTCGATATCATCGAACAAAGCATTCCACTGATCCTTTCCCCAAGCATATTCACGTTGAAACTCAGGTATTTCATATACAATGCAGTTTACAGGAGAGAGTATTTCCTGCATTGAGCTAAATAATTTTTCCATTTTTACTCCTTCTTTTTCATAAAACATCTGTTTAGAATTATTCTTTTTTATTAAAAATAATATCTTTTCAAAATCCCCGTACCTCTTTTGAAGTACGGGGATTCGGTTTAGATATAAATTGCTACCTTTACATCTTTCCAATTTGATGTTTTGAAGTGGTGCACATCAGAAACTGTTTTCAGATACTTATGAGCATACGCTTCGTCAATCGTCAAATCGGCAATTTTGAGGAAGGAACAATTAATTACTTGTTTCCCTGCTCCTTAATAGCAGCCTGTGCTGCTGCGAGGCGTGCGATCGGCACACGGAAGGGTGAGCAGGATACATAGTCAAGTCCGATGGAGTTGCAGAACTCGATCGAGGACGGGTCGCCGCCGTGCTCGCCGCAGATTCCGCAATGGAGTGTCGGGCGGGTCGACTTTCCGAGCTTAACTGCGGTATCCATAAGTCTGCCGACACCGGTGGTGTCGAGACGTGCGAACGGATCGGACTCGTAAATCTTGTTGGAGTAGTAGGACGGAAGGAACTTTCCTGCGTCGTCGCGGCTGAAGCCGAAGGTCATCTGGGTGAGGTCGTTCGTACCGAAGCAGAAGAACTCAGCCTCCTTGGCGATATCGTCGGCGGTAAGAGCCGCACGCGGGATCTCGATCATGGTACCTACCTCATACTTGAGCTCGGTGCCTGCTGCCGCGATCTCTTCATCGGCGGTCTTAACGACAACGTCCTTAACGAACTTAAGCTCCTTGACGTCTCCCACAAGCGGGATCATGATCTCGGGAACGATATTCCAATCGGCGTGACGTGCCTTAACTGCGATAGCAGCCTTGATGATCGCTCTGGTCTGCATTGCGGCGATCTCGGGGTAGGTTACGGAGAGGCGGCATCCGCGGTGACCCATCATCGGGTTGAACTCATGGAGGTCTGCGATTACCTGCTTGATGTACTCAACGCTCTTGCCCTGTACCTCTGCGAGAGCCTTGATATCAGTCTCGTCGGTGGGAACGAACTCATGAAGCGGGGGATCGAGGAAGCGGATGGTTACGGGGTAACCGCCGAGAGCCTCAAAGAGTCCCTCAAAGTCGGACTGCTGCATCGGTTCGATCTTTGCAAGAGCAGCTTCGCGCTCCTCAACGGTCTCGGCACAGATCATCTCACGGAAAGCACCGATTCTCGAAGGATCGAAGAACATATGCTCGGTACGGCAAAGTCCGATTCCCTGTGCGCCGAAGGCTGCTGCCTGCTTAGCGTCCTCGGGAGTGTCGGCGTTGGTGCGTACGCCCATTCTCTTATACTTGTCGGCAAGCTCCATGATACGGCCGAAGTAACCGCTGTTCGGGTCTGCCGGAACGGTCGGAATCAGGCAATCGTAAATGTTGCCCGTCGAGCCGTCGAGGGATATCGGATCGCCCTCGGTGTAGGTCTTGCCAGCGAGAGTGAAGCGCTTGTTCTCCTCGTCCATCTTGATGTCTCCGCATCCGGAAACGCAGCAGGTTCCCATTCCGCGTGCAACAACTGCCGCATGGGAGGTCTGACCGCCGCGGACGGTGAGAATACCCTGTGAATACTTCATTCCCTCGATGTCCTCGGGAGAGGTCTCGAGGCGGACGAGAACGACATTCTCGCCCTTCTTGCCGTGCTCAACGGCATCCTCGGCGGTAAACACGACGGTGCCTGCCGCTGCGCCGGGAGAAGCCGCGATACCCTTGCCGACGGGGTTAGCCTTCTTGAGTGCTGCAGTGTCGAACTGCGGGTGGAGAAGCATATCGAGCGACTTTGCGTCGATCTGCATGAGAGCCTCCTCCTCGGAGATCATGCCCTCATCGATAAGGTCGCATGCGATCTTGATAGCAGCGGCAGCGGTACGCTTACCGTTTCTGGTCTGAAGCATGTAGAGCTTCTTATCCTCGATGGTGAACTCCATGTCCTGCATATCGCGGTAGTGGTTCTCGAGGGTGTTGCAGACTCCGAGGAACTGCTCGTAAACCTCGGGGAGAACTTCCTTCATCTTCTCGATCGGCATAGGAGTACGAACGCCTGCAACGACGTCCTCGCCCTGTGCGTTCATAAGGAACTCGCCCAT
>OLNF01001614.1_pt1 | contig 19001 bp, 20 predicted proteins | sample 1673061 | NCBI WGS metagenome assembly OLNF01 (sample SAMEA3136751, study PRJEB25190) | human gut metagenome
GTTACAAACCGCATAAATAAAGACTTTCAACAGTTACCGTGAACCGTTACCAACAGTTACCAACCGCAACTACTGCATAAAATCATACGGTGTATCATTCACCTTTGTATAAATCACATCAGCAACAACCATCTGACCAAACTGCTGACCCGCTGCAAACTTAGGAACTGCAATCACGGCAATCCCGGCAGTATGCACCCCATACAACAACTGTGATATGTATTGGTGTGCAAGTTCATAAAGTTCTGTACCAATCACCTGACCTTCAAATTCTTTTTCCACCAATGGGAAAATATCATCATTCATTGATACACTGCCCTTTCGTTCCAATAATTCCAAAATCTTATTTTCCATAATTTCTTAACCTCACCTTTCTATCTTGCCTGTCTTTCATTCTCTGAACCTTTTTGTTGGAACTCATTACTTCCAGTTCCCAAGGTTTCATTTGTGGAAACCATGTCCACCTATCAAATGTATCTGTAAATATTTCATTCATCTGTAAACCCTTCCCGTCTTGGTATCTTTTACCTGAACACGTTCAGTCAGTTCAAACCCCGCACCTTTGATGATGTACTTCAAAACCTTAATCAGATCATAGGCACGTTTGTCTGCTGCTTCACATTCAATCTGTTCACGTTCTTCCTTTGCAACTCTACCAACCGCAATAGTTGCCGTTGGGTCTGCATAACCTTCTGTATTTCTTCTGTGGCCCCAGAGTGCATCAAAGTCAACCAGATTGACAAAGCACAAGCCATGAAAATCCTTCTTACTGATTTCGATGGTCTGTTCCATTCCGTTGACTGAACTGGTAGAATGATAGGTTTCTGTGATTCCTTCTCCGCAGAAGATATCATTGATCTTACCTACACCGATCACATCCAGACCTTTGTCCTTCATAGCATTTAATACTGTAGGACCTGTTGGTTTCAGTGCATAATCATGTCGATTGCTGGTTCGTTTAAACTCACCTTTTTTCTTTCCTACATATGGTCTTGCAATAACCCGTCCCACTCTCCATTCGTCTTTCAATGTGATCTCTCTTGCGATTTCGCAACAGCGATAGAGGTTTTGCAGGTCAAAAGTTTCTTCATTTCCACAGATCTGAAGTACTGAATCTGCAGAAGTGTACACGATCATTGCACCAGTATTGATTTCTTCCTCACCCAGCTCTTCGATGATCTCTGTTCCGCTGGCGCTCTTATTGCCGATAACTCTCTTACCGCAGCGCTTTTCCAGTTCTGCGATGAGTTCCGGCGGAAAACCATGTTCCGTAAATGTGATAAATGGTTTTTCCGTCTTGATTCCCATCATCTCCCAGTGTCCGGTCATGGTATCTTTTCCATTGCTTGCCTCTCCGAGACGAGCATAACGTCCCATAGGTGCTGCAGCTTTTTCCATGTTTCCTCCACAGTGGAGATTCAGCATTCCCAGCTTCTTCAGGTTGGGGATCTCCAGGGTTCCCATCTGATCCAGGATATGTCCAAAAGTATCTACCCCTACATCTCCGAACTTTTCAGAATCCGGCATAGCTCCGATACCCAAAGAATCCAGGACAATCACAAAAATTCTGTTGTACTTTTTCATCTTCGTCTACCTCTTTCTATTATTATTTTTCTGCCAACTTCCGGTACAGCTTTTCTTTGACAGTATCACTCGCAAAAGCCGCATCTACTGCATTCCTCATCAGAAGCAGGACCTCCTCATCCCGGACTCCGTATGTTTTTTGAATAAATTCCAGTTCCTTTGTCATGGTGGTGTTGCTGACGGTCCGGTTATCTGTATTCACAGTAACCAGTGCGCCATGATCCAGAAATTCCCTGATCGGATAGAATTCCGGACCGGATACCGCCTTAGTCTGCAGATTGCTGATTGGACACATCTCAATTCCGATCTTTTTTTCTGCCAGTTCCCGGATCACATCCTCATGACCTCTCATGGCAATCCCATGTCCGATTCTCTTTGCACCAACATTCACTGCATCTGTGATATTATCCACACTTCCGCACTCGCCGGCATGAATCGTAAAGGGCATACCAATCTTTCTTGCATTTTCAAACAGATTCATGAACTGTGACATGGGATAAGAAGCCTCTGCCCCAGCCAGGTCTGCTCCGCAGACACCGGATCCAAGAAGTTCTCTTGCAGCCCGGATCATCCGCCAGTTTTCTTCCTCGCCGATATGACGCATGGCACAGGCGATTACTCCGTACTCAATATTGAAATCCTGTTTTCCTCTCTCCAGCCCTTTGATCAGTGCTTCCATCGCCCTTTTGCAGCTCATGGATTCTGTTTCAGAAAAAAGTGGTGCAAAGCGGATCTCTGCATAGCATACATGTTCTCTGCTCATGCTTTTCAATACATCATAGCCGGCCTCTTCCAGACCTTCTTCATCTTTAAGACACTGGCATGGCATATCAAACTTTTCCAGATATTCTGCAAGGCTTGTACAGTCATCCGATACGCTCAATTCTTCTTTTTTTACAGATCTTCCCAGCCTTTTTTCGATAAATTCCTGACTGAGAGATCCATCCAGGTGACAATGCAGTTCCACCTTCGGCAATCTTAGCAGTTCTTCCTGTGTCATAACTTCTCACCACTCCATTCCATGTTCACTACTGCCGCTCTATAAAAGATTGGATGGCCCAAATCCCAGCGGAAGCAGTTCATTTAGTGTAAAAATATCATATTTTTCTTTATCTACTGCCAGAATGATCTGAAAGGTTTCCGGATCGCAAAATTCCATCATAACCTGACGACACACACCACAGGGTGCCGCATATTCTGTCAGTACTCCATCCTTACCGCCTACAATACAGATGGCCTGAAAATCCCTGACTCCTTCACTGACTGCTTTGAAAATAGCTGTCCGCTCTGCACAGTTTGTAGGCGTATAGGATGCATTTTCAATATTGCAGCCTGTGTATATTTCTCCCTTCTTTGTCAGCAGTGCTGCGCCCACCTTAAAGCCGGAATAGGGAGTATAGGAAAAATCCAACTGTTTGATTGCTGTGTCGATCAACTTTTCAATCATTGCTTTTTCCATATTACACACCTCTCGTTCTTTTAATAACCAGTTGCTTCCTCATTTTTCACAATTTTAACAATTCGGCTGGTTCCCAGACGGTCTGCTCCCAGTGCCAGGAATTTTTCTGCATCGTCGATAGAAGAAATTCCACCTGCTGCTTTCATCTTTACATTCGGTCCGATGTGTTTTGCAAACAGTTCAATATCTGCAAAAGTAGCACCTGTTCCGCCAAAACCGGTGGATGTTTTGATATAATCTGCTCCTGCGTTGGTAACGATCTCGCACATTTTGATTTTTTCTTCATCCGTAAGGAAACAGGTTTCGATGATCACTTTCAGGATTTTATCTCCACATGCTGCCTTTAAGATTTTGATTTCATTTTCAATCAAGTCATATTTTTTGTCTTTTAACCATCCGATATTGATAACCATATCAATCTCAGAAGCGCCGTTTGCCAGGGCATCTTTGGTCTCGAATTCTTTTGCTGCAGTTGTCATGTAACCATTCGGAAAACCGATAACGGTACATACCGGGATTCTTCCGTTCATGTATTCGGCTGCCTCTTTTACATAGCTTGGAGCAATACATACAGATGCAGTCTCATATTTCATGGCATCGTCACAGATCTGTTTGATTTCTTCCCAGGTGGATCCCTGAAGAAGCAGTGTATGGTCTACGTGTTTTAATATTTCTTTGATATCCATTTTTTATCTCCATTTCTTATATCATTATTTTTCTGCCTGGTCTGCTTTGATCAGATTACGGATGGCTTCCACTGCCACCTGAATTGCCATATCGGTATCATGTACCACCGGATTCTCCAGGCCCAGGCTCTCTCTCTCCTGATTGGCAACTACCAGGAAGCAGGAACCGGCTCTTACTCTTAATTTTCCTGCAACAATGAAAAGTGCTGCGGATTCCATCTCAGAGGCAAGGCAACCCATCATTTTCCATGCGTTCCATTTGTTGATCAGCTCATATCCTACCGGCATTTTTTCCGGTTCATGCTGTCCGTAAAACGCGTCCTTACACTGTACCACACCGGTATGATAGGTATAATCTTTTGCTTTTGCAGCTGCAACCAGTGCGTTGGTTACATCCAGATCTGCTACTGCCGGATATTCGATCGGCGCATATTCTTTGCTAGTCCCTTCCATTCTGACGGCACCCGTAGCAACTACTATATCCCCACTTTTTACTTCCGGCTGTATCCCACCGCAGGTTCCAATCCGTACAAACGTATCAGCTCCACATCTGGCTAATTCTTCCATCGCAATTGCTGCTGATGGTCCCCCAATTCCGGTAGATGTGACACTTACCTTTACGCCATCTAAAGTTCCTGTATAAGTGATAAATTCCCGGTTATCCGCAATCATCACCGGATCTTCAAAATACTGTGCTATTTTTTTGCAGCGTTTTGGATCTCCCGGGAGAATGACATAACGGCCGACTTCCCCGTTGGCCACCTGAATATGATATTGTCTGCTTATATCCTTTGAATAATTCTTCATCGTATCCACCGCCTCTCTTTTGTTATATTATACTATAAAAGACCAGGAAGTTCACCAACACTTTGTGAAAAGTATTTCCAAATACAGCAAAAAAGCCTGACCATTCAGACCTTTTCGCATAAGCGAAAATGGGAATCTGAATGGTTCAGGCTTTTCCGGGTATCTACAGCAAGATTATTTTGCCAATTTCATCATAATTTCATTACTGCGTTTCACAAATTCTGTCATCTCTTCCGGGCTGAGTGGCTTGTGTGCCAGCATTGCCAGGTCATATAACTGATGGCAGAACATTTCTGTATTTTCGCCATCTTTATGTGCTACAACATATTCTACCAGCGGATGATTTGCATTCAGGATCAGGGTTGCATTGGTTCCGAACATAGACGGATCCATGCCTGACATTCCATACATCTTCATCATTTCCTGCATACGGCGTGATTCTTCGGAAAGTGTAATCATAGATGCCACATTTTCATCTTTCATCTTTTCCACTTTTACTTCCAGTTTGTCATTGCCAAGTGCTTTGCGGAAGATTTCGACCAGACTGTCAGTTTTTTCTTTGAATGCTTCTTTTTCTTCTTCAGATACATCTTCTTTGAAGTGATCAGTCAGATCTGCATCGATTCTCTGGAACTTGATATGTTCGTTCTTCTGCTCCATCTGTGTAATAAATGGAGAATCAATATTATGTGACAAGATCACTGCGTCCAGTCCCTCTTTTTTGAACATATTGATATACTGGCTCTGCTGCTGTTCATCTGTTACATAGTAGATTGTTGTCTTCTCTGTTTCTTTCTTTTCTGCTGACTGCTCTGCATTTTCACCCTCAGTCTTTTCCTCCGGTTCTGCTTTTCCGCCATTTTTTTCGATGCATTCTTTGAGTGTCATATACTTGTGATCCAGGTTCTTGAACAGAACATAATCGCTCATCTTCTCGCAGAATTTTTCATCTTTCAGGCAGCCGAATTTGATAAATGGGCTGATGTCATCCCAGTATTTCTCATAGTTTTCTTTATCTGTCTTGCACATTCCTGAAAGCTTGTCAGCAACTTTCTTGGAAATGTATTCGGAGATCTTCTGTACGAATCCATCATTCTGCAGTGCGCTTCGTGATACGTTAAGCGGCAGATCCGGACAATCAATGACTCCTTTTAATACCATCAGGAATTCCGGAATAACTTCTTTGATATTGTCTGCGATAAATACCTGATTGTTGTACAATTTGATGGTTCCTTCAATGGAATCGTATTCGGTATTGATCTTAGGGAAGTACAGGATACCCTTTAAGTTGAATGGATAATCCATGTTCAGATGAATCCAGAACAGAGGTTCTTTGTAATCCATAAATACTTTCCGGTAGAAATCAATATAATCTTCTTTGCTGCATTCGTTTGGATGCTTTGTCCACAGCGGCGCCGGATCACTGATCGATACCGGGCGTTTCACGATCTTTGCTTTGTCGGATGCCGGTGAAACTTCAACCATTTCTTTTTCACCGTTCTCATTTTCTTTTTCTTCCATCTTGGCGTCTTCATGGATATGTTCAACAACCGTATCGGTATCCAGGACTTCATCCTCCGGGATCGTCTCATATTCCGGTTCTGCATTTGCTTTGGATACAAAAATCTCTACCGGCATGAATGAACAGTATTTCTCAAGGACTTCGCGGATTCTGTATTCATTTGAAAATTCTACACAATCTTCGTTCAGGAATAAGGTGATTTCAGAACCAACTTCCTCTTTATCCCCTTCTTCCATCTCATACTCTGTACCGCCTTCACTTACCCAGTGTACCGGTTTTGCACCTTCTTTATAAGAAAGGGTATCAATATGAACTTCATCAGCTACCATGAAGGCAGAGTAGAATCCAAGACCAAAGTGTCCGATCATATCGTCCTCTGTTGTCTTATCTTTGTATTTGTTCAGGAATTCGGTTGCTCCTGAAAATGCGATCTGTGTGATATATTCTTCTACTTCATCAGCAGTCATACCAAGACCATTATCGATGAATTTCAAAGTCTTCTCTTCCGGGTTTACAATAACCTGGATCTTTCCTTTATAATCATCCGGAAGTGTATATTCTCCCATCATGTCCAGCTTCTTTAATTTTGTGATCGCGTCGCATCCATTGGATACAAGCTCTCTTGCAAAAATATCATGATCGGAATATACCCATTTCTTAATAATCGGGAAAATATTTTCGCTGCTGATTGAAAGACTACCTTTTTTTGCTGCCATTTTTATCACTCCTAAATTTCATATTCTATCTTTTTACGGTTTCAAATACCGTATTTTTCTGTCTATGAAATATCTTAATACCCTGATTTCTAAATGTCAATAGAAAATTAGCACTCTTTTGGCAAGAGTGCTAATAATTCTGTGAAGAATATAAACTTTCTGTGAAATATATTTTCCGATTCTTTGTGTACCGTCTATAAGAAATCTTTGACATACACTTGCAAAAGCTTTTACTCCACGCTCTTCAAAGATTCCACCATATCGATCTTCTTCAGCTTGTAGAACATTACCCAGTTTACAAATAAAGAAAATGCTACAGTAAACAAGAAACTGTACAGATAACTCTGCCAGTGTATCTGACGTCCGAACATCGCCTCTTCCACTTCGACCGTCAGGATGATATACCGGTGAAGCAGATTACCAAGCACCATACCAACAACCGATCCAATGATCGTCAGCAGGATATTCTCTCTGTATACATAAGAGGCAACCTCTCCGTCGTAGAATCCCAGAACCTTCAAGGTTGCAAGCTCTCTCTGACGCTCGGTGATGTTGATATTGTTCAGATTGTACAGTACCACAAATGCCAGCATTCCGGCAGATACGATCAGTACCACGATGACCAGATTCAGGCTTCGCAGCATGTCATCCAGCCTTCCTTCAATACTGCTGGTATAACTTACATTCAGTACTCCATCCATCGACAGAAGCTTTGTTCCGATCTTCTCGATCTGATCATCCTTTCCGTCCTTTACACTGTAGATGATCGTGTTATATTCTGCCGGTACACCATATAATTCCTCGTATTTTTCCGGTGACAGATACAGGTAATGGCTCATATAGTTCTCGCAGATGGCGCCAACCGTCACCGTCTGGTCTCCCCTGTCCTCGTCCTCGATCGTAAGCTCATCTCCCACCTTTACATTCAGAAGGGATGCCATTTTCTCAGTCAGAATCACTTCGTCTTTTTTCAGTGAATAAACCTCGTCCTTATTGGTCCTGCTGTGGAAGCTTAAAAAGTCCTCAATCTTTTCATTATCCGATGGCACCATCAGATAAAGTGTCTTTTTACCGGATGCAGATTTTACATCGGTCTTCTGCATCCGCGCTTCGATCGTCTCTTTTATATCTGCATTCTGATCCAGATAATCATGGAGCTGTTGTCTGTTCTCTTCGGATATGTCGTCACTCATGTAGGTTGCCGCATCATAGAACTGCACCTTCTCATACTGCAGGCTGACGATCTCATAGATACAGTCCTTCAGTCCGAATCCGACTACCATCAGTGCCATACAGCCTCCGATTCCGAAAATGGTCATAAAGAATCGCTTCTTATACCGGATCAGATTCCGCACGGTCGATTTCCATGTAAAATTCAGATGCTTCCAGATAATTCCGATCCGCTCCAGAAGAATCCGCTTCCCCTGCTTCGGCGCTGCCGGACGCATCAGCTCTGCCGGTTCTGCTGCCAGCTCTTTGTAGCAGGATGCGATCGTAGCGATCAGTGTGCAGGCAACTGCGATTCCCGAAGCCTGGAGTGCATAGCTCATATGGTACGGTACCAGGATCGCCGGCAGATGCTTATACAGAATCATATAAGCATAAATAATGATAAACGGCAGGATCTTTTCCCCGGCCAGTACTCCGAAAATACTTCCGCCAAGCGTTGCAATCAGAGCATAACCAATGTATTTCCCTGCAATTGCAGCTTTTCCGTAACCGAGTGCCTTCATCGTTCCGATCTGGACTCTCTGCTCCTCTACCATTCGTGTCATCGTCGTCAGACTGATCAGTGCTGCCACCAGGAAGAAGAGTACCGGAAATACTTTTCCAATAGAACGCATGCGGTCTGCATTATCTCCGTATCCTTGATATTCCGTCAGTGCATCCTCTCTCGTCTGCACATACCACTTCGGATTTTCGATTTTTTTGATCTCAGCCTTTGCGTCTGCAATCTGCTGCTTTGCATCCGTCAGCTGCTTCTCTCCATCTGTAATCTTTGCCTGTCCGTCCGTGATCTGTTCTTCCGCTTCTTTTGCTGCCTGCTCATATTCACTCCGGCCATCCGCAAGCTCCTGTTCACCGGATGCAAGTTGTGCTTTACTCGCATTTAAAGTGTCCTCTTTTTCATTCAGAAGTGCCCATGCAGACAGGATCTGTGCTTTTCCGTCCGTAATCTGAGATTTTGTGCTGTCAAGCTGGGATCTGGCTGCTGCGATCTGACTCTTGCCGTCTGTAATCTGTCTGCCTGCACTTAACAGCTCTTCTTCCTGTGCGGCAAGTGTCTGCTCCTGCTGAAGAAGTGCTTTCTCTTTTGCATCCAGATCTGCTTTTTGCTTAGTCAGGCTGGTAATCTGTGCTTCCAGGTCTGCTTCTGTGGCAAAACCTGCCTGATTCATCTGCACTAGCAAGCCCTTCTTTTTATCTTCAAGTTGTGCTTTCTGCTCCTGTATACCAGCAAGCTTTGCTTCCAGTCCCTGTCGGACTCCACTCCAGCTTTCCAGATATACTCGCTGCTCTGGCGTTCTATCAGGCTCTGAGATCTTTGTGTATTCCTGATATAATGTATCTCCGTCATTTATCTGCTTCTGCAATTCCGCAATCCCCGAATCACACTGGCTGATTTCATCTTCAATCCCAGCCAGTCCGTCTTTCAGCTGATTAAGCGGTGCAAGTCCCTCGTCCAACCGTTTCTTCCCATCCGCGATCTGTGACTTTCCTGCTGGAATCTGTTCCTTCCCCGCCGTAATGATCGGCATATATTTCGAGTAATTGCTCAGATAAACCTGTTCCGCATCTGCAAGCTCCTGTTCTTTCTGATCCAGCTGTGTTTTTCCGGATTCATACTGTGCCTCCACCGAATCAAGCTGTGCCTGCTTATCATTCAGCTGCGCTTTTGCATCGGCAAGCTGTGTCTCGCCGTCTGCAATCTGCTGCTTTGCATCCGCAAGCTCTGCTTCTCCATCCGTAAGCTGCTGCTTTGCTTTTTCCAGTTCTTCGGCTGCCTTGCTTTTCCCACTCTCCAGCTCTTTTTTCGCATCCTCCAGTTCCTGCGATTTTTCATTCACTGTCTTCTCTGAATCAGCAAGCTTTTCATTTGCCTCATCTACGATTTCCTGTTTGCGGACTGCACAGCGTTCTTCTTCGATTGCACTCACGGCTTCCTTTGCTGCATCCGACAGATTATTGTATTCATCAGTAAATGCCGTTTTCTCTTCTGCACCGCTCACCTTCACATAAGCTTCCGTATAAACATCCATGTCAAAAGAAGCTTTATCCACTACAACAAATCCACTGATCTCTCCGGTTCCAATCGTACTGCTTCCTCTTCCAAATGAAATATACAACGGACTGTTCCCAATCCCGACAATCTTATATGTATCTGTAACCAGCGAATCCGTCAATGCCTCTCCATCGCCGGAATGGAAAGTTACCGTGTCGCCAACCTTCAGGTCTGTATAGCTCAGAAAATCTTCATCCACCAGACATTCTCCGGCTTTTTCCGGCAGCCTGCCTTCCACAAGCGAAACCTGCTCAAAATTCTTCTGCATGCTCAGCATATGGACAACCTTTTCATTGTCTCCAACCGGGCAAAGCACGTCTTTGCTGTATCCGCCTTCTACAGCTTCAATTCCCGATACCTTTCCAATTGCTTTGATATCCGCTTTGGTAAGTCCCATGGTTCCCATTACCTTCAGATCCATCAGCTTTGAATCATCGAAATACTGATCTGCAGTAAACCGCATACTTGGCTCTGATGCACGGATTCCCGAATAAAATGCGACACCCAATGCTACGATAAAAAAGATTGATACAAACCGTCCCATCGTCTTTTTTATTTCTATTATAAAATCTTTGCGTAAAACATTTTTCTTCATCGGTCTTTACGTCCACCTACCATTCAATCGTCTCTACCGGAACCGGTCTTTCATTCAGCTTCATGCTTCCGACTTTTCCATTCTTCATTTTAATTACACGATCTGCCATCGGCGTGATCGCTGAATTGTGTGTGATCAGGATCACTGTCATCCCTCGTTCACGACACATATCCTGTAAAAGCTTTAATATTGCCTTACCGGTATTGTAATCCAACGCCCCTGTCGGCTCATCACACAAAAGAAGCTTCGGGTTCTTTGCCAGTGCACGCGCAATCGATACCCTCTGCTGCTCCCCACCTGAAAGCTGTGCCGGGAAATTCTTCATACGATCTGCCAGTCCCACTTCCCTAAGAACCATCTCCGCATCCAACGGATCCTTACAGATCTGCAGTGCCAACTCTACATTTTCAAGCGCCGTCAGGTTCGGAATCAAGTTGTAAAACTGGAATACAAATCCAATATCATCCCTTCTATAGGAAGTAAGCTGCCTCGGCGAATACTTTACAATATTCTTTCCATCGATCCAGACCTCTCCACTTGTTGCCGTATCCATTCCCCCCAGAATGTTAAGCACTGTCGTTTTTCCCGCACCACTTGGGCCTACCACAACTGCAAATTCACCTTTTTTTATCTGAAAATCAATTCCATCTGCTGCGGCAATCTCAACTTCACCCATACGGTAAATCTTACGGACATCCCGCATTTCAACAAATTCTTTCATCATCTTTCCCCTTATCTGTAAAATTTTCTGCTTTTTTTAATTTTAACATATTGGAAAAGCAAATCAAATATGAAGTCGTAAGATTATAAAACTTTCACATTTTCCATTTTTTGCACCGTTTTTGGCTATATTGCACAATTTTACAGTATCATTTTTGTAACATTTGTCTTTTCTGCGAATTTACAGAAGAGCATACACATGGTATTATAATATCAAGTTAAGGATAGCACTTAACGAAACTAAATAAGACGTTTTCAGTATTTTGATACTTTTTATTTTCATTTCTCCTTTAATGAAATTACAGAAAAAAGAGTTTACGACATTTCCCCCGATCATATGTCGTAAGCTCTTTTTTCATTCTACCCAACTCTTTTTCCATATATATTTTGCAGAATAAAAATCCCACTTTATTCCATCTGCTAACTAAATTATCCAAAACTTCTTTCTTATAAACTTTTACCACGTTCCCAGGCGTCAGCATTCATTTTTCCACCTCTCTTCTGTAGATCGCTACATGTTCTGTCAAAAGAAAATGGAAATGTCAACACGGCATTTCCATTTTCTTTCAAAGCTATTTTTCTGTCTTTATACATTTTCTTGCAAGAATACAGATCACGATGGTAATGACCATATCCGGGAGTGTATTTCCAAGCGGAATATCCACATTCATCAGAATACGGTAAAGTATAAAACCGATCACCCAGATTACACCATTCATGACATCCAGAGATACTTCCAGGCTGTCCTTTCTCTTCAGAATGAAGAAATCCGCAATCTGGATTGCGATCATCGGCGCGAATACAGAACCGATCAGGTACAGGAAATCGGTAATGTTGTCCATCGGATAAATGATTGCTCCGATCATTCCGATCACAGTTACAACAATTGCTGCATATTTCCCATTGATTTTTGAAAATACTGACTCTGACGAAATTCCTGCTGAGTAAGCATCCAGGAAGGTTGTCGTAACGGTAGAAAATACAATGATCAGAAGTCCTGCTATTCCAAGTCCAGCTTTTACCATGATACTTGCAATATCAGACTCTCCTGTGTAAATTGCAGCGTTCATACCGATCACGTACATCCAACAACTGACAACTCCATAAACAACGGTGCTGACTGCGGTTGCTTTTACCGGTTCTTTTGCTTCTCTTGTATAGTCACTGATCAGTGGCAACCAGGAAAGTGGCATGGCAACAGAAAGCTCTACTGCTGCACCAAACGTCATGGCATCTCCGCCTGCGCCTGCTACCGATCCGTCACCAAAGATCACTCTGCTGAGTACCAGTGTCAGGATAAATAAAGCAGCCATTGCAACCGTATTGATCTTGCCAAGATTTGTGATTCCGATCACAATCCATAAGATGATCAGTGCACCGATCACCAGACACCATACCCATCTGCCGGTATGAAGAACACCATTTGCTGCAAGTGCCCCATCATAAATCATAATCGCTGTCCAGCCAACCAGCTGCAACACATTCAGGAAGGAGAAGAAGATTCCTCCCTTCTCGCCAAAACTCATTTTTACTGTTTCCATTGCACTTCGTCTGGTTTTTCCACCAATTACTCCGGCAAGGAAAAGCATCATGCATCCTATGATATGACCAATAATAATCGCCAGAACTCCTTTTCCGAATCCAAGCGGCGCAAAGTAAGTACCGGTCAGGATCTCTGCAAGGGACACGCCTGCCCCAAACCAGATCAGTCCATTTTCAAAGATAGAGGTTCTCTTTTCATTCATACTTCTATTCCTCCACTTTGCTTTCTGTATATTCATTTTTAATTGCAAATCCGTGATTCATCGGACCACTGCCTTTACCAAGATCCAGCATTGCTGCAAGTGCTCCGGATATATATTTCTTCGCACGTTCTACTGACTCATCCAAATCATATTCTTTTGCAAGATTTGATGCGATCGCACTGGATAAAGTACATCCTGTTCCGTGCGTGTTCGGATTGTCGATCCGCTCTCCGTAGAACCACTTATATCCACCATCTCTCCACAGCAGATCATTGGCATCGTTCAGTTGATGTCCGCCCTTACAAAGAACTGCACAGTGATATTTGGTGCCGATCTCTTCTGCTGCTCTTATCATATCCGCCTGCGACTGGATTTTCATACCTGCAAGCACTTCTGCTTCCGGGATATTCGGAGTCAGAACGGTTGCCATCGGAAGCAGGCAGCTTTTCAGCGCATCAATCGCTTCCTCGCTGATCAGTCTTGCTCCACTTGTTGCTACCATAACCGGATCAACTACAATATTTTTCGCATCATATTCTTTTAATTTGTCTGCGATCTTTGTGATCAGACCACTTGAAGATACCATTCCAATCTTCACTGCATCCGGGTAAATATCCGTGAAAATATTATCCAGCTGTTCTCCTAGGAATTCCGGCGTTACCTCCATAATTCCGGTAACTCCGGTTGTATTCTGTGCAGTAAGAGCCGTAATTGCGCTCATAGCATAGACTCCGTTACTGATCATTGTTTTGATATCTGCCTGGATACCTGCTCCTCCGCTTGAATCGCTTCCTGCAATTGTAAGTGCTGTTTTCATTTGACTCTCTTCCTCTCTTTTTCCATAATTGTCCTAAATATTTTGTATAAAAAGAATGTGCCTTGGCACATTCTCGCGCCGAGCACGGTCGCTTGCGACATTCTTCATCTTCGTGCGAGTGCGCATCTCCGGCACGCAGTGCCTTTTATTTCATAGGAAGTTCCTTCGGAATTTCCTATGAAATAAAAGAAACACCTGTCATGCACAAGTGTCTCTGAAAAAATCAATATGACTTCCTGCGACGGCATGATCCGTATCAGGTAAAAAGGGGCGATGCTCTTTTGCTTCCTCTCAGTCTGTCTTTCACCGGCTCCCCCGTCTTTATTATTCTGTCTCTCCAAGTGTTGTCTGCTTTGCAACTCCTGTTAGACTCTCTCTGGTTCTGGATAAGCCTCTCCAAAAGTTTCAACAGTCACTTTTTTCATCTTCTGTTCTTCCAGTGGTCTGTCACTGTAGTCTGTTGCCGTCTCAGCAATTTTATTTACAACATCCATACCTTCTGTAACTTTACCAAAAGCTGCATATGCGCCGTCAAGATGTGGTGAAGTCTTATGCATGATGAAAAACTGTGATCCTGCCGAATCCGGATGCATTGCACGCGCCATAGAAAGAACACCCGGTTCATGCTTCAGATCATTTGCAAAACCGTTCTGCTTAAATTCTCCTTTGATACTGTATCCAGGGCCACCCATTCCGGTTCCATCCGGGCATCCACCCTGGATCATGAATCCACTGATGACACGGTGGAAGATCAGTCCATCATAAAATCCCTTATTTACAAGAGATACAAAGTTATTTACTGTATTCGGTGCGATTTCCGGATATAATTCCGCTTTGATCACATCGCCATTTGCCATTTCAAATGTTACTACTGGATTTGCCATTTTATACAATCTCCTTTTCATTGATTTCTCTACCTATTGTAACGGAACTTTTCCCGTCCGTAAATAGTTTTTAGAAAGTCTTTATACATTTTCCAGACGATATCCGATCACCAGAAACCAGTGCCAGATAAAATCCTCAAACTTCTCTTTATTCTTATGCCGGAGCATCAGATGCTTTCTCCTCCGGTTTCAGTGTCGATAAAAACACAGCAGCCAGAATGATAACACCACCAAGGCACTCTCTGAAACTTGGAACTTCTTTCAGAAACAGAAATGCGCTTAAAGTCCCATACACCGGTTCCAGTCCGGATAAAATTCCGGCAATCCTTACCTTCACAGTCCGAAGTCCACTGATAAATAAAGAATGTGCAACTGCTGTAAAAACAATTCCAAGCATCATCAATACGCCTGCATCTGCAAGTGTAATCACCGGCTTCAACACAAACATCATCGGGATCAACACGATCGTTGCAGTTCCCTGTTCATAAAGCGACACCAGTGTTGCCGGATATCTGCTGGAAAAACGGCGATTCATCAGTGACAATATTGCATAGGTAAATGCACTCAGAAGTCCCCACAGAACTCCCTGTGTAATCTGATTATCCATCTGAAATGCGGGTACGATAAAGAATACTCCGACCAGCATCATCAGTGTACAAAACACATCCGATTTCTTCAGTTTTTCATGGAACAGGTATGGCTCTAGAAAAATAACAAATACCGGAAAAGTTGATACCGTAAGCGTACCAACTGCAACCGTCGAACTCTGGATCGACTGCATATAACTACTCCAGTGTATTGCTAAAACTGCACCTGCTCCGACCATCCACAAATAATCACTTTTCTCATCCAGGCGAATTTTCTGCTTTTTAAAACGCAGAAAAATCCAGAGGAAAATAGATGAAAAAAATACCCTTCCAAGCACGATGATCACTGCAGGCAGATCTACCAGCTTGGCAAACAGTCCGACAAAACCAAACAATGCCACAGCAACATGTACTGAAATTAAACCTTTTCTCTGACTCTCTTTCATATGAAAACCTTTCTCTATTCAGGCTGATCTACCCGGAAATGTTCCATTAAAATCGGCATATATTCCTTACTGTATTCTCCAAGCGAATAATTTCCCCTGTTCAGACACCAGTCTGATACCAGGGCCCGCTCACAGAGTGAATAATACTTGGTAATCTCCTGGATACTCTTCTCTCTGCTGATCTGATTTCGCACATGCCCCTCTTCTATGATCCTGCTGATCAGCTTGTAATAAGTACGGTTCTGATCCAGAAGATTCCTGTCTCCCTTGGCAATCAATTGTGTTGAATATAAGGATGCTAACAATGCTACATCAATCTTTTGCTCCATAAACGAATGCGACCGGTAATTGAGATACATCAGTTTATCAAAACTGTTCATTTCCGGATCCAGTTCATCTTCAAGCTTTGCATAATTCTCATCCAGAATAGTTGACAATGTATCAAGCAAAGAATCTTTGCTGCTGAAATAATAATAGAACGATCCTTTTGATGTCTCAGAAAGACGAATGATATCATCTACTGTTGTATCATCATATCCTTTTTCATAGAACAATTCCCATGCGGCATCTACAATCCGCCGCTTTACATTCTGTTTTGCTGCCATCTATCTACCTCCTATGGTATCATGTTCCACGCGGAGCGTTTTTTATTATCAGGAAAGACCTTTCTTAATAGATAAAAAAAGACCGGCTGCGTCATACGCCCCGGTCCTTCTCAGGTTTACGTGGACATGTTTTTCCCCGTAAACAAGTATATCGTATCTACATTTCTTTTGCAACATCAACACATGCCTTCATTGCATCAATGACCGCACTTCTGAATCCGTGTTCTTCCAATACACCTACGGCTTCAATCGTTGTTCCTGCCGGTGAGCATACCATGTCTTTGAGTTCTCCCGGATGCTTTCCTGTTTCAAGAACCATCTTCGCACTTCCAAGAACTGCCTGTGCTGCAAATTTGTATGCCTGTGCTCTCGGCATTCCCTCTGCAACAGCAGCATCTGCCATTGCTTCGATAAACATAAATACATATGCCGGTGAACTTCCGCTTACTGCAACAACTGCATCCATCATATGCTCTGCCACAACTTCTACTTTACCAAATGCAGAAAGAATCTTGCATGCATAATCAAGTTCTTCTTTTGTTACATGTTCATTCGGTGTGGCAGCTGTCATACCTTCTCCAACCATAGCCGGAGTGTTCGGCATTGTACGAACAATCTTAACATCTTTTCCAAACTGTTCGGCAAGCCATGCAAGTGTCTTTCCTGGTGCGATCGTGATAATAAGCTGTTCCGGTCTTACCAGATCTTTTACTTCCTGAATGACATCTGCATAAAACTGTGGTTTTACAGAAAAAATAACAACTTCTGACTTTTCAATTACTTCTTTATTGCTATCAGTAACATTGATTCCATAAAGTTCTTTTACTTTTTCGCGACCTGGTGCAAAAAGATCTGCTCCGATGATTTCTTCCGGTTTGAATACGTTACTTTTAATAACGCCTCCCATAATTGCTCCTGCCATATTACCTGTTCCGATAAATCCTAATTTCATAGTCTTTCTCCTCCTGATGAACTTAAAACCTTATACATTTTCGTTTTTAATTTGTATACAATCATTTAAGTTGTATACAAATTTCTTTCTGCATTCAATGTATCACTTCCTTTGTTTAAAGTCAACATTTTCACAATAGAAAATGCCGTTTTTCGTCGAAAATACATGCACCATTGTATACAATTATCAGTCTGTACTCTTATATTAAACGCAACTTTACATATACCTAATTTTATTTTTTACAAACCCCGTTTTAATGTGTTATACTTAATATATTCACCAGACAGAGGGGGATTTCACATGGCTGAAAAAAAGAAATCACTTGCCGATCAGGCTTATGAAATTATCAAAAATAACATTATGAATCTGACTTATCCACCAGGAATGCCTCTTACCGAAGCACTTCTGACAGAAGAGCTCGGTATGAGCCGTAATCCGGTACGCACTGCACTCAAAATGCTGCAGTCTGAAGGTCTGATCGTTACCGATTATTATAAATCCATGACTGTAAAAGAAATCACCGATAAAGATATCAATGAACTTTATCAGCTCCGCGAACTCTTAGAGGGCAGTGCATTTAAACTGATCTTTGAAGGTGGAAAAGCGGAAGAATATTCCTATCGAATTGAAGAAAAAGTGGTACATATGTGTGCGGTTGCTTCCGATGTTTACAAGTGGGAGCTTGCTGATACGCAGATGCATCTGGAAATCGTCAGCATTTTCAATAATGACCGGATCACCAAATTCTATGAATCCAATTTATCAGAGCTGGTAAGAGTGGGTATGTATTCGCTGAAAAATGGCATGCGGATCGTTCCAACGAATGAGAATTTGAAAAAAATGGTTAAATATATGCGTAAAAATGATTATGAGCGGGCTTTTGCAATCCTGAAAAAAGACCATTTTATGCAGGGAAAAGACAGCGCCATGAAAGAAGAACTGAAAAACGAGTAATTTTCATTTATAAGATATTAAAGGAAGTGCTAACACATGATGAAACTAGAAACTCCAATTGGAGAATTTACTACTGACTCTTATAAAATTCCTGCGGGAGACACTTTGGCTGTGTCTCCTACAATCATTTCGTTCTCTTCTGATGATTACAAAATCATCACCATCGATCAATTTATCGAAATTGGTACAGATGTCTATACCCCTCTTTTACATCAAAATTGTATGTCTCCTGATCAAAAAACCATCTACCCACTGACTATCGAACAGCATGATTCAGACCGGATTACTCTTTCTGATCATTATCATTCTATAATTTTAGAGCTCAATAACTTACCGGATCTGCAGGTAAAGCCGTGGTATCCTGTTATTAAAAAAAAGAACTGCATACCATGTACAAATTGTGGAAGATGCAGCTGGTAGTCTGCATCTTTATTAAACAGCATGAATGACTCTTCTGCATTTTTTGCCAGGCTGATCACCTCTGAGCAATAAAAAAACTGCAAACCCTTACGGTCTACAGCTCTCTTACTTTTTTCATGTACCTTCAAAACCACATACAAACTTAAATCCTTACTCCATCCATTTTCTTTACCCTGTCCTACCTTCTTGGTTATGCCCTCGACCGATTAGTAACAGTCA
>OLNF01001615.1_pt1 | contig 18999 bp, 14 predicted proteins | sample 1673061 | NCBI WGS metagenome assembly OLNF01 (sample SAMEA3136751, study PRJEB25190) | human gut metagenome
GGAATAGCCGTTCCGCAGTAGCGGAACTGGCGTTCCGTTTAAGCGTAATTTGCAATCTTAGAATCTCCTTTAATTCCATACGTAAAAAATAATTATTGACAGGTTGTTTAGAAGTTATTATGCTGTATCTATTAAAATTCTTCAATTACAGATACCGTTAAGATGAATTGTTTTTTACACTTTTGTAATATTGTCAAGAACTTTAAGAAAGGATTCATGAAATGGATGAAAAAATACGCACCAGAAAAACAGACAGACGTACGATTTACACCCGTAATACGATTAAGGATGCACTCCTTGAACTGCTTGCGGACACAACTTTTGATCGGATTACGGTAACTGCTCTCTGCAAGCAGGCAGAAATCACCCGGGCAACCTTTTATCTGCATTATGACAATCTGGACGAAGTATTAAATGAATTGCTGGATGATGCCCTTCGACTTACTGAGCTCGAGCCAGAATATACTGCCAGTGCTTCATCCCCGGACTTTGTTCATGTCTCATCTGACCCCGATGCACTCCTTCCGGCATGTCAGCGTGCAGCCAGCAACCCCAAATACAAAGCACTTTTTATGGATGAAAGCCTTTCACACTATATCCTGAATAAGCTGTTTCAGATTCAGAAGCCACAGCGCATACCCGAGATTATGAAGGAATACCATGTCACAGAATGGGAAGCCGAAAAACTACTTCTTTTTATGCTGAACGGAAATTTTGCTGTCAATAAGTCACTTGGGTGGAATAGAAGTTCCGACTGGTATCGCATACAGAATATTATTCAAAAGCTGATGCAGCCAGTATAAAATATAATCAGTAAATATCTGCCTTCTTTGGTATGCTGGTTTTTTATTGCCTCAAGAATGTCCGTATATTAAGCGGCACACATGATCTTCCTGAGTTTATCATCATAGCGGTAACCGTGATTCTTCACAAAGGAAAACGGCAGCTGCTTCTTTCCATAGCTGGTGGAACTGCCTGCTATATGCAATTGCTGCACTTGTTCTAGCAGAGAATCTGGAATTCTGCAAAAATGGGAGCTGCTAAATGCAACCCCAAAATCCGTAAAGTGTTTGACATTTCTGACAATCAGAAATATAAAAATCCCTCCCATCCCAGTATTAGAGGGATGGAAGGGTGCTATTTACGTTTGCCCGAATTCCGTCATACAATGACTTTTTTCAGTTCTACTCTATTGTTTTCCAGGTCAAATTTTCCTATATCAAATCCCACATTGTAGATGATGTTTCCAATCGGACGGTTGCTTGCCGGATACTAGTACATTGGATAATAAATAACTGCTATATTAAATTGATGATACTTCAGCTTCGCTGATTTCATCCATTTTATATTTCCAGTGGTAAACTACAGGCTCTCGGTTGACTTCCTCAAAATACTGGTAAATTCGTTCTTCCAATTCCTGCTTGATATTGACACGAATTCCACGTAGCATTTGCTTGGTCATCTTGCTAAAGAAACTTTCAATCATGTTTAGCCAAGCCCCATGTTTAGGCGTGAATACAAATTTAAACCGTCCTTTTGGCATTGTATTCAGAAATCGCTGTGTCTCTTTGGAAGTGTGTGCTGAATACTTCATGCATTTTTGATTCAAAATCGGGATCCCGTTTTTCACAGTAGTATTTAATCTTAAATGGTTTGATATCCTGCTTTTTGAGAAATTTTTGAATATAAGGCTTGGTAACGGTTGAAAGTCTCGGATATCCTGCCTCTTCCGCATGCTTTTGAATGTGCTTATGGAGAGAATTTAAAGTCCAAAGTTCCTGTGCATATCCAAGTTCCACTGGTCTTTGGCAGGCGATATTAATCATCCATGCCTTTGCATCATCTGTAATTTCAGATGGACGTCCAGGGCGCTAGGTATCAAAAAGAGCATTTTCAACACCGCCTTCATAATATTTAGAAATACAAAGGCATACAGTGGACGGACTAACAGCAAGTTTTTCAGCAATATCGCTGAAAGTCATCCCATTGGATTTATATAATAAAATTTTGGCACGATCTACAATTTGTGCTTGAATAGATCTCTTTTTGGATAATGTTATAAGATAATGTCTGTCCTCAACAGAGAAGAGGGTTTATGGGTATTCAGATTATCCATCACAAGTATGATCTTTTTGGCATCAGGATACATAACATCTACAAGATATTTGATCTCCTCTGCCCAGTCAACAGCTGTACGATGTTCCCGGACACTTTACCTCAAAAACATATATAACCACTTATATGTTACACAAAAAATGATACAACCAAAAACCAAAAAACAGCACCTGCGACAGCCTACACACTGTCACAGGCACTATTTATCCCACTATATTTTGTTAGAAACTGATCCTATTTTATAAACATCGCATCCCCGAAAGAGAAAAATCTGTATCCTTCCTTCACCGCTTCCTCATAAGCCGCCAGCACATGCTCTCTTCCTGCAAGTGCAGAAACAAGCATCAGCAACGTTGACTCCGGCAGATGGAAGTTTGTAATCAGACAATCCAGCACTTTGAATTGATAACCTGGATAGATGAAAATCTCTGTCCATCCGCTGCTCTCTTTCAACATACCGTTTTCATCCGCTGCAGACTCAATGGTACGGCAGCTTGTGGTTCCAACACAAATTACACGATGACCGTTTTTCTTCGCATTGTTAATCTTGTCAGCGGCTTCCTGTGTCACCATATAGAATTCTGAATGCATATGGTGTTCCAGGATATTGTCCACTTTTACCGGACGGAAAGTACCAAGTCCGACATGCAGTGTTACCTCTGCAATATCAACGCCCATATCTTTTACCTGCTGAAGCAGTTCCGGTGTAAAATGCAACCCTGCAGTCGGAGCTGCAGCAGAACCGTCATATTTTGCGTAAACAGTCTGATAACGGTTCTTGTCCTTTAACTGATGTGTGATATATGGCGGTAACGGCATCTGACCTAACTGATCCAGAATTTCTTCAAAAATTCCTTCATAAGTAAATTGGATCAGACGGTTGCCCTCTTCCACGATATCAATCACTTCACCGACTAAAAGTCCACCACCAAAAATGATCTTTGTGCCGACTTTTGCCTTTTTACCCGGTTTTACCAGTGTTTCCCAGACATCGTTTTCCCTGCGTTTCAGCAGAAGAATCTCGATTTTTGCCTGAGTCCCCTCTTTTTCACCAAACAGACGGGCAGGAATTACTTTTGTATTGTTTAAGACAAGGCAGTCACCTGGTTTCAGGAATTCTGTGATTTCCCGGAATACATGATGAGAATACTCGCCAGTCTCTTTATCCAGGACCAGAAGTCTGGAGGATGACCGATCCTCCAGCGGGTCCTGCGCAATCTGCTCCTGTGGCAGATCAAAATAATAATCTGTTACCTTCATTTCGTTTTCGTTCAATACAGACACCAACTTTCTACTGGCGCAGCTCTATGCCCAGACGCTCCAGACCATTCATGATTTTCTTCATGGCAGCTGCGATATCTGCTTCCTCTAACGTACGGTCTTTTGCACGGAAGGTCAGTTTATAAGCCAGAGATTTGAATCCTGCTTTAATCTGTGCGCCCTCATAAATATCAAATAATTCATAAGACTCAAGAATCTTGCCGCCTCTCTCGTCAAATACCTTCTCAATATCACCTGCAAGTACATGTTTCGGAACAACCATACTGAGGTCGCGGCTGACAGCCGGATATTTTGCAATGCCTTCGTATTTGCGGTCAAAAGTTGCACGGGAAACGATTTCCGGCATATCAATGACAGCAACATATACGCGATCTTTAATGGAGTAATTTGCGGCAACCGTCGGATGAACCTCACCGAGGTAGCCGATTACCTGACCATCATAAATAACATTTGCCTGACGTCCAGGATGTAAGAAGGACAGTTCCGACTCCGGATCATACTCCGGTTTCAGATTCATACCTACTTTATACAGGAACTCCTCAATAACACCTTTCATAGTATAGAAATCGCCATCACCGTAGAATCCCAATGTAAACTGCATGCGCTCTTCCGGAAGCTCTGTAACAGGCTCCTGTTTTGGCAGATAAATATTTCCTAATTCATACAGACGCACATCTTTGTTTCTACGATTGAAGTTGGTAGAAAGAGATGTCAGCATTCCGTTTAAGGAAACGGTACGCATAATACTGAAGTCCTCGCCAAGCGGATTGGAAATCGTTACGGTATTACGCAACTGACTGTCTGCCGGAAGTAATAATTTATCAAATACCTTCGGACTCTCGAAGGAGTATGTCATTCCCTGTGAAAATCCGCAGAACTGGGCAACTTCTCTTGCCACTTCCTCTACTCGAAGTTTAAAGGAAAGTTTACCTGTTGTGGATTCTCCGGATGGAAGTGTGGTCGGGATATTGTCATATCCATAGAATCGTGCCACTTCCTCCGCGATGTCTGCATCGCGGAGCAGATCCTGTCTCCAGGATGGAACGATGACTTCCTGTGTCTCCTCATCAAAACCAAGGTCGATTTTTTTGAAATATCCGATCATTGTCTCTGCAGAAATATCAGTTCCGAGCAGACCATTGATCCAATCCGGATCAAATGCAATTCTTCTTCCTGTCATTTCTTTCTGGTATACATCAACGACACCACCAACAACTTCACCTGCACCAAGTTCTTCGATGAGCTGGCAGGCACGGTTCATAGCCTCAATCGCATTGTTTGGATCCAGGCCTTTTTCAAATTTGGAGGAAGCGTCGGTACGAAGACCTACTTTTTTGCTGGACAGACGGATGTTTGTTCCATCAAAGCAAGCAGCCTCAAAAAGCATTGTCTGAACATTGTCTGTGATCATGGAGTTTTCGCCACCCATGATACCGGCAAGTCCGATTGCTTTTTCGCCATCGCAGATCATCAAAATACTGTCATCCAAGGTACGCTCCTGGCCATCTAACGTAACAAATTTCTCTCCTTTAGCAGCACGGCGTACCCGAATCTCATGGCCGGAGATTGTATCCATATCATAAGCATGCATTGGCTGTCCAAACTCTTCCATGACATAGTTTGTAATATCTACGATATTGTTGATCGGACGGATACCGTGGGAAGCCAGTCTGTGCTGCATCCACTTCGGTGACGGTGCGATCTTAATATTTTTTACTACACGGGCAGTATAACGCGGGCAAAGATCCGCATCTTCTACAGATACTTTAATGTAGTCGTTTACGTCCTCTGTATTTCCTGTCTCTGTTACTACCGGCGGAATAAATTCTTTTCCGAAAGTAGCTGCTGCCTCACGGGCAATACCAAGAATGGAAAAGCAGTCTACACGGTTAGATGTAATCTCGTACTCTACAACTACGTCATCTAATCCAAGATAAGCAACTGCACTCTCACCAACCGGAGCATCTTCCGGTAAAATGTAAAGTCCGTCCTCAGCTGCATCCGGATACATATCGGTAGTAGAGCCAAGTTCTTCAATGGAGCACATCATACCATTGGACTCTATACCTCTTAATTTACCTTTTTTGATTTTGATACCGCCTTCTACGACTTTTCCGTCATGACCGCCTGCAACACGTCCACCGTCTAATACAACCGGGACTTTTGCGCCTTCAAATACGTTTGGTGCGCCGGTTACAATCTGTGTGGTCTCCCCGCCGATATCCACCTGGCAGATTACCAGTTTATCTGCATCCGGGTGTTTTTCGATTTTTAATACCTGACCGATCACGATTTTTTCCAGATCCTCATCTAATTTTTTATATCCTTCTACTTTTGAACCGGAAAGTGTCATCGCATCCATGTATTCCTGCGGCTCTACTTCTAATTCCGGAACATATGCTTTTATCCAAGATAATGAAGTTGTCATGTTTCTTTCTCCTATATTAATTCTTTCATAATTTTTCGTGCAGATTCGAAAATTATTCCTGCAAAGTTTTTCTTATGCACTTCTTTCGTGCAGATTCGAAAATCTTTCCCTCAAAATTTTTCCTATGCACTTCTTTCGTGCAGATTCGAAAATCTGCGATTTTCTCATTGTCCGGCATTCGCCGTACAATCCGTCAGTGCTTCATACATGCTTTTGCAAGCAAGCTTTCAACGCATGTCCGAATCACTTCCTATCTGCACTTCTCAAAGCTAACGCTAAAACTGTTTCAAAAATCTGTCGTCATTTTCGTAAAGCAGACGCATATCGTCGATTTCATATTTTAACAGTGCGATACGCTCCAAGCCTACACCGAACGCAAATCCGGAATATTCCTTTGGATCAATGCCGCTCATCTCAAGTACGTGCGGGTGAACCATGCCACAACCAAGAATCTCAATCCATCCTTCACCTTTACAGAAACGGCATCCTTTTCCACCACATTTGAAGCAAGTCACGTCTACCTCAGCACTCGGCTCTGTGAATGGGAAATGATGTGGACGGAATTTTACTTTTGTCTCAGGTCCGAACAGCTCTTTTGCAAACTCCTGCAGTGTTCCTTTCAGATCTGCAAATGTAACACCTTTATCAATAACCAGTCCCTCAATCTGATGGAAGGACGGAGAATGAGTTGCATCTACTTCATCGGCACGGAATACACGTCCCGGTGCGATCATACGGATCGGCAGTTTGCCCTGTTCCATCACTCGAACCTGTACCGGAGATGTCTGTGTACGAAGTACAATTTTGTCATTGATATAGAATGTATCCTGTTCATCTTTGGCCGGATGATTTGCCGGAATATTCAGTGCCTCGAAGTTGTAGTAATCGTACTCTACTTCCGGTCCTTCTACGACTTCATATCCCATACCAACAAAGATACGCTCAACTTCTTCCAGGGCGATGGTGTTCGGATGACCATGACCTACACGGTTTTTCTTTGCCGGAAGTGTTACGTCAATGACTTCTTTTTTCAGTTTATGTTCCAACTCCAACGCTTCCATTTTCTTTTTGGTTTCTTCTAATTTCTGTTCGATGGCTGCTCTTGTCTCATTTACCATCTGACCAACCAATGGACGCTCTTCCGGGCTGACATCTTTCATTCCTTTTAATACTGCAGTAAGCTCACCTTTTTTCCCGAGGAATGCAATACGGACATCATTTAATCCGTTTAATCCTTCTGAACTTTCGATAGAAGCAAGCGCTTTTTCTCTGATTTGCTTTAACTTGTCTTTCATCTCTTATCTCCTTTTACTTATTCATAAATGTATCAGATTGTTCTGTTTTATCATTTTGAGAAATATTGATTACACGGATTGTTCCGTGCTTTGCACTTCCACAATCCCATAAAAAAACGTCCCTTCACAAAGAAAGGGACGAAATAATTCCGCGGTACCACCCGACTTTCCGACATACATCGGACACTCTGATGCGTAACGTGCATGACCCGTCTGTCTCTACTGGACCCGTACGGCATTGCAAACCGTACATTCCCTGTTCAAAACAGCAGCTCCGATGGGAAATTCAGCAAATGTCTTTCCTTAAATGTACTCTCAGCCAACATACATTCTCTCTGTAATCCGATCATCTGCCTACTGACATCTTCTCAGCTTTTGTAACCTGGATTCTATTTCTCCGGTACAGCATACTATATACAGCATCCGGACAATAAATCAAAAACAGAAAGATTTGAAAATATACATATCTCCAAATCAAAACTAAAATTTATTCTAGCATAGCTTTTTTAAAACATCAAGCGTTTTTATCCTGTTCCCGTTCTTTTTTTCTCTGTCGCGCTTCCTGGATCTCCACCAGAAGAATTTCAAACAGATTATTCACTTCTGCACACACCAGAAAAATGTACATACTGATGTACAGCCAGAACATCAACAGGAAGATCGTAGTCAGACTGCCATATAAGGAAAATCCGTTAAAATAATCAACATATACAGACAGTCCAAAGGAAAATACATACCATGCGGCAGAACATCCCACCGCTCCAATAAGCTGGCTTTTAAACGTTGCAGTCCGGTTCGGCAATACTTTATAAATAAACATAAAGAATACGATCAATACAAAAAACAGGATCAGCAGCCGCAGTTTTAAAATGATATCCGTTACTATGGACAGAATTGGTGCATACTGTACGAGCATATTCTGGATTTTCCGGCCAAATACCAGAAATACCATCAGTAAAATGATGACAAGCACGAGGATCAATGTCTCGATCATTGCCCGGAAACGCAGTACAAACCAGTTTCGGGTCTCATCGGTATCGTATACAATATTCAGACCGTAACGAAGACTCTGGATCGACTTTGCAGCAGAATACACCGCAAAGATCACTGCGATTGGAAGCATTTTGGCCGAATTTGTATACACTTCATTTACCACATTGATCAGCATCGGCGTGATCTTGATTTGTCCCGGAAGTACCATCTGAATCACCGACAGTACTGTACTCTCACTCACTGGTGTGAACCGCAGCAGCGACAGAAATACCAGTAAAAACGGGATGGCTGACATTATGATAAACAGCGCTGCCTGCGCTGCGTAGGCACCAATATTATCTTTTTTCAGTTTTTGTAAAAAGAACCTTATCAAATGCTTATAATCCATAAGTTCTCCCCTTTTGTATCCAAAACAATTGTCTTTTGAATATTCACATTCCGATAGAATATCAGATTTTTTACATTTCATCAAGTTTTTTATTTACCAGCTCCTGTATACAGTTCTGTTCCCGGGAAAAATGTTCCAAGTATTTCCACATATCCCTTGCCGCTTTTTGCCATGCCATCCGCACCATACTGGCTCATACCGATCCCGTGTCCCAAACCACCTCCATAGAGCACATAGATTCCGTGTTCTTCTGTATCAACCGAAAAAAATGCACTGGGAAGCATGTGGAAATTATGTGCAGAATTTCCGTTTTTATCTGTCAAAGTGGTACAAATGCTCCATAAAATATTCCGGATTGCATTTTCATTATATACATGTGCAATCCCGTTTTCAAAAGTCAGACGCAGATCTGTGACACAGCCGGATTCCGATCTTGCATCAATGCCAAGATCCGCTAGCGTTCCAAAAGATGTCAGATTCTCCGTCTGCACACCTGCTCCATCTGTCAGCACTACTTTTCCATCCCGGTGGCTGGCTGCCGTCTGTAATGCGTGCCGCAGTTTCTGCTCATTTCCTGCTAACTGCAACACAGCCCGCCATCGAAAAAAGCGGCTTTCACTGTCGTATGCTGTCACCTGGCCATCCCGCAAAAATATATCTGCAGATGATCCCATTCCTTCATTCTGTACAAGACTGTGAACCCCCAGATAAGGAAGTGCCTCTTGCTGCCATACTTCCAGACCGGTAGTATAACCACAGGACGTAGAAAAATCACCGGTATTAGGATTATTGAATTTGTCCGGCGGTAGCATACACGGCCTCCGTTGCCGCCGCATTTGCATTTTCCGGAAGGTATACCTGACAGTCAGTGGTATCGTCCACATCCGCATGATACATTTCATAAGCGGTTCCCAACACCTGTAACGCCGCATAGGTCCGGGCACAGACTGCCTGGGCTTTCAATGCTTCCGGTGCAAAAGATGCAGGCATCTCCCCAGGCACCACACCGCAGAGATAGTCTTCCATCCCAAGTTCATTCACAATCCAATATGTATTGCCATCTGCCTTTCGATATATATGCAGTTTTCCGGCATATGTCCCCTGAACTGCTCCACCGGCATCTGTCAGACTTAATGTACCGCCGTCTGTCGCTTCCACAACAGCTTCATTGACCCCGTTCTGTGCCATCCACGTACCACAGTCTGCTGCTGTTTGGGCCGCAACAACCGCCTCCGCACCGGAAGCAGATGCTTTCCATGTGGTACTTCCCAATACATACACTCCAGCACGTTCCGGCTTCTGTCCATGATCCTGCGTCAGTAGAACCCGCACCGTCTCCGGAATTGTAATCAGTCCCACTTTCGTGCCTGCGCTGTTCCCGGAAGCTGTTTTTTCCGGTGTTTTTCCCGCTTCTGCATCCATCTGTCCCACTTCCTGTTTGATTCCCAGCAGTACCTTCCCCTGCACATACGCCACATAGTGTTTTCCATACTCCATCCGACAGCTTTGCAGATCACAATCATAATTTCCATTGTCTGCTATGATACGCTGTTCTCCGGGAACTTTTCCCAGATATTGTACTTCCACTTCAGTTACGGTATCTTTCACCTGAAGAGTATCCAGAAGCAGTTCATAGTACATACACCATTGCGCTCTGCTCAATATCGTTTCATTCTTTTTCACAGAGGTACTATCAATTGTACTAAAATGGTTCTGCAGCTGCATCACTGCTTCCTCATAACATCCTTCTACCCCCAGCACACTGCAAATTTGTTGCAGATCAGCCACAGTCAGAACATCCCGGACTTTTGGAATCACCAACTTTCTTGTTTCCTCCGGCGTCAGATATGCTGCCTGCAGATACCCTGCCAGTTCCGACGCATAAACCTCCTGATGAAGCTCCGCTGTCTGCTCCTGCTTTTCTTTTTCTTCCGCTGCTATCAAAAAGATTTCTGCAATCACAGCCATACTAAGGAAACACAACAGAAGCACCTTTCGACGCTTTCTTCGTTTTTTCTGTTTTTCCAGATATCTTCGTCCTGGCTGTCTGCAATCTGTTTCTGTTCTCATACACCTGTCCCCTCCACGCAACATCATATGGCTGTAAAAGGGAAAAAAGAACCGGACATGATGTTATTCACACCATGTCCGGCTTTATCTTTTGTGATTCAGTTCTTTCATCTTTTGTAACGCAGACATATCTCTATGCCTTTATCTTTTGTAACATTTTTCAGTTTTCTCTTTTGTGATCCCAGAGTGCCGTTCCTGCAATTTTGACTCCTAGCAAAGCTAGGGGGGATTCCGCAATCGGTCTTCTGCCTTCCACTGCGAATTCGGTGGCCTGGCATCCAGCCGACAATTTAAGATTCCCAAAAAGAAAATGTAGGTTCAAAATAACAGGGTTCTCGCACACCCCAGGAATCACTTCCGCTACATCTGATTATACTTTACTATGTGCATCCTGGCAATAAAAAATTCAAATTTTTTTTAGAAAATTCTGGATTCCGACTTCACGTTCGTTTTGCCATATTCCTTATTTTTCCAGAGAAAAAGCATAAGGTAAAAGTTCACCTAAGGATGCTGTGCGCTGAATTCCTTCGCATCCCAGCATGAGCACCTGAAAATCCCGGGAACAAAACTCTGCCATCACCTGGCGGCAGACACCGCAGGGTGCTGTCGGCTGTTTGCTGTCACTGATAATAGCGATTGCTTCAAATTCACGAAATCCTTCCGAAACCGCTTTGAATATTGCGGTACGTTCTGCACAGTTTGTAGGACCATACGCTGAATTTTCGATATTGCATCCGGTAAATATCGTACCGTCTTTGCATCGCAGTGCCGCTCCTACATGAAAACCGGAGTAAGGAGCATAGGCCTGTTCTTTTGCTTCCTTTGCCTTCTGAATCAGTTCTGCGAACTCCATCTTATTCTCCGTCCTGCAACATTGCAATTGCACTGCTTGTACCGATCCGGCTGCATCCTGCACCGATATACAGTTCCATATCTTCTTTGGAACGGATACCGCCTGCCGCTTTGATCTTTACATTCGGTCCCACATGCTGCTTCATCAGTATCACATCCTCCAATGTAGCACCGCCGGTTCCGAATCCGGTTGAGGTCTTGATAAAATCCGCTCCGGCTTCTGTCACTGCTTCGCACATCCGGATTTTCTCTTCTTCCGTCAGATAACAGTTTTCAATAATCACTTTTAAGATCTTATCACCGGTTGCTTCCTTGAGCAGACGAATCTCCTCTGTTACCTGCGAATACTCCTGATTCTTTACCATACCAAGATTGATAACCATATCGATCTCATTCGCACCGTCTTCCAGTGCCTGACGTGTCTCTGCCAGTTTCGCCTCTGTACTTGCATTACCAAGCGGGAAACCGACTACTGTGCAAATGTTTAATTCCGGAAAATATTCATGTGCACGCTTTACATAGCTGCTTGGAATGCACACAGAAGCCATTCTGAAAAAACGTGCTTCCTGACACAACTGCTGGATTTCTTTCCAGGTTGTGACTGCCTTTAACGCAGTGTGATCCACAAATCTGTATAATTCTTCTTTTTTCATGTCTTTACCTCATTTTTACGAATGACTTCATGATAATATATTTTATACAAAAAATCTATACAAACTGATATTTTCAGAAATTGTTACAACAAAGAACCAGTTTTCTTCCGTTTCCGGGAAATAATCACCATAACTTATCTTTTTGATAAAATTTTCTTCTATATGTAATACATCTTTGGTCGCACCTATTTTATTTTACGGAATTCAGACGTCACCGGGCAATCCGGCACCTGGGTATTGGCAATGATATAGCGGCTCCAAGTTCCGTCCTCGTTATAGATCCACTGTCCCGTCACAAGGCTCTGGACAGAATAATGCTGTTCATTGAACCGAACCCGCCCGATCACAGTTTCCGTATCCAGAGTATCCGCCGCAGCGCATAATTTTTTGATATCCAGTGATTTCGCTTCCTTCAGAATCTGGTACAGTATTTCCACATTCGCATAGTCATATCCCGCCAGTGCAGACACATAGCTGTCTTTCGTCAGCTTCAGCCACTGCTGTCCGATTTCTTCACAGCTTTCACCGGAGATAGAAGATACATACGGATACTCCGTCGTCCACCACACTTCCGAGCACAGGCGGTCTGCACCTACTGCAGCCACATCTTCCTCAAACAACGCCGCCTTCGCCACCGTGCACACCTCCGGCATATATCCAGATGCCTTTAATTTCCGGTAAAAAGTGCCAAAATCCGACGTCAGCATAACACCTGCAACAATCTCACAGTCCTCCTCTTTTAACCGGCGCACCATGGCACTGTAATTGGATGTCCCCGGTGTATAAGCCCCCGGATCACATATCTCATAACCATATGCAGCAGCAAACGCAGTGATGGCTGCCATCATGGCCTGCCCCTCCGCATCATCTGCATGCATCACGCCGATCTTTCCACTGGTTACACCTGCTGCTTTCCATGCATCCAGAAAACAGAGCAATTCGTTCTCTGTATTAAATCCCGCATGATAGCTGTACTGATGGTCCGATGCCGCCCATGCTTCATCCGGCGTATCCACAGACAGGCACAGAATTCCTGCTTCCTCACAAGCTTCCGAAACCGGCACCGTCGTATCTGCCGTATGGGATGTCAGCATCACATCCACATTCTGATCGGAGATCATTTGCTGTGCCACCTGTCTGGCTTTTTCCGGTTCTGACTGGGAATCCCCTACGAACAGCTTCAGTTTTTTTACTGTTCCATCCACTTCCAGACCACCCGCTTCATTGATCTGGTCCAGTGCATACTGCGTCATCTCTTCCGTTCCGGCTCCGAATGCCGTCAGCACTCCGGTCTGTGGAATCACAATTCCTACTTTGATATAATCCTCTGCATCTGCCGCATCCTGCTGCCCGTTCTTATTTTCTGTGCATGCAGTCAGCAGCATTCCGGTCATAAGCACTGCAAGCACCACTGCCACAATTTTTCTTATCGTTCTTCCCTTCCACATAGTCCCTTTTTACTCCTTTTTCTGGTCTTACCATCTATCTTAACAGGATTTCTCTCTGTTTTCCATCCAAAATAGCATTCTTTCAGACACATGACTGCATTTCAAGGCTGCATTATCCGAAATATTCAGCGCAATCTTCTATCAAACAAAAACGATTCAGAATCAGTCACGTTTTTCGTTTCTGTCTCTGAACCGTTTTCACTATATTTTCTCTTGCAAAATAGATTTTATTATATATATGTTCTCTTCGCCTTACTAAGCTGCGACGTATACCACGCAATCCCAACCAGAAGCACACCGATGCCGACAGCCTCTGCAATTTTCTGATACCAGAGCAATTCTATCACCAGCCCGTATATGCCGAATGCCGTACAAACAAACCCGAAAATGGTGGTTTTTGGTCCCATTTCCTCACAAAACTTTTCCGGATGACGAATCTGGTGCAATTCCTGCTCTGTGAACAGCCACTGTGGAAGCACATGATTCTTTTTCATTTTTCCGGCAGTTACCATACAATAAATGCCGCAGATGATCAGGATCACATCCACAATACTCAGGATTCCCGTTCTATTTAGGCCTGCTGCTACCATATTAAATGATTCTCCTATCTTATCTCAAGAAACTCCTTCACAACTTTTGGCATCTCATCCACTTCGCATACTGTTTTATGAAGTACCGCTGCACTGCGGATATCCTCGATGGCCTGCGGAACTTTCACATTTGCGATCTTGGAAAGTTCATCCACGAGTTCAAAATCTGTCATGGAATCATATTTCTCATCAATGGCATCCATAACGCTTCTTGTGAATTTGAACGGACTTGCCGTAGATGCGATAACTGTTTTGGTCTCATCTTTTGTCTCTGCTTTATATTTTCCATATACACCGGCTGCTACTGCAGTATGTGTATCGATGACATAACCTGTCTTCTCATATAATGCGGAGATCACCTCAGCAGTCTCTTTCTCTGTGGTGTAATTTCCGTAGAAGTTCTCTAACTGAGCCTTCATCTCGTCTGTGATGATATATTTTCCATCTGTGGATAATGCTGCCATCAGTTTTGCATTTTCCTCTGCATTCTCGCCAGCAATACGGTAGATCAGACGCTCCAGGTTGCTGGAGATCAGGATATCCATAGACGGAGAAGAGGTCAGGATAAATTCACGGTTTCTGTCATACTCACCGGTACGGAAGAAATCATATAAGACTTTGTTCTCATTAGAGGCACAAATTAATTTTGCAATCGGAAGTCCCATATTTTTTGCATAAAAAGCTGCTAAAATATTTCCAAAGTTTCCAGTCGGAACTACCACATTGATTGGCTCCCCTGCTGCGATTCTGCCGTTCGCATACATTTTTGCATATGCATATACATAGTAAACAATCTGTGGAACGAGGCGTCCGATGTTGATGGAGTTTGCAGAAGAAAAACGATAGCCTGCCTGAAGCAGTTCCGCTTTCATCTCCGGATCAGAAAACATCTGTTTTACACCGGTCTGTGCCTGGTCAAAGTTTCCATGAATTCCTACAACGAATGTATTGTCACCCTTCTGGGTCACCATCTGTTTTTCCTGGATCGGGCTGACACCGTTCTTCGGGTAAAATACAATAATCTTGGTTCCTTCTACATCTGCAAAGCCTGCCAGTGCTGCTTTTCCGGTATCTCCGGAAGTTGCAGTCAGGATAACAATATCCTCTTTCACTTCATTTTTGCGGGCTGCTGTGATCAGCAAATGCGGAAGAATGGATAATGCCATATCTTTGAATGCAATGGTTGCGCCATGGAACAGCTCCAGATAATAAGCACCATCTGCTTCTACTAACGGTGCAATCTCCGGTGTGTCAAATTTGGAATCATAAGCACGATCGATACAGTTTTTCAGTTCTTCCTCTGTAAAATCTGTCAGAAATCTGCTCATAACTGCGTATGCAGTCTCCTGATAACTCATTTTTGCCAGTTCCTCTACCGGAATATCCAGTTTCGGGATTTCTGTCGGCACATACAATCCTCCATGCTTTGCCAGTCCGTTTAAAATTGCCTGGGAGGCAGTTACTTTCTCTGATGCATCTCTGGTATTTGCATATAAAATTGCCATAATTTCTTCCTTTCTCTGCTGTCGCATTTTCACTTTTTTTACAATTCATAACACAATAATTTGTATTTCATCACTTTAATGTAATAATTTAAATTATTGAACAGTATTTTATCATACACATTTTTAAAATACAAGTAGAAAGAGTCTGAACTTTAACGGATATTCGCAATTCGCTCGCTACTTGCTCATGAACGCAGTCGCTTTGCGATCTGCGTTCAAAAAAAATCAGAGAAAACTGTGTATACACAATTCTCTCTGATTCTCCTTTTGCTTCTGATCCAGTTTCTGTCAGTCAGCCATTTTTATTTTCGTTTGCTGTTAATGTAGTTTACCAGGCCTTCACTGTCAATGATTTTCTGCATAAACGGTGGAAAAGCCTGTCCCTGGTATTCCGTTCCTTTTGTACGGTCATAGATTTTACCGCTGTCGAAATCGATTTCTACCTCATCACCTTCTTCAATCTCACGGGATGCTTCCGGACACTCAATGATCGGAAGTCCGATATTGATGGAGTTGCGATAGAAAATACGTGCAAATGTCTCTGCGATGATGCAGCTGACACCTGCGGTCTTTAAGCATAACGGTGCATGCTCTCTGGAAGAACCGCATCCGAAATTCTTTCTTGCCACGATGATGTCCCCCGGCTGTACACGCTGTGTAAAAGTCGGATCGATGTCAACCATTGCGTGGGTTGCCAGCTCCTGAGCGTCAAATGAATTCAGATATCTTGCCGGAATGATTACGTCGGTATCTACGTTGTCACCATATTTAAACACATGTCCTTTTGCTGCTTTCATTATTTGTCACCTACTTTCTCAGGATTTGCGATATAACCTGCAATCGCACTTGCTGCTGCCACCTCCGGGGAAGCCAGATAGATCAGAGACTCTACATCTCCCATTCTTCCGACAAAGTTACGGTTTGTGGTAGATACGCATTTCTCACCCGGAGCCATAACACCCATATGACCACCCATACATGGACCGCAGCTCGGTGTATTGAACGCACAGCCTGCATCGATAAAGATATCAACGAGACCTTCTTTGATACATTCTTTGTATACTTCCTGAGTAGCCGGAACAACCATAACACGTACATCCGGATGAACCGTATGTCCTTTTAAGATGGCTGCTGCTTTTCTCATATCGGAGATACGTCCGTTTGTACAGGATCCGATAACTACCTGATCGATCTTGATCGGCTCCATGGCTTCTACTTCATCAATTGTTTTTGCATTGCCCGGAAGATGCGGGAATGCAACTGTAGGACGGACTTCAGACAGATCAATCTCAACGACCTGGTCGTACTGGGCATCTTCATCCGGCTCATAAGCGGTATACTGCTTATCAGAATGAGCATCCATGTACGCTCTTGTCTGATCATCTACGATAAAGATACCATTTTTTGCACCTGCTTCAATCGCCATATTTGCCATAGTGAAACGATCATCCATGGTCAGGTTTGCGATACCGTCACCGACAAACTCCATGGATTTGTATAATGCACCATCTACACCGATCTTGCCAATGATGTGGATGATCACATCTTTTCCGCTGACATACGGACCCGGTTTTCCGGTCAGTACGAACTTGATCGCGGACGGAACTTTGAACCAGAGTTCTCCGGTTGCCATACCGGTTGCGATATCTGTGGTACCTACACCGGTTGAGAAAGCGCCGAGTGCGCCGTATGTACAGGTATGAGAATCTGCACCGATGATACATTCCCCGGCTACTACAATACCGTACTCCGGTAAGATTGCATGCTCTACACCGCATTTACCCTGCACAAGATACCATTTCAGCCCCTGCTCTTTTGCGAAATCCTGAATGGATCTGGAATTGATCGCGGATTTGATATCCTTATTCGGTGTAAAATGATCCGGTACCAGCACTACTTTATCCTTATCAAATACTTTATCTGCCATCTGTCGGAAAATTGGCAGGGCCATCGGACCTGTAATATCGTTTGCCATAACAACGTCCAGTTTTGCTTCAATTAACTGACCGGCTGTCACGGAATCAAGTCCTGCATGGGCAGCAAGAATTTTCTGTGTCATAGTCATTCCCATATTCATCATCTCCTATTTATATAATATAATCACTGTTGTTGTAGGCGCTTACCAAAGCTTTAATACCCGCCTTGATAATATCAGAATCGGTACCTGCTCCCCATGCCATATTACCGTTCTCAAGCCTTATTCCTACATATGCTGCCGCATCACTGTTAGAACCATGTGTCAGGCTGTGCTCAGAATAATGCTCTATTCTGAATTTAATACCTGTATATTTCTTAACAGCATTGCTTACTGCATCAAGACGTCCGTTTCCGTGAGCAGATACTACATGAACGCTTCCATTCACGCTGACGCTGACTTTGGCAACAATTCCGTCCTCCTGAACAAAATGCGCTTCAACTACATCAAGCGGATTCGTCTTATTCAGATACGACTCTTTAAATATATCATATATTTCATTCGGATGCATCTCACTATGTGTCTTATCCGAAATACCTTTAACTTTATACGAGAAATCTTCCCTCATATCATGCGGAAGCTCATATCCGTAATTCTGGGCAAGCAGATAACCTATTCCGCCCTTTCCGCTCTGACTGTTGACTCTGATAACATCAGCATCATAGGTTCTTCCTATATCGGTAGGGTCAACAGGTATATACGGAACAGTCCAGTCATGCAGCTGCTTTTCATCCTTCCACTTCATTCCCTTTGCAATTGCATCCTGATGGCTTCCTGAGAATGCTGCAAACACAAGCGCTCCGGCATATGGCGTACGCTCGTATACATGCATTCCCGTATATTCTTCATACCTTTTAACAACATCAGGCATATCAGAAAAATCAAGCTCAGGGTCAACCCCGTGACTGTACATATTCATAGCAAGTGTAACAACATCCACATTACCTGTACGCTCACCATTACCGAAAAGCGTGCCTTCAATTCTATCTGCTCCTGCAAGCACGGCAAGCTCGGCATCTGCCACTCCGCATCCTCTGTCATTGTGAGGATGAATTGAAAGTATTACATTATCCCTGTATTTCATATTGTCACTCATATATTCTATCTGGTTAGCGTAAATATGGCTCATACTCATTGAAACTGTTACAGGAAGATTAATAATTACAGGATTATCCTCTGAAGGTTCAAGTATATCAAGCACCGCATTACACACATCCAGCGAATATTCAGGTTCAGTTCCGGTAAAACTTTCAGGACTGTATTCAAACCTGAAATTACCGTCATATTCTTTTGCAAGCTCTTTAACAAGCTTCGCCCCATCCGTTGCAATCTGCATTATTTCTTCTTTTGATTTTCTAAAAACCTGTTCTCTTTGAGCAACACTTGTTGAATTATAAAAATGTACT
>OLNF01001626.1_pt1 | contig 18935 bp, 19 predicted proteins | sample 1673061 | NCBI WGS metagenome assembly OLNF01 (sample SAMEA3136751, study PRJEB25190) | human gut metagenome
GGACACTATGTGTAATCCTAACTGCCCTGTTATCCTTGAAAAAATGGTTTTCCCAGAACCTGTTATTTCTGTTGCAATTGAACCTAAAACTAAGGGTGACCAAGATAAAATGTCTGTAGCACTATCTAAACTTGCTGAAGAAGATCCAACATTTAGAACTTATACTGACATTGAAACTGGTCAAACAATTATTTCTGGTATGGGTGAATTACACTTAGATATCTTTGTTGACCGTATGAGAAGAGAGTTCCACGTTGAATGTAACGTAGGTCAACATCAAGTTTCTTATCGTGAAACAATTAAGAAAGCAGCTGAAATCGAAGGTAAATTCGTTCGTCAATCTGGTGGTCGTGGGCAATACGGTCACTGCGTAGTTGTATTTGAACCTAATCCAGGTAAAGGATACGAATTCGTTGATGAAATCGTTGGTGGTGTAATTCCACGTGAATATATTCCAGCAGTTAATAAAGGTATCGAAAATGCACTTGCTAATGGTAACCTTGCTGGATTCCCAACTATCGATATTAAAGCTCGCTTAGTATTTGGTTCTTATCATGATGTTGACTCTAGCCAAATTGCCTTTGAAGTTGCCGGTGGTATGGCTTTCAAAGCATCTGCTGAAAAATGTCAACCAGTTTTACTAGAACCAATCGAATCAGTTGAAGTTATCGTACCAGATGAATATGTTGGTACTGTAATTGGAGATTTATCAACACGTCGTGGACGTATTGATGGACAAGAAGCTAGAGGAAAGAGCCAATCAATTAGGGCTTTCGTTCCACTTGCAGAAATGTTCGGATATGCTACTGCATTACGTTCTAATACTCAAGGTCGTGGTAATTACACTATGCAATTTGACCACTATGAAGAATGTCCTAAGAATGTTGCAGAAGCAGTTATAAAAAAACGTAATGCTCAATAATAAAAACTTACGTTTTACTTGCAAAAAAAATATATTTGTTATAAAATAAATTGTATTTAAATTTTAAAAAGGAGAAATTAAAATGGCAAAGGAAAAATTTGTACGTACAAAACCCCATGTAAACATTGGTACTATCGGACATGTTGACCATGGAAAAACAACTTTAACATCTGCTATTACTACTGTATTAGCACAACAAGGTTTAGCTCAAAAGAAAGCTTATGATGAAATTGATGGTGCACCTGAAGAAAAAGCTCGTGGAATCACAATTTCTACTGCTCACGTTGAATATGAAACTGCAAAACGTCACTATGCACACGTTGACTGCCCAGGACATGCTGACTATGTTAAAAACATGATTACTGGTGCTGCTCAAATGGATGGTGCTATCCTAGTTATTGCAGCAACAGATGGACCTATGGCTCAAACTCGTGAACACATCTTATTAAGCCGTCAAGTAGGTGTTCCTAGATTAATCGTATTCTTAAATAAATGCGATATGGTTGATGATGAAGAATTACTTGAATTAGTAGAAATGGAAGTTCGTGATCTATTAAATGAATACGGATATCCTGGAGATGATACTCCAATCATTCGTGGTTCTGCATTAAAAGCTCTTGAAGGTGATCCAGAAGCTCAAAAAGCAATCATAAAATTAATGGATACAGTTGATGAATACATCCCTGATCCAGTTCGTGAAACTGACAAACCTTTCTTACTTCCAGTAGAAGACGTTTTCTCAATCACTGGTCGTGGTACAGTTGCTACAGGACGTGTTGAACGTGGTACTGTAAAAGTTGGTGACACTGTTGAAATCGTTGGTATCAAAGATACTCGTTCTGCAGTTATCACAGGTGTTGAAATGTTCCGTAAATTACTTGACCAAGCTGAAGCTGGTGACAATATCGGTGTATTACTTCGTGGTATTGCACGTGAAGATATCGTTCGTGGACAAGTTCTTGCAAAACCTAAATCAGTTACACCTCACTCAGAATTCAAAGCTGAAGTTTACGTATTAACTAAAGAAGAAGGTGGACGTCATACAGCATTCTTCTCTAACTACCGTCCTCAATTCTATTTCCGTACAACAGACGTTACTGGTACAATTACTCTTGAACCAGGTACAGAAATGGTAATGCCAGGAGACAACACAGTAATGACAGTTGAATTAATTCACCCAATTGCTATCGAACAAGGAACTAAGTTCTCTATTCGTGAAGGTGGACATACTGTAGGTGCTGGTTCAGTTACTGAGGTTATTGAATAATTTAAAAAAATTAGAGAGCTTCGGCTCTCTTTTTTTTTGTTTTATGATATAATAGTCACAAGGAATGTGATAATATGATTTTTGATACTCATAGTCACCTTTTTAGCGAGGAATTTGATAATGATCGTGAAGAATGCCTAAAAAGATGTGATGAACTTAATATAAAGCTTATGCTAGTGGGTTATTCTCATATAGGGAACCAACAAGCTTATGATTTAGCACAAAAAAATTCTAATTATTATTGTAGTGCTGGTATTCATCCAGATCAAGCTAGTCCTAATTATCTTAAGGATATAGAACTTTTAGAAGCATTTTTAGATAGCCACAAGGTTAATGCATTAGGTGAAATTGGACTTGATTATCATGATGATGATGGTCCTCTAAGGGAATATCAAATACCATTATTTAAACTTCAAATGGAAATTGCACTTAAAAGAAATTTGCCGGTTATTATTCATACAAGAGATGCATGGGCAGATACGCTTGAAATATTAAAACCTTATGCACATAAATTAAATTGTATTTTGCATTGCTATTCAGGTTCACTTGAAATGGCACGAGAATTTATTAAAATGGGCTTTTATATTGCAATAGGGGGAGCTATTACATTCAAAAATTCAAAAGAAATTAAAAGAGTATGTGCCAATATTGATTTAAATTATATGTTAGTTGAAACTGATTGCCCATACATTACGCCTCATCCTTTTAGAGGTAAACGTAATGAAAGTGCATATATTATTTATACGATTGAAGAAATAGCTAAAATAAGAGAAATGTCTATTTTAGAAATTGAAAAAATAACATATAATAATGCATATAGAGCTTTTAATTTGGAGGTTTCAAATGAAAAAATTTAGTATACTTTTATGCTTAGGGGGAGTTGCTTTAACACTTGGGAGTTGTTCTATCCTAAACAAAACAAGTTCTAATCCCGTGGCATCTAATCCTGATATTTATATTGTTAATAATTCTGTATCTGATGTTGTTAGTAATGTTGAGGCATCTTGTATTGGTGTTTATTCAAGTGACTCTTCATCAGCTTCAACAGGCTCAGGTGTTGTATTTAAAAATGAAGGACTTAAGTATTATGCTTTAACTAATTATCATGTTGTATCTAACGCTATTTCTGGTAATCGTGTTATTGGTAAGGTAGAAGCTTATATTAATGGCAAAACCTATATTGACGCTACAATTGAGGCGGTTAATCCAAATAAGGATCTTGCGTGTATAAGTTTTGAAGCGGCTGAAAAATATAATGTTGGTGTATCAAAAATTACAGATAATGGGATTGTTATAAATCCTGGCGAAACAGTTATTGCGATTGGTTGTCCTTTGGGTTTAACTAATTTTAATACAGTTACGGTTGGTGTTGCATCTCGTAGTTTATATTCCCTAAGCTTTGATACAGTACTTAATACAACCTCAACAGTAGAGGTTATTCAACATGATGCTGCAATAAATTCAGGTAATAGCGGAGGGGCGCTATTTAATATTAAGGGTGATTTAATTGGTATTAATTTTGAGAAAACAACTTTGTCAAGCAGTGGAATTGTAGTTGAAGGTATGGGCTATGCTATAAGCTTAAATGAAGTAAAAAACTTTATAAAAACTTATGGATTAGAATAGGGTGGCTCTATATGAAAAAGAAAATTTTATCTTTTATATTATTACCTACTATTTTTCTTGCAAGCTGTAATTTGTCTAGTAATCAAAATGAAATTAATATTATTTACCAGGATAAAAGCGAAGAATCTATCGATTATGATAAAGGTCTAAAATCAAGTTTTGCAGTCAAAAATGAAGAAACTGGAACATATTCTGGTACAGTTATTGAATATACTAATAATAAATATTATGGTTTAAGTTCAAGTGATTTAGGAAGTATTAATGCTAATGTTGTTATATATGAAAATTCAAAAACAGTTGATGCAAAAATAATAGGTCTTGACACAAAGAACAATTTATCATTACTTGAGTTTAGTGGCGATTCAATTGATTTTTCACTTCCAACAATAGAATACGAATATCTAAAAGGTGAAGCAATATATACTGTTTCAACTCCACTTTCACAAAGTAAAAATGAAATACCATTAAATAGTATTACAAAAGGATATTTATCAAGGGTGGATAGCATTTATCTTGCAAGTGATGCAAGTCTTAATTCATCAAGCTATGGTTGTGGCTTTTATAATCAAAATGGAGCGTTACTAGGCATATTTACGTCTAAAATTGATTCGGATTTAAAGGAAAAAGAATATATTCAAGGAATGTCTTCTGCTTTAAAAATGGAATATGTAATGAAATCTTATAATCAAATGAAGACTTCTGGCGAGGTTAAAAGAACAACAATAGGTATAACTGTTACAGAGTATCATAAAAGCTTAAATGATTTACAAGCACAAATGTATCCAAGTGAAATTTATAGTAAAATTAAGGTGCCTGATTTAGAAAGAGTATATTGTGTTGTTTTAAATGTTGATTCTAAAAAGAATAATGTTGATGGTCTAATTGAGGCTGGTGATATTATTATTTCTTGTAATGACGAGGAAATTATCCACAACTCTGATATATCAAAGGTTTTATCATTCGCACAAATTGGTGATAAATTAACCTTTAAAATTAAACGTTATAATAGTCAAACGAAAGTATTTGATGATTTTGTGCGTGTTATAACTTTAACAAAGTAAATAACCAAAATAGTAAACCTTGCATAAAATATATCGAGGTGATATTTTGTCTAATACTTGTTGCCAAGGAAATAATGGCGGAGTTAACCAAAATGGTGGCGGATTCGCATTTATTCTAGTATTGTTTATATTAGTGATATTGGTAGGTGCAGCCTGGATGTAAAAAGAAGAAGGAAGAAAAAATCCTTCTTTTTTCTTATTGGAGAATAGAAAAAGCACTGCTGGAACGGTGCTATTTTTGAGTATTGTAATGTATTTTGCATTAAATAGTCAGTTTAATAGGCTTCTATTTTATGTTTAATATTGTTATTTAAGCTATTCACTTTGATTTTTGTATCGTATAATAAGGAGCTTACAAGCTTAACTCCCTTAGCTTTAAGATTATATTCAATTAACTTTATCTTTTCAGGTATTAATATAATTTCATCAAGTTTCTTTACAGGACTTAATAATGGCTTTGTAAGTGGTATAATATCATTTTTAAGAAGCTTTGTTTTACAGGTTGCGATGATTTTTAGTATTCCTTTAATTTTTAAGGATGGAATTTGGCTTGCAGTGGTAGCTGCTGAAATATTAGGTGTAATTGTATCCGTATATTTTCTTAAGAAAAATAAAATTAAATATGGATATTAAAAAAAATTAAATTATATATAAAAGAAAAGGATATTAAGCTAATCTATAAAATTATAGAATGCTTTATCCTTTTTTAATCTTCATAATCTAATAAGAAACCATATCTTGTAGTGTTATCTTTAATATGCGAAAAGTAGATTGTTTTAATTTTTTTATTAGTAAAATTAATTTTTGGCATGTCTTTTTCATTATCAAAAATAATTAATTGTCCTTGCTCAATTGAATTAATGAAATATTGATAGATACCAGTTCTAATGTTATTGTTGCTAAATTCTGCTTGACCAACATCTAGGCCTAAAAGAGGTGTATCAATAATAAAGAAGAATGGTTTTATATTAGCTTTATCATAAAGATATTTTCGAAATGCTAATACTAAAACGGTATTATAAAATGCTGTAAATCCTTTACCATTAGCATTTTTTTGATCATTATTAATTTCAATATCAAATGATTTAAGATTAAAACGAGCTGTTTCATATTTAGGCAAATTGCAACTTTTAAGTATATCTTTAATTATAGTCGACAATTCATTTTCAAAGGATGAAGGAAATAATTCAATAGGTTTATAGATGGTTTTATGTGCTACTTTCTTGTCAAGATTAATTAAATCTTCATTCCAAGAAGCAGTTATTGACATCATTGAATTAAGCTCTGAAGTTAATTTTATATATTCTTGAAGAGTATTAATTTTACTTTTGATTTCATTTTCTTGTTTCTTTAATGAATGTTTAGTTATATATTCTAACTTTTTATATGATTCGTTATATTTTTTAATGCTTAATAATGAATTATTTTTTTCAGTAAAAACATCTTTTTTAGCAGCTATCAAATCATTAAGCTGATTTTTAATTCTGATAATTTCTTTATTTATAGATTCGAGATTATTAGGTGGGATTTGTTCTTCAAAATGATTATTACAGAATGGGCATATATTGTTTGTAGAATTGTTGCTTAAAATAGATTCACTTTCAACAATAAAAGACAATCGTTTAATATCTGATAAGTATTGTGATTCTAAAGCTGTATATCTATTTAATAAAATATCACATTCAGCAAGAGATTCATTTGTTGAATTAATTGAATCTAGTATTTTTTTTCCATTTGTAATTGATTCTTCAATTTTGCTTTGAATAATATTCAACTCACAAGTAAGCTGATTTATGCTTTCACAAATATCGATATCTTCTTTTAAAATGCTATTATTTTGTTTTATTTGATTAATTTTATTTTCAATATCTTTTATTTTATTAGATATATATTCTTTAAGTGCTGATTTTTTTGCTCTTTTGATGCTATCTTTTTCTTCAGGATCGTAGCATGAAAAGTCTTGCTCATTAAGTATAAATAATAATTCAGATAGGAAGTAAGTTTTTAAAGTAGTTTCTTTTGGTAATATTATAGATGTAGGACGTTCAATTTGGGTTTCATTTATCATAAGTAAGTGAAGAAAAGACCTAAATGTAAAACGTTTCATTTCACAATTTTTATTGAATGGTACTCTAAAATCTTCATTGATTCCAAGCAAGGATAAATATACTTTATTAATTGGATAGTCAGACTCTAAATCAGTAGAATAAGTGCCACTTTTTATTAAATGATGATAACTTACTACATCAATACGTGAACTATTAAGTTTTCTTGAAAATATTATATCTTTATTATCAAAAGATATAGTCATAGAAAAAATTGTGTAACCAGTATTTGATTTGACGTCAAGTTTGCTTGAACCAAAAAGATAATTGATAATCTTAAATATATATGTTTTTCCAGTATTTGATGCTCCATATATTATAGATAAATTTTGTGAAAATTCAACAATTGAATCGCGTTTATTTTGACCTTTTGCTATAACGCTTTTTATAAATACATTACTCATTTTATTTACCTCACTTTCTCCTCATAAGGCTTACCTTTTCAACTATTTGTTCATCAGTATAATCTTTTAAATATTTTTTTAAATTTTGAACAACCATCTTATATTCTTTACTATAACTAGAATTAGCCTTGTTAACATAAGAAATCCCTTTTTTATTAATCTTATATGAAAAGCCATTATTGGTTGTATAGATTTGAATAAAGTTATTTCTAACAAGAAATTTTATAGCATTATTAATTAAAATTCTTCGTGAGGTAAGTTCAGCTAGATAATAAGGATTTTCTCCATGAAGATTAGAATTGGATAATTGAAAATATTTACCATATGTAATAATTAGATCAAACGTTGCAATAACATCGACAGTTTTGGGTTCATCAATTATAGAAAGAAGAAGTAATATTCTTAAAGCAATTTCATTTCTTTGATTGTAATTATTAGTCATATATGACCTCCACCCATGAATGAATAACACCATCATTTACTAAGATGTGACATATTCCTTTTCTTTCCTCAGCCGTAATAAGTCCTCTAATATTTAATAAAATGGTACTATTTAAATTTGCTTTTAATGCCATATTCAAAACATTAGAAAGCCTTGTATAACCATCTTTTGTGTCAACATTAAAATATATTTCTTCAACAGCAGAAAACATTTCGTCTTGAATTAATTTAAAATTATCCTGACCATCAGCGAATAAATCTCTTACGGAACGTTTGATGGCTTCAGCGCTAAAATATGACCTTCGTTGTCTATTAAAGTGAAACATGCAATCTTTATATTGATTCAAATCATTGCTTGAATTAATTTTAACACCAATTTTTTCACTGTAAACTTTTAATAATTCTTTAACATAAGGTAATTCTTCATTATCTTTTATCTCGTTAACAGTAAATGGTAAATGTATACATTGACCTTCAATGAATATGCAATTTTCTTTAATATATGCTTGTTTAAATGCATCATTTTCTAGAACCTTGATATTTAATTTTTGAAGTGGTGGAAATGATTCTTTTTTGCCTTCGGATATATCATGAAAAATCTTGGCAAGTAAGTCGGCCATAGTTGCTAATATATCCTCATCTCCATCAATAATTTCTATTTTAAATCCATTTGCAATGATAAGCTCTTTATAAGGCTCAAAGTTATATTCTCTGTTTGAAAAGAAGCCGATTAATTTTTCTTTATCATATAAACTGTATAATTCTGCAGCACAAGCTTTATTCATGTTTGTATTACCATTACAAATGCTTTTTAATGTTTCATCATTGTCGTAATATTTTTCGATTGGGTTAAAATCAATATCTAAATACAATTCATTTTTATAAGGGTCTCTTATAAAATTTTCAGTTATAGCACGTAAAAAATCAGCATTTGATGCTTCATGCTTCATCCCTATAATCATTTTAAAGTAATCACAAAATTTCATTTATACTCACCTATCTCGTTTTTCATCCCGTTTTATCCCGGCTCAATTAAAAAAAGACTTATAATTTAGACTGTAAAAGCTAAAAAAGGGAAAAAACATAATTAATTCTATGTTAATTATAATCTTTGAATAAAGTTTTTACAAGATTTATGTTTATTCGACAAAGGTATATTTTCTAGAAAGGAGGGAAAAAGTGGATAAAATTAAAAATATTGATGGTAAGACAGTATGTTTTGTTGATAAAAACAAGAAAACGGTAGAAATAATAAAAAAAGGATTTAAAACCATTATTACATTCTTGCCAAATAATACATATCAAATCATAAATGAAAAGGTTAACTAATTTATTAGCAATCACTCTACTCACCTCTTGTGTAACGGCATTTGCACAGGAACAAGAAGAAACAACGACAGAAAAATCCGCAGTGGAACAATCCGCAGACATTTATGCCGACGGATATAACAAGTTCCGCTTCGGCGGATATGGGGAGATCCTCGCAAACTTTATGGACTACGGCATCAACCGTTTCCGGGGTACGGACAACGGAAGCAAGAAAGACCATCGCAATTCGATCTCCATACCCCGTTTTGTCTTGGCTTTCGATTACAAATTCAATTCCCAATGGGTATTAGGAGCAGAAATAGAATTTGAGGCTGGAGGTACGGGTAGTGCCTATGAGATAGAAAACACAGAAAAAAATCGGAGAGTGAAAACGTGTGGTAATTAAACGTGGTGATATTTTTTATGCAGATTTAAGACCCGTGGTGGGAAGTGAACAGGGTGGTGTCCGCCCTGTATTGATTATACAAAACGATGTGGGAAATAAGCATAGTCCGACTGTGATTTGTGCTGCCATTACATCAAAAATGAATAAGGCAAAACTGCCGACGCATATTGAGATTGATGCTTCTTCCTATGCGATAGTAAAAGATTCGGTAATTTTGCTGGAGCAGCTTCGTACAATCGATAAAAGAAGATTAAAAGACAAGGTTTGTCATTTGGATGCAGAGATTTTACAGAAAGTCAACCATGCCCTGTGTGTGAGTCTGGAGCTGCCTACATAGTGAAAAAATCTTGACGTGAGAAAAGGAAAATGGTATCTTATTGTAGAATAGCTCTGTGAAAAAAGGGCAATCTGAGACAAGAAAGAGGGAATAGAGAAATTTTATGGACGACGGGAGTAGTCCTTTATGGACAGGAATCGTTTTGATTTTATTTGTTATCATAAACGGAATTTTGTATGGATTTGGTTCCGCCATACAGAAGGTAAGTGAAAGTGAAATTGAAAAAAAGGCACAGGAAGGTGATGAAAAATCACAGTGGCTTTTAAGTGTGATTGATTCACCGGCACGAGTGATTAATACAACCTTAATATCGAGTGTTTTTTTTGCTGTATTATCCGGTTATGTTGGAATTCACAAAATTGTGCCGGCACTTGAAGATGCGCTGAGAAATATTGATTTTTTTGCTTCTATGTCAAAGAAGGTACAGGCTGTTTTGTGTGCGGCTTTCGTATTATTTGTTATGGTGGGGATACTGGTGGCAATTGGAATGATTTCTTTTAAGAAAGTTTCCGTAAAAGAGCCTATGAAGTGGGTTTATCGAACAGAGAAAACAGTCAAACTGCTCATTACATTATTTACACCACTTACGTTTTTTACGATTAAACTGTCAAATGGGTGCGTCCGATTATTTGGAATTGACCCACATAAATCAGAAGAAGATGTGACAGAAGAAGAAATTATTTCGATTGTGGATGATGCGCATGAACAGGGTGTGATTGAAGAAAGTGAAGCAGAAATGATTCAAAATATCATAGAGTTTTCTGATAAAGAGGCGCAGGATATTATGACACATCGAAAGAACATTAATGCGATTGATGAAAAAACACCGTTAAAAGAGGCATTGACGCTTATGTTAAACGGTAGTAATTCAAGATATCCGGTTTATCGGGATGATATTGATGATATTATTGGAATTTTGCATTTGAAAGATGCGATGAAAGAGATGATGTTTGAGAATCATGCCGAAGAAACAGTTGGAAGAATTCCGAACCTGATTCGGGATGCTTCTTACATCCCGGAAACTCGAAGTATTAATGATTTATTTAAGCGCATGCAGGCAAAGAAACTTCACATGGCAATCGTTGTAGATGAATATGGCCAAACATCCGGTATTGTAACAATGGAAGATATCTTAGAAGAGATTGTAGGAAATATTTTAGATGAATATGATGAAGATGACCATTTTATTATTGAGCAGTTAGATAATACATATCTTATGAAAGGTTTAACTCCACTTGAAGATGTAGAAGAAACACTTTCGATTGATTTACAGGAAGAAGAGTATGAAACATTAAATGGTTATCTGACCTCTCTTTTGGGACACATTCCGAATATCGATGAAGATAAAGAAATTCGGGCAAACGGTTATCTGTTCACCATTCTTGCGGTGGAAAATAATACAATTCAAAGAGTAAGGGTAGAAAACCTACCTGAAGAAAAAGGAGAAGAGAAATGTCAGGACATTCAAAATTCGCAAACATAAAGCATAAGAAAGAAAAAAATGATGCCAAAAAAGGTAAAATTTTTACTGTAATTGGTCGTGAAATTGTAATCGCTGTAAAAGAGGGTGGTCCAGACCCGAATAACAACAGTAAACTTCGTGATGTAATTGCAAAGGCAAAAGCAAATAACATGCCGAATGATACAATCGACAGAGGAATTAAAAAAGCAGCAGGCGACAGTAACGCAGATAATTACGAAAGAATTACTTACGAAGGATATGGTCCAAGCGGAGTTGCAATTATCGTAGAAACTTTAACAGATAATAAAAACCGTACAGCGGGTAATGTAAGAAGTCATTTTACAAAAGGAAGCGGAAGTATTGGAACACCGGGATGTGTTTCTTTCATGTTCGATAGAAAAGGTCAGATTATCATTGACAAAGAAGAATGTGAAATGGATGCAGATGATTTAATGATGATTGCACTGGATGCCGGAGCTGAAGATTTCTCAGAAGAAGAGGACAGCTTTGAAGTATTGACAGACCCAGATGAATTCAGTGCAGTGCGTGAAGCATTAGAAAAAGAAGGAATCCCGATGATGGAAGCAGAAGTTGCCATGATTCCTCAGACTTATGTAGAGCTGACTGATGAGCAGGATATCAAAAACTTACAGAGAACATTAGATTTATTGGATGATGATGATGATGTTCAGTATGTATGGCACAACTGGGATGAATAATTTTATCTAAAAAAATTACATGATACTAAAATAAAATGCGCATAATACCTCCAGAAATTTAATTTTTGGAGGTGTTTTTTTATGTCGGAAACAGAAAAAAAACAAATATCAGAACAAGAAGAAACCAAAAATGAACAGATAAGAGAGATGGGGCAGATACTGCTTGAGGAAAACAGACAGAATTATCGGATTCATCTGCTAAGTATCATTGGAGAAGTAGAGGGGCATGAGGTATTGTCTGCAAACAGTAAAACGACAAAGTATGAACATGTACTTCCAAAACTTGCTGAAATAGAGAACAGCAGCGAGGTAGATGGAGTTTTAATTCTACTTAATACTGTAGGAGGTGACGTGGAGGCGGGTCTGGCAATTGCCGAGATGGTTGCCTCTATGAGCAAACCAAGTGTTTCTCTGGTTTTAGGAGGTGGTCATTCAATTGGAGTTCCGATGGCAGTTTCAGCAGATTATTCATATATTGTTCCTTCTGCTACTATGATGATTCATCCGGTCAGAAGTAATGGAATGTTTATCGGAGTAATGCAGTCTTATAAAAATATTGAGAAAATTCAGGAACGCATTACGGAATTTGTGGCATCCCATTCTAATATGGGAAAAAATCGAATGGAAGAACTGATGCTGGATACCACACAGCTGGTAAAAGATGTCGGAACAATGCTGGATGGGAAAGAAGCAGTAAAAGAGGGATTGATTGATGAAGTTGGAGGGATTTCGCAGGCATTTTACAAGTTATATGAGCTGATTGAAAAATCGTTGGAGATAAAGTAAGAAAAATAAAAATTATAGAGAGTTTTACATTGTGCGAAAGTAGATTTTATGATAAAATAAATGTTCGATAAAAGAATGTTCCCATTTGTTCCAAAAGAACAGAATGGGAAAATACATAAGATATGAGGTTGTTTTTATGTCATATATACAGGCATTTTTATTGGGAATTGTACAGGGAATTACTGAATTTTTTCCAGTGAGCAGTTCCGGACATTTAGTGATTTTAGAAAATCTTTTTGAAATGAAAATACAGCCATCGGTGTTTTTTTATGTGATTTTACACGCCGGAACGCTGGGGGCGATTATACTGGCATTTAATTCTGATGTAAAAAGACTGATTTTGGAATTCCTTCGATTGGTTTATGATATTTATTATAATATCAGAACAGGAATTCATAATGGATGGAAACAGAGTGGAAGACGTTATCGAAAGCTAGTTCCCAATAATTACAGGAAGTTTATGCTTTTATTAATTGTGTCTAGTGTTCCGACTTTTATTATTGGAATGCTGTTAGAAGAGTCAGTAAGAGTAGCGTCAGTAAATTTGCTTGCACCGGGAATCGGACTCTTGATTACGGGAGTTTTGTTGTTTATTGCAGATTTCTTTCCAACGGGAAATAAAGTACCAAAAGAAGTCAGTTATCTGGTTGCGGTTATTATAGGTGTTTTTCAGGGATTTGCAGTGTTGCCTGGAATTTCACGTGCAGGAGTGACGATTGTGGCTTGTCTGTTATGTGGTTTGAATCGAAAATTTGCAATCCGTTATTCGTTTTTGCTGTCTATACCGGCTGTGATTGGCGCAGTGGTGCTTGAAATTGTAAAGCTCAATCCAAGTGAATTCTCAGCAAGAATGGCAGGAATGAGTGTACTGGGCTTCATTGCAGCAGCTGTGACAGGGTGCTTTTGTATTAAAATGATGTTAAAAATTGTAAAAAGAAAGCCATTTCGCCGTTTTAGCGTATATTGTTTCTTCATGGCAGTTCTGGCAATTATCTGCAGCTTTGCTTTATAAGAAAAGGCAGTGTAAAAAGGGAGTAATGTAGATGGCAGCATCGAAAAAAGCAAATTTAGGTAAAACAAATTTAGAAAAAACGAATCGAAATAAAACAAGTAAAACCAATACCGGTACAAATTCAGGCAAAACCAATACACATAAAGGTAATACGGATAAAAGTAGTTTAACAAATAAAAATAAAACGAGGACAAATAAAACAAGTACGAATAAAGTTCAAAGCAAAAAAAATGGGACAGGCGAGGCAAAAAAAGCAGAAAAAAAAGGCATGCCGGTCAGAAAAAACAGAAAAAGTTCTGCAGTTTCCGAGAAAAAAACAGAAACAAAAACGGAATCTCAGCTTTATACAGAGATTTTTCTTTGGATTTTAGTTGCAGTTTCTATTTTGTTAATGTTAAGTAATTTTGGAGCTGGAGGCATAATTGGAAGTTACATCAGTAATTTATTTTTTGGATTATTTGGAATTGTAACTTATGTTTTTCCGGTGTTCTTATTCTTTATGACTGCTTTTATGATTTCAAACAATAAAAATCCAAGAGTATATCGGAAGATGGTTGGATTTTTGTTGATGTTTGTAACGGTTTGTGCTTTTATGCAGATATCGACAGATGGATATTATGAGGGAACAACATTAGAAGAATATTATCGGATATCCTCCTTATCACAAAGCGGTGGCGGAGTATTAGGCGGAGCAATATGCAATGTAACAGCAAAAGCATTTGGAGTAGCCGGTACTTATGTGATTTTAGTTGTCTCTGCAATCATTTCTGTAGTACTTGTAACGCAGCAATCTATGTTTGAACTGATGAAAAAAAGCGGAACAAAAATATACGCAAAGGTAAGATTGGAGCAGGAAAGATGGGAAAAACAAAAGACAGCCCAGGAGACAGAAAATTCGGATGAACTCCAGCTTCAGCAGCACAAACAGGGAACAAGGCACTCAAAAATTGCTGATGGAATTGCAAAGATGGCAGCACTTTCAAAATCAGCTTTAAAGAAAAAAGAAGAGGAAGAAAAAGAGCCAATAAATTTTGACGATTTACATGAAACAGAAGAAACTGAGTACATTAAAAATATAGAACAAGAAGAAAAAGAGGGATTTACTCCTCAAAATGCATTTCCAATCCACAGAGCCGAGGAAGTGGCATTGTGGGATTTAGAAGAATTGACGATACCAAAGAAAACAGAAAAGAAACAACAGAAAGATAAGGAAAAAGAACCTGAAAAGAAAAAGCTTTCATCTGTAAAAGAAAATCAGCAGATAAAAGTACAACAAAAAGAAGCACCGCATCTATATCTCCAAATTTGGCAGGATGAAAAACAAATATTAACTTTGTAAATAGTTTGGGAGGAATGTTTATACGTTTATTATAAAGATTTCCCTCCTAAATAATGTAAAAACAATGTAACATAAGTCTTAGAATACAAGTTTAATATTTGGACATATGAAGATACTCCAGATTTCAGACATACATTGGCATAATATTCATGCCTTAACAGACGTTTATCGTGATATTCGTGAGGGACTTATTCAAGACATTAGAAACTATTGTTATGAAAAGGCTACGATTTTTGATCATATACTCATATGTGGCGATATAGCATATAGTGGTAATGAAGTTGAATATCGTAAAGCGGACGAATTTTTAAATGAACTTTGTAATGCTGCTGGATGCAAGCCGTCTGAAGTATTTATGGTACCAGGCAATCACGACAAGAATATTTTTGCAGAATGTAAAAGTACGCGTGAAATTCTAAATCAGACATTGGCTAAATCAGACAAAAATGATGAGACTCTCTGTGATTGGATTGAAAACGATAAAACCTCACTACAAATGCTGTATCATCCATTCTACAACTACGACCAATTTACAACTAATTATGGCTGTACTGAGCCATTAATGCGCAAACTCTTATCTCAAGATATAGAAAATAGTAAAGACATCATTTATAATGAAAAAAACGATACTATGTACTGGGAGGACGAACTTGGTAATGGCTTGAATGGTTATCATGTTAGAGTCTATGGAGTCAATACAGCTTTAACAAGTGATCTGCAAGACTATGACCCAGGTGTCCGTGATGACGGTCATAAGTTGTTCTTGCCAAAGATAGCATATAAAGGTGGTCATAAGACAGACGGAAATATCAATATACTAATGGCTCATCACCCAATTCTATTCCTTGCTTCACCAGATAATATACGTACAGATTTGGATGAACGCTATCAGATTCAATTGTTTGGCCATGTTCATATATCAAAGTCTAATTGTGAAAACAATGCAGTACATGTCTTCTCTGGTTCATTACAACCTGGGGAAGGAAATCAAGAATATCGTCCTGTATTCAACATGATAGATTTGGATGTAAGACCGGCAGAAAATGGCGGAGATAACCTACATATTAATTTACAAGTCCATTACTGGAACGGACGTAGATTTGAATATGATATTAATGAATCATCGCAATTCCAAGTAAAATTGACAAATAATAACCGTTGGAAAGAAAGGGAACAAATGGAACACATTAATCTCCCAGAAGGTATATCTAAACGAGAAATAAGAATCGCCTTCACAAAGTCTCCTATAGCACGAGAAATTATGGATGAAATGGATAAGGGTTTGTTTTGTTATGACAATTCACAACCTCTCTACTCTAACAAGATGCGTTTTCTTGATGTTATCATGCAGTACAACTTATGGGGTGAGTTATGGTCAAAAATAAATAAATGAGCAATATGGTTACATTAGATGTATTACTTAAAGGTTGTCTTATTATCCCTTACGAAGAAGAAATAATAGCTGCATTATCGGAGGTCTGTAAATCTTATAGCAATGAGCATCATTCAGACGATGACGTAGCAGGTTTAGCTATTGCTGTTTTCTCAAAAGGTCCACTAGATGACTTGAAAAACAAAATAGAAAAGATATACAACGAAAAAGTAGAGAAAAAAATCAAACTTCCAAAATGCACAATGCGTGCCATTGCAACATACATCATAGAGTTAATGATAGAAGAGGTAGATGACGAATCCTCGGCTATAAATATTCTCGCTTTGATGAATTGCATGATTATTCTTAATAAGCATGAAAAGGAAATTCCTTATCCAGAAGTGTTCGGTTCGTATATGTCAAAATTTGACGAATATTATACCCAAAAAGGTAAACTAAACAACAATGCCCCTGAAGATTGTATGAATTTGGTGTTTGGGTGTGATGATAATGGAAATTTCAATAGTGTGTCAGAAAACGAACTCGCAGAACATATCGACAGTATTCGTCACCTTCTAAGAAATGCGTGGTACTACGATACTGAAAATTATATTATAAGTGCTAGAATTTGTCAAATAGATAATCTATACGAAAGGGTGTTCACGGCATTAAGCCATATTGTCAATAGTATGCCTTGGTTTTTCATAAATCAGCGTTTTGGTAATATACTCGATCTGTTGGACATAGATTCCGTTGAACAGAATCAAACTATTGAAACAATAGTACAAACTTTAAAAGGAAAAGTGGAATTGCCAGAGATATACAGTGCAAGTCATCTATTTTGCTTCTTATGATGCAAGAGAATGATACCTTACAAAAACTTTCATTTTCTAGAACGACGCTTACACCAAGAGAATTTGGTGCATATATTTACTATGAATTAATGTCTGAAAAATATTTTGAATAATATGGAACAGCTCGAAATTGTAGAAGGACTGATACAAGAGAAACCGCAGGTTAGTCCTGTTAGTCCTGCTGATTATGTCACCAAGACAGAAGGTTCGAAGTATTATGGCGATGCCTTGAATGATACAAATATCAATGAACTGGTAGGAGACGAAATTCCGCATGTTGTTATACTTGTCGGTTTTCCTAAGTATGGTAAATCAACATTTGTTGCATCCCTCTACCACAAAGTACTGACAACTGGATGTGTAGGCGATTATATATTTGTGGATTCGGATACTTTGGCTGGTTTTGAACGTAGAGCTCAAGTTCGTGACATCGAATTAAAAATTAATGATAGAATTGACCGTACTCCTGTGTATGCCGACTATTTTCTGAGTATGCTCTTTGTTCATTCTGTGACCAAGAAACGTGTAAAGCTTGTATTGTCAGATCGTTCTGGCGAGAACTATCTTCGATATGCAAAGTCAGAGACAGATATGAATCAGGATATGGTTTTAAAAAATGCAGCTCACATCATATTCTTTTTAGATGCTTCAAAAATAGCATCTGACAAGATCTTTGATTTGCAGGATGATTTGTCTGATTTGATATTGCGCATGAACAAATACGGTGCTTTTGATGGAGAGAAATTTGTTGATATTGTGTATAATAAAGCTGATATTTTGAAAACAGAGGAAACAAAGGAACTCTTCAGAAGCAATGCAGAAAGCATTGAAAATATTATCAGTAAAAAGAAGCAGATAAATAAAAAGTTCAAGATTTCTTCGCTGAATGCAGAAAATGAAGATTTAAACAATTTCTTCAAGTATTTGTTATCTGGAAACATAGATGAACCGTACATAGACGAAGCATTATTACAGCAAATTAACTGGGTAAAAAACAAATATAGCAAAACCAAATAATCATGGAGGCTCAAAATTGTTTAATAGCAGGATTACCATTCTCTGGAAAATCCACATATATAGGAGCATTGTGGCATGTGGTCAAGCATGACACAGATAAGATCGATTTATCGTTGGTAGCTTCGGAGGAGAACCTACCCGAAAACACCGACCAACTGAACACATTGAGCAAACATTGGCGTAATGTGGAAGATATGGATAGGACCAGTAAAGATGTTCCAAATAGTATTAGTATGATTCTAAAATCTAAAGATGAAGATACGGAATTTACCCTTAATGTACCCGACTTCAAAGGAGAATCTATACGTCAGATTATTACCAAAAATCAACCTACAGAGCTAGATAATTGGTGCAAGAAAGCTAATTGTATCATGTACATGATATCAAATATTAGCCCTGGCATCTTTGCAGATGATTTTCCAAAAGAAGAAGAGGAAGAACAGATAGAAGAAACATCAAAAGTTGTCCCTCCATTGAAACCAGAAAAAATGACTCCT
>OLNF01001633.1_pt1 | contig 18902 bp, 15 predicted proteins | sample 1673061 | NCBI WGS metagenome assembly OLNF01 (sample SAMEA3136751, study PRJEB25190) | human gut metagenome
GGCACCGAGGTCACGTTGTCCTCGACCGAATCGACGATGTCGCGCACATGGGCCAAAAAGGCCGTGCGCTCGGGGCCGGTCATAACGCGGACGCGGGCCAGGATGAGCTCGTCGAGCACACGCTGTGCCGCGGTCTCGCCCTGCATGCCCAGGCGCTCGGTCAGGTCGGAGATGGTGCCACCCGCCTGCTCGAACATATCGGACACGCTGCGGGCGATATCGGGGGTGCCGGCATCCTTGCGGACCTGCTCGCCCTTGGTATTGAGGTCGTCGAGGACCTTCTTGCCGCCCTCGACGGCAACGGCGGCGGCGCCGAAGCCCACGTTGATGGCACCGTTAACAAGCTGATCGAATTTCATAACCATGGTTGGCTCCAATCGTGAACAACTGCAATGGCCTTCTTGTACCCAAGATTGGGCGAACGACACAAAATCGTTTGTCGCCAGGATAGAAATCGAGCGGGGCAAAGCCTTTGACGGCGTTTGTCCCGCTCGCTCGTTGCAAGGTCGGCTTTACCTCACATTGTCGTTCATCGCGAAGGAATTCTTCATGGCACAGCTCGTGGTGTAGAGGACCTTGCCCAACAGAGCATCGGTCTCCACCCGCACGCGCTCGGCAAACTCCTCGTTGGCGCGGGCAAGCTCGGCGGGCACCTCGGCCTCGGGCAGCGCGGCCACGACAGCGTCAACGTCGTGAATCTGCTTGTGGCCCATGCCGCCGACCTTTTCCTGATAATCCTCGACCGCACGACCGCACTCATGGAAGCGAACATCGGCCAAGGCACCGATCAGGCGATTTGCCCAATAGAAATTCTCGGACGTCACGCGAGCCTGCGTGTCGGCATAGTACTCGGGCATGGTCTCGACATTGGCGTACAGCGGCACGAGTGCGTTAAACGAGTTGGAGCCAAACGCCATCCACTGCACGGCGCGATACGCCGGCTGCGCATAGGGACGCAGCTGCAACACGGCGAGCTGGCTGTTGCGGTTGATGCCGATGGGGCGATAGGCGCCGCGCGTGGCGGGCGTGCCCTTGCTGCCGTAGCAGTCGTACTCCGTGCCCTGGTAGTGGCTCGAAAGCACGTACTTGATGTCCTCGATGGTCACCTTGCGCTCGGGTACGCGGCTCCAGGGGATGTCGTCGCTCTCGGGCGTGTAGTCGGCCTCGGGACCGTCCCACACATCGCTGGGGTTGAGGCAGCGCTGCATATACCAGGCGCGCGGCGTGTTGTAGACGTGGTCGCTGTCACTGTGCGAGCCAAAGGCCTCGCGCGGGTTAAAGACCGCGGCGGGACCGTCACCCTCGACGCCCAGCGTCAGGTCCAGATGCCACTCGGCCATCCAGGTGCGCAGGTCAGCAGAGCACATGTGGTCGGTCTGGGCGCCCTCGGCGTCATCCAGGTCAAAGCTGTCGATACCCAGCTGGTTGGGCATAGTCACATAGGCGTCGTCGGGCACGCGCTTGGCGATCCAGTGGTGGCCGCCGATGGTCTCGAGCCACCAGATCTCGTCCACGTCACTCAAGGCGATGCCATTGTTCTCATAGGTGCCGTAGCGCTCGAGGAGGTCGCCCAGAATGCGCACACCGTCGCGGGCAGACTTGGCGTACGGCAGGACCAGGGTCACCATGTCCTCCTCGCCCAGACCACCGGGCTGTGCCGGGACGTAGCCGTCCTCGCCCTCGTTGCCCTTGGCGGGCACGTAGTCCACGAGCGGATCGGCGCCGCGGACGCGCTCGTTGGTGGTGAGCGTCTCGGTTGCGGACATGCCAACGTTGAGCTCGTTGAAACCGGCCTCGGCCCAGATGCCGTGACCCGGGATAACGTCGGGGACGCTCGTGTAGCGCATGGGATTGTCGGGCAGCTCAACGGTCAGGTGGCTCAGGACACTCGTGTAGACACGCGGCTGCTCGTCGGGATGCACTACGCGCATGCGCTTGGGCTCAAACACCCCGTTGGACGAATCCTCGTTGCGGGCGACCAGCGTCGACCCGTCGTAGCTCGCGTTCTTACCAACCAAAATCGTTGTGCACGGCATGCGCATCCTCCTTGAGCGAAGAAATCAAACGGCAACAGTGTATCGCTTCAGCGAAAAAAGGGCGAAACCACGGCACCTCGGAACCCTCTCGGAACCCCTGTGGTCAAAAAATGCCAAATATGAGTACTGTCACCAATTTAGTAGCAGCAAATTTCCTTGTAATGAGTGCCGAAGATCCCTATTTGTCCAAAAGTGAGACAGCGTTATTCCCCATAGGTTCAATAAAATGGGCTTCCTAACGAGAATGAATATCGTTTGGAAGCCCAAAAGACGTAAAACATATGTGACTATCTTGGCAACAGTACTCATATTTGGCGCTTTTTGACCACGTGGTATATGGCTAACCCCTCAAACAGCCCAAAACGCCTATTTCGATGCACGCTCCGACGCCTCAATCACGTGTTTGGCAAGGATAGCCGTCGTTACAGCCCCCACGCCACCCGGCACGGGAGTAATTGCGCCAACGATCGGCTCCGCGGCATCAAAATCGACGTCGCCGACCAGCTTGCCGGCGTCCTCATCCCAGTTGATGCCCACATCGATGATCGTTTGGCCCTCGCGAACCGCATCCGCGCCAATCGTGCGCACACGTCCAACCGCGGCAACAACAATGTCGGCAGAACGGCACTCGGCAGCCAAGTCGCGCGTATGCGTATGGCACGTCGTCACCGTGGCATTGCGAGCCGTAAGCATGGCGGCAACGGGGCGGCCAATCACCAGCGACCGACCAACGACCGCGACCTTGGCCCCATCCAGCTCAACGCCGTAATGGTCCAGCAACGCCAGCACGGCCTCGGCCGTGCAAGGAGCAAAGCCCTCGCCTCGCCCCGAAAGCGCCGTAAGCAGCGAGGCCGGCGTCATGGAGTCAACATCCTTGGCAGGATCGAGTGCCGCGGCAACTGCATCCTCGTCAAGCCCAGCGGGCAACGGACGAAACATCAGGCAGCCATGAACAGCAGGGTCGGCATTGATGCCCTCGATAGCCGCCAGCAGCTCATCCTGCGAAACATCGGTGGGAAGCAAAACGCGGCGAGCCTCAATGCCAACCTTTTCGCAGCGCTTGAGGGCACCGCGCTCGTAGGACAGGTCGTCCTCGCGCTCGCCCACGCGCACGATAGCAAGCGTCGGCACAACGCCGCGCTCGCGCAAAGCCATGCAGCGAGCAGCGAGTTCCTCAGTCAACGCGCGGGCAACGGGAGCGCCCTTCAGCAGCTCTGCCATGGCTATCCCCTCTTCCTTGCGGCATCGGCGGCGCGGCGCGCCAGAGCATCGGCGCGCGGCAGCCACGTATCGAGCAACTTGTCACATGCAGCCTCGAGCTCCTCGGCGCGGACACGATCTTTCATAGACGTGGTGTTCGCAAAGAGCGTCAAGCTCGCGCCCTGCATGGCAGCGCGGCAGAACACGGCGCCGCACGCCACGTCGGACAGCAACTGTCGGGAGCCCTTGTCCGCCATGTCCTCGAGCAGCGCCAGCGCGCGCCCGCAGGCATCCATGATCCGATATGGCGGCATGGCGGCCACGTGCAACGCATCCTGAATCGTAGCCGCACGCGTCGGGTCCTCACGCGGAATACCATACGCTGCCGACACCTGCCCGTAGGCGCGAACATCCTCGGCGACCAGACCCACAAGTTCCTGCGCCAACTCATCCGCCTGGGCAAACGCGCGCGTCAGATCGTCCGCGCGATCGGCAAGCGCGGGGTTCGTCGCGCCATAGCGAGCAACCATCCCGCACAGCGAGGCGCCCAGTGCTCCCACAAACGCGCTGGCGCTGCCGCCGCCGGGAACCGGCTCGCGCGCGGCCAGCGCCTCGGCAAACCCGCGGCAGGTCTTGTCCATCATCTCTTGGCTCATCGGAACACCTCTATCTGGCGCGCCGGCAGTTGAGGCCATAACACGCCAAAATAAAAATGGGGCAACGATGCCAGGAGGCAGTTGTCCCATTCATCGGATTTTTCGAAGCCCAGTCTAACCCATAAGGAAGCGGCTGTCAGGAGCCTCGGCTATTGTCGTTTTCGATTGCCGGCAATAGATAATTCCACCTAAAGCGGCACCGTCGCGCAGTCGGCAAGCAATCAATCCAAGACAAGAGGCGGGAGCGTTGCAACCGCCCAAAATGCTGTCGCTGGCGCAATTTTGTTGCAAAAACAGTTGCAACATCTTACAAATTCTTGCGTTTTTTCTGTGTGGTTTTAACTTATCGGCAATCTAATTTTTAACACGACCGGAAAAGATTCTACAGAATCTAAACTATATATGTTGGTTAATGCCACCGGAATAAAAGGAGTGTCAGCATGAAGTCGTTAACCCGAACGGCGTATCGTGCGATCGCTGCGTTTGTTGCCGCTGCGTTTGTCATGATAGGCCTCGCGTCACCAGCATTTGCAGATGGCGCAACAGTGACCATCACCAATCAAAGGACCGGTATCGTCTACACAGACGTCGCCACTGCCACCAAGGAGGCGACCAGTGGAGACACCCTTGTGCTCGGCGAGGGCAACTACACACTCTATAACGTGAGTTCCACAGGCACCACCAGAGGCAAGGACCTCACCTTTGTGGGCCAGGGAACCGATAAAACCGCATGGAACATCGGCGCACTCGTGCCCGATCCCGCCAACTTTGGCACCGAGTACAACGGCGACTATTCCTTCGATGGCGCCGGCACTGTAACGTTCGAGAAGATGACGCTGCGTTCCGGCAACGCAGACTACCTTGGCTTCATCCGCGCCAATAAGACTGTCGTTGACCATTGTGTCATTAACGGCAAGACGTTCTACTGGGGCTACACCTCCGCTGAGTTCAACAACACTACGTTCAACGCCCCTGATGGAGACTATTCCCTGTGGACCTACAGCTCGCCGGTCATGACGTTTGACACCTGCACCTTTAACGCAACCGGTAAGGTCATCAACGTCTACAGAGAAGCCAGCACGCAGGACATCACCGTTAACGTGAATAATTGCACGTTCAACTCGAATGGCGACAAAGACAAGCAGGCGTTGAATATCAACGACTCTCTTATGGGGGACCACAAGTTCATCCTCAACATTACTGGCAATAATACCGTCACGGCTGCGCGCGACAGGACCACCTGCTCGCAGCTCTTTGGCTTTGGTGGCAAGTCGGGCAACAACACCGGCCGTACCGATGTCAAGATTGACGGCACTCTCGTGTGGTCCAAAAAAGGCGAGACGTTCAAAGGCGAGAAGAAAACCCACAGCTACACCGACGGCGAGCATGACAACGCCTACGATGTCGCCTACACCGAGTGGGCCTCTGACAATGCCGGTACTTGGACTCGCACGGGGACCCCTAAGTGCAAGTACTGCGGCTTCGTCAAGCCTGATTTCGTGGAGAAGGCCTACGATCTCTCCTACGACCTGAACGGCTCCGAGGATGAGCAGGCTGCCGAATTCGCACCCGTTAAGTGCGTCACCGAAGCCGAGGTTACGGCCGAGCAGCCGGTGCGCAAGGGCTACTCCTTCGTGGGCTGGAACACCGCAAAGAATGGCTCCGGCACAAGCTATGCCGCGGGCGTTACGGTTGAGCTTTCCGCTCCTGTGACGCTGTTCGCCCAGTGGAAGAAGGACGAGCCCGCGCCCAAGCCTTCCGACAACAAGCCTGCCGGCAAGCCTGCAAATAAGACCAAGGCAAACGAGCAGGCTCTGCCCAAAACGGGTGACGGCACTTCCAGCGTCATCGCTGCAATGGGTGTTATGGCGATTGTCTGCTTTGCCGCCAGCGCTGTCGCGTCTAAGGTTCGCAAGTAATTTCAACTTCGAAACACGCCGCAGCAACTTGTTGCAACGCAAAGGGGTCCGCACCGCAAAAGGTTCGGACCCCTTTTTGCACAAAAAGCTGTGGCGAGGCACCCACGATGACTAACCGGCTGCGTCCGTCGTCAAGATTCGCAGCCCCGGCCACGCTCCGCCCCACCGCACCAAACACGGGGCACATGGCCCACCCTTACGAGTCACTTGCGCGTACAGTAAAGGCGGGTAATCCATAGGCGGTAACAGATCAGGAGCTCTGGCTATCGGCGTTTCCGATTGCCGGCTATAGGCACGGGCGCCTAGTCCACCTGAAACGTCGGCAGCAGCGTGTCGATAATCTTCGACCCCATGTCGCGGTTTGCAGTCGAGTACTCCAAATGCGCCGTGGCAATCGTCGAATCCGTGACGATCGTCTTTTCGTAAATGATCGTATCGTCCTCACACCACGAGACCACGTACCAGTTGTCGCCCTCTGCGGTATAGAGGTCGGCCTTGCCCGAGGTGTCCGCGTCGACGAACATCTCGTGTGCAGTTTCGTCGTTAATGTTGACGTAGCCAAACAGGTTGATCACAAAACCCGTCTCCGGATCCTCATACCTGGCGCCACTGCCGCTGGGAGTATCCTCCATCTCAAAGCGATTGGGAATCGACATGCTATAAGGGTGAAGGTCGTTCGTGTACGCATGCACGTCGGTCAGGTAATCGTCCGAATCGCCCGAGCCGTAGTATGCCGATTCGTCCTCGGGAACGGCCTCGTCATCCGACGACGAAGACTCCTTGGCCTTGGACTTGTCATCCTTCTTCTTAGCAGAAGAATCTTTCTCGTCCGAAGACCCGGTATCGATCACCGAAATCTGCGTGTCAGAGCTCTTGGACCCGTTAAGCATCGTGAGCGCAAACACCGTGCCACCCCCGAGGAGTACCACGGCGGCACACGCCACCGCGATAATGACCGGTGCCTTGCTCTTAGGCTTTTGAGGCGCAGGCGCGACCGGCGGCATCGACTGGGTCAGGCCCGGACCGGCCGTGGGCGCAGAAGTCGGAGCAGCAGCCGCGGGCGTCGGCGCGGAGCCACCCGCCAGCGAGGCCCCACAGTGCGTACAAAACGTCGATCCATCAGGCACTTGCTGTCCGCATTTTTGACAGAACATCGTTCGACCTTTCGTGGTTTAGCTTTTGTCACAGCCAAGTCTATACGCCCCCGCCCAGGGAGCTGTTGCGCAACATGGAAAAGCCGATGCCGAGCCGTGCCGCCCCATGCGCCCAGTGCCCCAAACATGGGACACATGGCCCACCTTTCGAGACTCCCGGGCAGCACAAGCTGGGGCATATCTATAAGTAAGGAACCCGTTGGGACACGGCCACTCAACGGCCGAAAACTAAGAACGGAGGTATCGCCGCACCACACACAACGACATCCGCCACGCTTGCAAATAGCAACATACACCAACGGCTCCAACAACCCACGGCGCCGTGATGTCACCGACAGACAAGGAGGTCGCTACCATGAAGAAAAAGACCCTATCGATCCTTTCCCTTTGCATTGCCCTCTTTGCCGCGCTCGCCCTTGTCGGCTGCGGCGGAAGTGCGTCAAGCGGAGGCGGGGGCAGCAGCGCATCCAAGAGCGAGGGCAAGGAAAAGGCCCCCGTCGCTAAGAAGACCGACTTTATCTGGTTTAAGGTGGAAATGCCCGAGGGCGTTGGCGTAAGCGACTCCGCCGGCAAGAATGCCGACAGGGTCCAGCTCACTTTCCCCGAGAACGAGAACACCACAGTCGACCGTTTCATCCCCGTTTGGCAAGAGAAGATGACGGCCGAAGAGTCCTTTGCAGAGCAGGCCGAAAGGCACACCGGAACGTTCCAGTGGGAGGATGGCGACCCCGTCGAGTACAACGGCAGAACATGGCTCACCGGAACGTGCAAGGACAACGGCGGCACTTATACCTACCTCTTTACCGACGTCGACACGGGAAGCGTCTATATCATGATTAGGAACGTCGACCTTCACAAGAAAGAAGCCGAGGCGCTCCTCAACTCCATCGAGTTCCCCGACGACATCAAGGCGGCCGTCACCGAGGCCCGCGGCGTCGAGATTTCGAGCATCGAGATCAAGTAGCAAGGGTTCGCGCACGCCCGCACGAACGCCCCATTAAATGAACGGGCACCTCACCTCGGGGAGAGCCGGCAGCACCGGCCCTCCCCTCTTTTGCGCGCGCATATTGCCACTTAACGGCGCAAATCCGGCCCCCAGAATGGGACACATGGCCCACCCGAACGAGCCGCTCGCGCGTACAGTAAAGGCAGGTAATCCATGGGCGGTTACAGATCGAGGAGGACACGACCATGAAAAAGAAGGCCTTTGCGATTCTCACCCTCTGCATCAGTCTCTTTGCCGCGGTTGCCCTGGTGGGTTGTGGCGGAAGCGGTGGCGCTACCGGCAGTGGCGGTGGCGGCGGAGCAGAAAAGCCAGCCGTGGATATGAGGACCGACTTCATTTGGTTTAAGGTCGAGGTCCCCGAGGGCGTCGAGATCACCGACGTCGCAGGCGACACCGCCGACAGGGCCCAGTTTAAGTTCACCGAGAGCGAGCACGCCAGCGATCGCTTCATCCCTGTCTTCGACTCCGACAAGAACGCCGACGAGCTGTTCGACTACGAGGCCAAATGGAAGGCCAACTTTGAGTGGACCGAGAATGACCCCGTCAAGTACAACGGCAAGACTTGGCGCAACGCTTCCTATACACACTCGGGCGGCGTGACGACTGAGTACTTCACCGAAGCAGGCGGCGGCAGCGTTTACGTGAGCATCGACAACGTCGAGGAGCACAAGGACGCCGTCGAGACCATGATGAAGTCCCTGGAATTTGCCGATGACATCGCCGAGGCCAAGACCGAGGCCATGGACGTCAAGCTCGACGATATCGAGATCAAGCGCTAAAGCTCCAACGGCATGCAGCAGCGCCGTTTTAGCTCAGCCGGGATGCAAGGTGCGACTCCTTGCATCCCGGTTTTTTGTGTTCGAAAGTGCCCGGTCACATCACCATGTTCAGCACGTTCACAAATTCCTGAGCCTGGGAGTGACTGCTCAGCCTGTAGGAACAGGCGGTCAGCAACCTATTACGGAGGAGCACGCGCTTACCCTTGACCCTGTTGACACCCGTAATATCCTTGAGGTAGACGATCTTGGTATGGGTACCGAAGAAGTCGTTCTTCACGACCGCCTCGATGCGATTGGGATAGATGCTTATTCCCTTGAAAACGCCGGCGCCCTTATCGTGAAACAGCAACGTGTTGTTATCCACGCGCGCCACCCCCATGGAGTTCGATAAAACCATCTCTATGACCACATTTTGGCCACCGCAAACCCTTTTCGCGGTCGTGCGCAGAGCACCAAAATCGTGTCCGCACGAGGCTTTAAACTAAAGACAATAAAGATGTTCGATGCGCTTGGTGGGCTCTTAGGATGTTCCTCAAATCGCCGGCATCGGAGGAGGTCTTACATGGTTTACGCATGGGAATTCGAGTTCTTTGATTCGGACGGCATTGTCGATGCTGTGCCATGTGGCTCGCTGGGCGGAGGAGGAACGTTTGGCTCCGATCTAAACGACGCTGTCGAAAGCGCCGCCGATTTTCTCGCATGTATGGTCGACGATCACCTTATGGGCGGCGTCGATCTTCCCGCGCCGGACTTTGGACACCAGCCACAACACGGCGGCAAGATTATCGCCGTGGCCGTCAGCCGCGAGCTCGGCGACATCCCCGCCGTCACCGCAGCGGATGCCGCGCGTATGCTCGGTGTTAGCTCAGCACGGGTATCGCAACTGATAAATGCAGGAATGTTGGATTCATGGAAGGACGGCACCAAGCGCATGGTGTCCAAAGCTTCCATCGAGGCACGACTCGCCGACGCACCAAAGGCAGGACGCCCGAAAGAAATGCCTGTTGCCGTGTAAAGAGACGTCTAGGCATACCATTTTGGCATATTGACCATTGAGCTCTCTCGATTCGCGACGCACTGCGTCGTGAATCGAGAGAAACCGTCTCAACCCCAATGATTCGGTTAGGTCCGCACACGCTTGCGCAATGAACAAGCAAAGCATGTTTGCCGTCGGGCTCCCCCAATTCGGATCGCACTGCGTTCCGAATTGAACCTGCCACGCTGCCGCAGGTTATCACGAATTCCCGACAGAGCATAAAAGGAGTTTTCCATGGCAGACAGACCGAAAACAACACTGCGCGACTGCATCTATGGGCTTGCCGTCGGCGACGCTCTGGGCGTTCCTTACGAGTTCAGGCCCCGCGGCACGTTCGAATGTACCGACATGATCGGCTACGGCACGCATGGGCAGCCCGCCGGCACCTGGAGCGATGACACGTCCATGACGCTTGCTACCTGCGACTCGATTAGGGAGCTTGGGCACATCGACACCGCGGACATGCGCGACAAGTTCGTAAGCTGGATTGCTCGTGGCGAGTATACGATCGACGGCGTTTTCGATTACGGCGGCACGACCGCTCGCGCCCTGCGCACCGGCAAAGGAGGCTCCGACGAGCGCGACAACGGCAACGGCTCGCTCATGCGCATCGCGCCCCTGGCGTTTGTCGACGCGACAGACGAAGAGGTCAGCAAGGTCTCCGCGATTACGCACGCCCACAGAACGTCGACCGACGCATGCATCATATTTGTCGAGCTGATGAGGGATGTGATGAACGACGTGCTCCCCTCGTGGGCACTCCATCTGAAAGGCGTGCCCGAGCAGGAAATCAGGTCAGGCGGCTTCGTGCGCGACACGCTTAAGGCCGCCACCTGGTGCTTCGTCAACACCAACAGTTACGAAGATTGCGTGCTTGCCGCCATCAACCTAGGCGACGACACCGACACCACCGCAGCCGTCGCAGGCGCCCTCGCCGGCACGGCATACGGCATCGACGCAATTCCGCAGGAGTGGATCGACGCCTTACGCGGAAAAGAGCTGATTGAGAGCTGCCTGTTTTAGGACGCGTCGGCGGCAGAAACAAGCCAGGAGGCATCGCGGAGAGACAGACTGAGCGCATAGATGAGTTCCAGCTGGACGAAAACGAGATCCCGCTATCCCCGGCGGAACTAAAGGAGGAAGGATGCCTCTACGTCCTCCCCAGCGGGCATTACCTCCCCTGCGCACTCGAAACGCTGAAAAAGGACGCGGGCCTCGGTTCTTAACCAGGGTGCGCGTCCTTTACCAGCATATTATCTCATCAGAGAGCAACGGTGTCGCGGAGCCGATGAAATAAACGAGACGGTTCCAGCCCCAGAGCGAGCCCAGGGCGGAACCGCCCAGGCAACTACATCCCATCGTCCCGCAAGAAAGATTTGATGCTGACAGGAAGCGACCAGGAGGCAACCGATACCCGGCGCAGGGCAATCATGTGTAGGCCTCCGCGGGAAGGCTACCGTCAATGGCAGCGTAGGGCCGACCGTCGCGGTCCTCCCAGCTCGCGCAGTCGTAGTCGTTTTTTCGAGCTCTACATTGTCGTTTTCAATCCATGCAGGCTCGAACTCATGCACAAGCTCATTCGAGACGACCCAGCCGCACATATCCCAGCAGTGCTTGCCATCAATAATCTGCTGAAAAAATCGCAGCTATCGAAGAATCTCAATTCATGGGGCGCAAGTTGTGAATTAAGAAGGTCAACGGAGTCGACGACGTAGTCGCTGTAGTCACCGGTCAGGTCCTGCGTGTACCTTATTCCAAAGTGCGGTGTAGTAATCACTGTGACCCTCCTTGCATTTGAGCGGAGCGACGTGTACGTACTCGTCCAGGTTGACAACAGCAATGTCACGACCATGGAAATAGGCAGAACAACGTCGATGACATCCAACCTCATTCCGTCGCATCATTTCGATTGATTACCAGCCAGATCGACATCGCTCTAATGCAGGGGCCGAACGTCTCCCGCCACGGCCCGTAAGGTAGAATTATGACCGCCGCGGAATCCGCCTGCGGGCAACGCTCTGATCTCTGATTGGGGTGAAGCCTATGAACTTGTTTCTTGAAATCCTGCGCCTCTCGATGTATGTGACCGTCATTGCCCGGAACCTCTACTCAATCTGGCGGGAATATAAGCAGTAACGGATAGCGAAGGGAGTCATAGAAGACGATATGAGAAAGCCATTTGGGTCGCCTCCCCCGCGGCGCAGCTTCTTTCCGCGGGCTCGGGATGCCACAATGGGCTTTGAGTATCGGCCCGTGCGGTAGCCCTTACCGCACCTGCGGGGAGGAGGCTTCCCATGCCCCATGTTACCTCCATCGGCCTGGACGTCCACGCGCGATCGGTCGCCGCCGCGGCGTTCAACCCCTTCACCGGCGAGGTGGTGCACCGTGACTTCGGGACGGACGCCGCCGAGATCGCGGAGTGGGCCCTCGGGTTCGAGGAGCCCAGGGCCTGCTACGAGAGCGGCCCCACCGGCTTCCACATGGCGCGCGAGCTGCGCGCGCTCGGCATGACGACCGCCGAGCTGGACGCCATCTACCGGGAGGAGGAAGAGAAATGATCGAAATTCGTGAGCTGGTGAAGACCTTTGACGGCTTTGCCGCGCTCGACGGCGCGAGCCTGACCGTGCCGCAGGGCGCGATCTACGGTCTCGTGGGGCCGAACGGCGCGGGCAAATCCACGCTGCTGCGCCATCTGACCGGCGTATACCGGCAGGACTCCGGCACCGTCTCGGTGGACGGCGCAGACGTATGGGAGAACGTGGCGGTCAAGCAGCGCATCGCCTCCATCCCCGACGACTGGCACTATTTTATGCAGTCGAGCATACGCGACATGATGAAATTTTACCGCGGCTTCTATCCGCAGTTCAACATGGAGCGCTACGAGAAGCTGCGCGGCGTCTTTTCGCTGGACGAAAAGCAGCTCATCCGCCGTCTTTCCAAGGGAATGCAGAAGCAGGCGGCGTTCTGGATCGCCATGTGCTGTATGCCGGACTATCTCATTCTGGATGAGCCGGTGGACGGCCTCGACCCCGTGATGCGCCGTCAGGTGTGGAGCCTTATCATGCAGGACGTCGCCGAGCGCGGCACGACGGTGCTCGTCTCCAGCCACAACCTGCGCGAGCTGGAGGACGTGTGCGACCACGTCGGCATCATGAATAAGGGAAAGGTCCTGCTCGAGCGCAGCCTTTCCGAGCTGCAGGAGAACACGGTCAAAATGCAGATCGTCTTCCGGGGCGAGGGCGCGCCGGAGCTCCCCGCGGGGCTGAACCTGCTGCACGAGAGCCATCTCGGGCGCGTGTTCACCATCATCTTCCGCGGCAATACGCAGCAGATCACCGAGCGGCTCGCCGCCCTCGACCCCGTGTACATGGAGGCCGTGCCGCTGACGCTGGAGGAAATTTTCATCTATGAGCTGGGAGGTGCCGACTATGCAGTCCGCGACATCGTTCTTTAACCGCGCGCTTTTCCGCAAGAACCTGCAGCGCTTCTGGCCGCTGTGGCTGGGCTACGTCCTGATCTGGCTGCTGCTCCTGCCGCTGCCGCTGCTCAACGAGCTGGCCGACTATCACGGTGTCCCGACCGTGGCCGACGCCTCGTATTACCTGCTGCAGATCGGCGCCTACGGCGGGCTTGTGATGGGCGCCGTGTTCGGCATCTTCTTCGCCATGGCGATGTTCGCCTACCTTACCAACCCCCGCGCCACGCAGGGCTTCCATTCCATGCCCGTGCGGCGTGAGACGCTGTACGCGACCAACTACCTCACCGGCCTTGTGTGCATGGTCTCCGCGCTCGTGCTCGCCTTTGCCCTCGCGGGCATCACCGCCGCCTGCTTCGGCGCGCTGGACCTTACCGCGCTCGGTACCGCGCTGCTCGCCGCCGTGCTCTCGGTGCTGTTCTTCTACTCCTTCGGCGTGTTCTGCATGATGTTCACCGGCCAGATCTTAGCGGCGCCCGTCTTCTACGGGATCCTGAATGTTCTCGCTGCGGGTATGGAGTGGCTCGTGCGCACCTTTGCCGGCAACTTCCTCTACGGCTACAGCGGTTATTCCGCTCCGGAGACCTTCGCCTTCCTCTCGCCTGCCTGGGAGCTTGTCTGCGTGCTGGACGTGAGCAATGTCGCCCGCGTGGACCGCATCCTCAGCGACAGGACGCATCAGGTCATTCGGGGCGGCGAGTATATGCTCAGCGGCCTTGGCGTGCTCGGCATCTATGCTGCCGTCGGCATCGTGCTCGCCGTGCTCGGCCTGCTCGTCTACCGCCGCCGCGCGAGCGAGGCGACCGGCTCCATCGTCACCGTGGCATGGGCGCGCCCCATCTTCAAATACGGCGTGGCGGTCTGCGCCGCGTTCTCGCTCGGGCAGCTCATCTACTTCCTTATCTTCGGCCTCAACCTCCATAACGGCCAATACTCGCTCCCCGGCACCATCGCCTGTATGCTCTTCACCGGCCTGCTCGGCTACTTCGCCGCGGAAATGCTGCTGCACAAGAGCTTCCGCGTCTGGCGCACAGGCCGCGTCGGCGCGCTGGTGTTCTCCGCCGTGCTGGTGTGCTTCGGCGTCGCCATGTCGCTCGACCTCACCGGCTACGAGGGCTATACGCCCGACGCGGAGGAGGTGGAGTTCGTCTCCGTTTATCTCTCCTCGAACGGCGACTACCTCTCCTGCAAGCTCGACGAGCCGGAGAGCATTGAGCGCACCCTCGCCGCGCACCGCGCGATGATCGCCGACAAGGCGCGCCAGCTCAGCTACGCGCGGACCACCTATGAAACGCCCGCGGACGCTCCGGTCGACAGCTATCTCTATTTCACCGTCACCTACGCGCTCACGGACGGGCGCGTCGTGCGCCGCAGCTACGTCGACTGCCGCGCCTTCTCCCGGGAGCTGAACGAGCCCGGCTCCGTCGCGCAGACGATGACGGCGCTGCTCAACTGTCCCGAGGCCGCACTCGACCGCGTGCTCGGCGAGCTGGCGGACGACAAGAGCAACGCCTATCTCACCGGCGGCTACTACGACGTCGTCAGCGACGGCGCCTACGGCGAGGACGACGGCGAGCTGACCGCCGCGCAGGCCAACACACTCGTCTCCGCGCTGCGCCGCGACTACGAGGCGGGTCACGCCTCCAACGCCTCGCTCTTTGAGGACACGCTCTACAGCGGCAGCTTCTACGTCGAGCTGGAGCTGTGGTACAGCGTCCGGGTGGACGAGAAGCCGACCAGGCAGCCGATCGACACGACCTCGAGCTCGAGCGGCAGCGTCTGTGCGATCGTCACGCCGGAGATGACCTGTACGCTCGAAGCGCTTGCTGGCATGGGCATCGAAACGCCCGCGACCGCGCGCGGCTTCTGACGCATGGCTGCACGAAAAAAGCGCAGCCGCGTCCGGCTGGAGCGGGCGGTCATCGCCGTACTCGTCCTCTGCATCGGCGCGGAGCTGGTCTACTGGTTCCGCCACCGCGCCGTCCCCGGCGCGGACGTGTCCGCGCCGGAATGGGTGGAGCAGGACATCCTGCCGCTCAACCCGTATTCCCGCCCCGGCACGCCGCTCGAGACGATCGACGGCGTGGTCGTCCACTACGTCGGAAACCCCGGCACCTCGGCGGCGGCAAACCGCAGCTTCTTCGCCAACCTTGCCCTCACGCACGAGACCTACGCCAGCGCGCACTTCGTCGTGGGGCTGGAGGGCGAGGTGCTTCAATGCGTCCCGCTCTCGGAGGTCGCCTACTGCTCCTCGCAGGCGAACGATCACACCGTTTCCATCGAGGTCTGCCACGCCGACGAGACGGGAGAGTTCTCCGCCGAGACGATGGCGAGCCTCCTGCGGCTGACGGCGTGGCTGTGCGAGGAATTCGATCTCGCTCCCGCCGACGTCATCCGCCACTACGACGTGACCGGCAAAATTTGTCCGAAATACTACGTCGACCACCCCGAGGCGTGGGAGGACTTCCGCTCCGCCCTCGGCGCGGTGCGCACACAGGAGAACCCTTCATGAAACATATCCCCAAAAAGCTGAGCGGCTTCGCGCTCAAATACATCGCCATGGTCTCCATGCTCTGCGACCATGCGAATATGCTCGTGATCCGGCGCGGCTTTTTCGCGCCGTTCCGCGGTGAGGACGGAAGCACGCTCATCCCGCAGAACGCGCCCGCATGGCTCGGCGCCGTGCAGGGCGTCTACCGCGTGTTTGATGTGCTGGGCCATCTCGCTTTTCCGCTCTATGTCTTCCTGCTCGCCGAGGGCTTCACGCACACACGGGACCGGAAGCGGTATTTTCTCACGCTGCTGGCCTTTGCCCTTGTCAGCGAGCCGGTCTTCAACCTCGCGCACTATGAGCAGTGGACCGGTCCCGCGCTTCAAAACGTACTCTTTACGCTCTCGCTCTCCTGCCTGGAGCTATTCGTGCTCGCACGCATTGAGTCCGACGCGGCAGAGCGCGGGAAGCGGATAGCGCTGTACGTCCTGACCTGTCTCGTCTTCGGCGCGGCGGCGTTTGCCGTCCGCAGCGAATACGTCTTTCTCGGCACACTCTCCGCCGCGCTTTTCTATCTGCTGCGCTCGGCGGGCGTATGGCGGCTCGCGGGACTGCTCCCGCTGCTCATCGCCTCGCCGTGGGTGCTGCTGTGCGCACCGCTCCTGCTGCTCTACAGCGGCGAACGCGGGCGGCGCGGCGGAAAATATTTCTTTTACATTTTCTATCCCGCGCACTTTCTCCTTTTGCAGCTGCTCGGGAAATGGATCGCTACAGCCCTTGCATAAGGAAAGCGCGGAGCCTTCTGCTCCGCGCTTTTTCATCTTATTCCGACACCGGCTCGTACTCTCGCCCCGCGGCAAAGCGGGCGATCATCTCGCTCGTGAGGGCGACGCCGTTGTCACGGTAGTCGCGGCGCAGCTCCTCGCGGCTGACCCACGCGCCGTCCGCCAGCTCAAAGTTGTCGAGATGGATGGTCTCGTCGCCGTCCAGCTCGCACCAGTAGCCGAGCAGCAGCCCGCCGCCGGAGATGCCCCACGGCTGAGACTTATAGTAGCGCAGGTTTTTGACCTTGAGGCCGACCTCCTCCATCACCTCGCGGTGAACGGTCTGCTCGGCGGTCTCGCCGAACTCGGTAAAGCCCGCGATGAGCGCCGTGCGCGTCGCGCCGGGGCGGTTCGCGTACTGCGTGAGCAGCAGGTAGTCGCCGTGCGTCACCGCCACGATGACCGAGGGGTTGATGCGCGGGAAGATCATATTGCCGCACCTGGGGCAGTGCATCATGCGCTCGTTGACGTCGTGCTCGAGCGGCGTGCCGCAGCGGCCGCAGAACCTCGTGTCGCGGTACCAGCAGCACAGGTGCCACGCGCTGACCGCGGCGAAGGCGATCTCCTTCGGCTGCTCGGTGCGGAAAATATTGATGTCGCGGTAGGTCCAGCCGTCCGGCTCGCGCGGCGTTTCGTCGCGCAGGAGGTAGTATTCCCTGCCGTCCAGCTCAAAAAGGTAGGTGAACCTCTCGTCGCCGTCGGGAAACATGGCGCGGCTCGGGAGCTTGAGTCCGTTGTCGTCGATGCGGCAGAGGAGGTTTCTCCCGCAGAACTGCACGACGGCGCTCGACCTTTTCGGCACGGCGTTCGGCTTCCATTCGTTGTATAAATGCTTCGGCTCGATATCGTGGATCATGGCGCAGCCTCCGGAATTTGTCGCTTTCGCGTATTTTTCGCCGATAGTATAGCCTATTTTTGCCGCTTCCGCAAGCATTTTCAGCCTTGACAAAGCGAAAGAATGCGGGTAGAATGACCATAATATGTGGAATTGTGCAGATGAGGACAAGTAGCTCCCCGTCCGCCCGCAAAGAGAGCTGCCGGTCGGTGCGAGGCAGCGGGGCGCGGAGAGCGAATATCACCTCGGAGCAGGCGTCTGAAGCCGCAGTAGGACAGCCCGGGTGCGACCGTTACATCGCGGCATTTGAGCGGCTGCCGGAACGGCGGCAAGAAGAGTGGTACCGCAGAGTATGGTTATGCTTTGTCTCTTTTGTCGGGAGACAGAGCATTTTTATTTTGCAGCAAACAGAAAAATTCACATAAAGGAGACACGACATGGATTACAAAGCGACGCTGAATATGCCGAAGTCCGGCTTCCCGATGCGCGCGGGGCTTCCCAAGCGCGAGCCTGAGATGCTCAAGCATTGGGAGGAAATGGACCTCTACAACGTGATGCTCAAGAAGAACGAGGGCAAGCCCCGCTTCGCTCTGCACGACGGCCCTCCGTTCTCCAACGGCGGACTGCACATGGGCCACGCGCTCAACAAGTCCCTCAAGGACTTCATCACCCGTTCCTACGCGATGCGCGGCTACTACACGCCCTATATCCCCGGCTGGGACAACCACGGCATGCCCATCGAGAGCGCCATCATCAAGCAGAACAAGCTCAACCACAAGGCCATGCCCGTTTCCGAGTTCCGCTCCGCCTGCCACGAGTTCGCCCAGCACTATATCGACGTGCAGATGGAGGGCTTCAAGCGCATCGGTGTGCTCGGCGACTGGGAGCACCCCTACAAGACCATGGACCCCGGCTTCGAGGCCGAGGAGGTCAAGGTCTTCGGCGAGATGTACAAGAAGGGCTACATCTACAAGGGCTTAAAGCCCGTTTACTGGTGCTATCACGACGAGACCGCCCTGGCTGAGGCGGAGATCGAGTATCAGGACGATCCCTGCACGACCGTGTACGTCAAGTTCCCGATGAACGACGATCTCGGCAAGCTGAGCCATCTCGACAAGTCCAAGCTCAACTTCGTCATTTGGACGACCACGATCTGGACGCTGCCCGGTAACCTTGCCATCGCCCTGCACCCCGACGAGAGCTACGCCATCGTGAAGAACGAGGATAACGGCGAGATGTACATCGTCGCCGAGGCGCTCGTCGAAAAGGTCATGACCGTCGGCAACGTCGAGCACTACTCGATCCTTGAGACCCACCCCGGTAACTTCTATGAGAACATGCTCGCCCAGCATCCGTTCCTGCCCAAGACGAGCCGCCTGGTGCTGGCCGATTACGTCACGATGGATTCCGGTACCGGCTGCGTCCACACCGCGCCCGGCTTCGGCGCGGACGACTATCAGACCTGCCGCCGCTACGGCATGGATATGGTCG
>OLNF01001640.1_pt1 | contig 18829 bp, 19 predicted proteins | sample 1673061 | NCBI WGS metagenome assembly OLNF01 (sample SAMEA3136751, study PRJEB25190) | human gut metagenome
GCGCCCATGGCGCGCAAACGAAACGTGCGCCGCCAGGCGCACACAACGCAAAAAGGAGCCCCCTCGTGAGGCTCCTTTCTTCTACAACACATATTTTCTTAACACCGGGATCTTGCGCAGCACCCACGCGGTAGCCGTTGCCAGTGCCAGCACTACCAGACAGAATACAGCCAACAGCAAAATCAATACCGCATGTCCTGCGGCAACAGACTGCACACCGCATTGTTCCAACACCGTAAAGGGTGTGATCTTCACAAATTTATACAGCAGGTTCACATACACCGGATGTACCAGGTATACGGCGAAGCTCAAAGCTCCTGCCTCCTGCCAGGGGATCCGGTGTATTCTGTCCTTCTCCCGGGCAGCAGAAGCCGCGCCATCCTGTCCCCCATTCCATCCTGCAGCGAACAGAAGCACTGCAAGCAGTACTGTAAACGGATAATTGTATGCCATCTGAATGGAGAATCCCGCAAGTGTTCTGCTTAGGATCATTCCCAGAGCCAGAACCGCTACTGCAGCTGTCAGCCATACATTCCATGCCCGACTTTCCACGTTTTGTGTTTCTCCGTCACATTCCGTATTGCCTCCGGCGCTTCTACCACTTCCGGACTCCACCATCTGCCCACCTGTGTTCCTTCCATTGTCCACGCATACTTCTCTCACCGCGAAAAGATATCCACACAGATAATACAGGAAATACACGCCGCCATCCGGCAATACCGGAATACTGTTGACGTCCAGTACCTTATTCAGAAACGGTGCCACACTGCTTCCTAAGAAGATCACTGCCATCACTGTCCCAACACTCCACACCGGCAGAATCTGCAGCACTTTTTTCAGAAGCGGTGTGATCAGATACAGAAACAATATCAGATACAGATACCACATATGGGACCAGGTATGTCCCGTCAAGGTCATCTTCAGTGCCTCCGGGATCATCATGACCCGGAAGGTACGCTCCGTCACTACCAGCTCGGAAGCTGCATACGGAACGCCGAATAGGAGGATCGCCAGTGCAATCCTCCTGCAATATTTTTTAATCATGACCGGATAAGTCAATGTGCGTTTCGGATTCAGGAACAAATATCCCGAGATCAATAAAAATATAGGAACACACCAGGTCACCAGATCCATAACTGACAGCAATAATGACCGGTATTCCGGCACTATTGACGTGTCTGTCACATCTATCGCACCTGTCAGTACATGCATCAGCACCACTGCACAGGTTGCCAGTACCCGAAGCACGTCCAGGAACTGCTTCCTGGGTCCGGATAAGCCGTTCGTCATGTCTCTCCCATCTCCTCCATCAGGCGCATGCCTGCAGTATCAGTCACAGGAAGGGAGAATACGATGCTTTTCGCCTTACTCTCCAGTCCTGCTTTTTCCATTATAGCACGCATGATGGAATTTTTCTGCTCACTTTTTACCACAATGAACAACATTTCTTTTTCCGGCACCAATGTCACGCCCAAAAACTGCTGTGCATTCTCTGTTCCGGTGCCCTTGGCATGGATGACTGTACCGCCCGCCGCATGTACTTCTCTCGCCGCATCCATGACCAGTTCCGTATATCCATGATTGGCTATCACTACCAGAAGCTCATTCTTCGTCTCTTTCAATGTGGACTCCTCTCCTTTTACGAATTTCTGCCCGCAGGTCAGGTAATTCAATGCTTTCTTGCCACCGACACTGCTCACGGGAATGATAAATGCAATTCCCATTCCCGGGAGGTCGATCTGCATTTTCTTACGCAAAGCCGCCTTGATCTGCCGCCAGGCAGCATCTGTGACGAGATGGAACAATACGCTCTTCTCCATGCCGTCCAGTCCAAAATAATCTAAGATCTCATTCGCCGCGGTTCCCATGCCGACGGTAACACTGCCGACCTGTGCGCCGCTTTCTTTATAGCATTCCACGAATTTCCTCGTCAGCTGACGATTGGTGATGGTGACCATCATATATAATTCACTCATGGGCACACCTCCTACAGTTCAATGATGGCATTCTCATCCAAAGCACCAAATGCATCCGCCGCACCGGCAAATATACCTGCACCGCTCTTCTGCTGCTTTAGCTGATATACCATTCCCAATATCTGGATCGTGATCAGCGGTGTCATGGCTACCATCGCTACCACACCGAAAGCATCTGCGACTAAATTGCCGCCCACCGCCACGCAGGCGCCCTGCGCTAACGGAAGTAAAAAGGTAGCTGTCATGGGTCCGCTCGCCACACCGCCGGAGTCGAAGGCGATCGCTGTGAATATCTTCGGTACAAAAAAGGATAATCCTATCGCCACGCCGTAGCCCGGGATCAAAAACCATAGAATTGGGATCCCCGTCAGCACGCGGATCATCGCCAGTGCCACGGATAAGGATACGCCCACAGACAGAGAAACACCCATGGATCTGGCAGAGATAGCGCCGTCCGTCAGCTCCTCAACCTGATGATTCAGTACATAGACCGCCGGCTCCGCTTTTACGATAAAATAACCGATCAGTGCTCCCACCGGCACCAGCACCCACCTGTATGATCTGGCTGCCATGACCTGACCGAGGTAATTGCCGGCAGGCATAAAGCCCACATTTGCGCCGGTCAGAAACAGTACCAGACCAATATAAGTATACACCAGACCGATCAGGATCTTCGCCAGTGTCTTCCCCGACAGTCGCAGGGCAAATATCTGGAACAGACCAAAAAACAATACAATGGGAAGTAATGAGAGTGCGATCTCTTTCATATAATCCGGCAGTCCATGGGCAAAAAGCTGCGCCAGTTCCACGGAATCAGAGATCTCTGGGATCGCCACCGGCTGGTAATCCGCATTGGTCGGCTTATAGATCAGCCCCAGCACCATGACCGCCAGGATCGGGCCGATGGAGCACAGTGCTACCAGACCGAAGCTGTCGTCCGCCGCATGGTGGTCATTACGGATGGACGCAATACCGACACCTAGAGCCATGATAAAAGGAACTGTCATGGGTCCCGTGGTCACACCTCCGGAATCAAACGCCACTGCCCGGAAGTTCTCCGGTACGAAAAATGCAAGAACGAACACTACTATGTAGAAAAAGGTCAACAATGGCGGCAGGGCCACACCGATCAACATACGCAGAAGGGCAATGACCAGGAAGATTCCAACCCCCACTGCCACTGCCAGGATCAGCGTCATGTTCGGAACCGAAGGCACCTGTGTCGCCAGCACCTGCAAGTCAGGCTCGGAAATGGTGATCACCACTCCCAACAGAAAAGATAACACTACGATCAGCAGAATGTTTTTACTCTGGGTCATTCTGGCACCCACTTTTTCTCCCATGGGAGTCATGGACATCTCCGCACCCAGAGTAAAAAACATCATACCGGCCATGACCATCACCGCTCCCACCAGGAAGCACAGCAAGATACTGGAGGTAATGGGGGCTATGGTAAAGCTTAATACGATCACGATCCCTACTACCGGCAGGACCGCCTTCAAGGATTCTGCAAATTTTTGCCGGATCTTTGGATTCAATAACTTCAATATTGGTCTTTCCTTTCTTATGTTTTCTTTATCTTAACATGAAGCAAAGACCCGATCCTACCGTTTTGCGTGAATTTATAAAATTTTCACGGGTTCTTAACGCAATCTTTATGCAGACAGCTCCCGGTCCTGCCCAGACTGCTTTTTCACAAATTTATAGGCCCAGACATCCACCACGATCACAAACAGGAAAAAGAAAACGAAGATCCAGTCCGCATCCAGAGACAATGCGGAATCATAGATACCGTGTTCGATCATCGGCATGAACACGCTGAGCTTCAGGTAACGTTTCCTGCGTTTTTTATCGCCTGCAAGTTCTGCCTCCTTCGCCACACCGAAGAAATATCCCATGATCACGCCATCGATGGCATGGGAAGGCACGGACAACAGGGCTCTGGTCACTGCCGTCCCAATGTCACCGCCCAGACAATACAGAACATTTTCAATGGCTGCAAATCCTAATGCCGAAGTCACGCAGTACATGATGGCATCGAATTTATAATTAAATGCCGGATGCTTCCATGCCGCCCATTTGGCCGCCTGCATCTTGCAAAGTTCCTCGATCAGTGCCACCCCGATAAAATTATCCAGGATCACGTAGCACAGCGTATCTGCATCCATAAATACCAGAAATACTTCATCCAGAATGATTTCCAGTATCATTGCGGGGATCACAGACAATACACCAAACAGGAATATTTTCCACAATAATCCCCTCGGCTCCTTCTCCACCTTATCCTGTCTATAGATCCATACCACCAGTGCGATGGCCGGCAATAGTGCCAATCCTGTCAGAAACATAACCTATTCCTCTCCTGTCCACATAGACGGTCCGCCCTTTCAGGACCGCCGCCATACTACATTTTAATCTAATGTTTTTCCTGATGTCAACCTAACGAAAGTATATGTTCCTATTTTTTGTGTCTTAGCTTTTCCGGAGGATACCTGCCTGCCTTTTGCCACAACTTTAGGGGAAAATATTCCGGTTTTCATATATCCTTAACTACTTCTTTACACCTTGCATTGCAAAGTAATGGTACTATAGTTATAATAAATTTACAAAACAACTAACAATATTTCATGGAGGATCACACCGTGTTCCGATCATTTTCCGATAAAAAATCACCGCGGAAAAGCTTCCGCTTAAAACCACCCTTTACCAGGCACGCCATCAGTATCCTGATCTGTGTTGCCTGCATGCTGTGCGCCACACTTGCCTCTTTTTTATATCAGCATATTGTCCCGGACAACCATGCCAATGTAGCACTGTTCTACATTCTGGCACTGGTGATCATCGCCCGATGGACGGTGGGCTACGGCTACGGCATTGCCTGCACCCTTTTTTCCGTAATAGCGATCAATTATCTGTTTACCTATCCGTATTATAAGCTTAATTTCACACTGACCGGCTACCCTATCACCTTCCTGCTGATGAGTGGGATCACTCTGATCCTGTGTACCATGACCTCTCATATGACCATCCAGTCCGAGATGATCGCAGAGCGGGAAAAGCGGCTGGCAGAGGCCGAAATGGAAAAGATGCGTGCAAATCTACTGCGCGCCATCTCCCACGATCTGCGCACGCCGCTCACCGGCATCATCGGCAACAGCTCCCTGTTTCTGGAAAGTCAGAACGATCTAAGCTCCACCGAGCAGCGTACGATCATGACCAATATCTACGATGATTCCAACTGGCTGTTGAATATGGTGGAAAATCTGCTGTCCGTCACTCGTATCCAGGGAGACAGCTTAAGCATCAATACCACAGAGGAACCGGTGGAGGAAGTGGTGGGAGAAGCTTTGGAAAAGCTGAAAAAGCGCTATCCCGATGCCGCCATCCGGGTCAAGATCCCCGAGGAATTTCTGATGATCCCCATGGATGCGGTGCTGATCGAGCAGGTCACCATCAATCTGCTAGAAAACGCCATCGTTCATTCCGGAAGCATCCTGCCCATTGATTTCATCGTGGAAGATCATCCGGAGCATGTCTCTTTTATTGTGAGAGACTACGGAAAAGGATTGTCGGAAGAAAAATTACAGAATCTGTTCGAGACGGGCACCTACAACAATTCCCGGAGTTCGGATTCCCGCAAGGGCATGGGTATCGGTCTGTCCATCTGCAAGACCATCATCACCGCCCATCACGGAACGCTGAGTGGCAGGAATCATGCGGATGGCGCGGAATTCTGTTTCACACTTCCCAAGGCGGGAGCCGTCGCTTCAGAAAAATAAGTATACTCAGCCACATAAGACAGAACTCTTGAAAATACCGGAAAGGATATGGATCACAGATATGAATAAGATCAAAGTTCTCTTAATTGAAGATGATAGAAGTATCAGTAATTTCATTACCGCTACCATGGACCGAGAAGGCTACAAGATCATGCATGCCTTAAACGGCAGAGAGGGACTTAGTCTCAGCACTTCTTTCTGCCCCAATGTGATCCTGTTAGATTTAGGGCTGCCGGACATGGACGGGCTGGAGGTATTACAGAAACTCCGTTCCTGGAGCGATGTTCCGGTGATCATCATATCTGCCCGCACCAAGGAGCAGGAGAAGGTCTCCGCTCTGGATCTGGGGGCGGATGATTATATCACAAAACCTTTCGGCACCGGTGAGCTCATGGCAAGGATCCGCACTTCTCTGCGGCACAGCCACGCCCAGACTCCCGGTCATGTATATAAGGCACTGGATCTGGAGATTGATTTCGAGAAACGACTGATCCGCCTGCGGGGCGAAGAGGTGCACCTGACCCAGATCGAATACCAGCTGCTTACACTTTTAGCGGAAAATTCCGGCAGAGTTCTGACATACAGCTATATCATGAATGCCATCTGGGGTCCCTATATGGACAATAATAATCAGATCCTCCGGGTCAACATGGCGAACATCCGCAGAAAACTGGAACAGAATCCCGCGCAGCCCCAGTATGTCTTCACTGAGATTGGTGTGGGCTATCGGATGCGTGAGAACGAGAACGGTGGAACTGTATAAACAGAAATACAATTCCCGACACTGCCTCCAGCAAAATGAGTACCGTCCCTCTGTCCAGTGCCTTCCAGACGCTGTCCAGGGTATCCATCCGACCCAGAATGTCTATGTAAAAGAAATCCAGATAGATGACCGCCGGTGAGATCACACATCCCGGATGCAGTACCGTCCGCTCCATGAGCAGACGGTACATTTCCACTGCCAGAAATATTACATTCAGGGCATAGCCCGCACAAAGCTGATTGTTCAAAAACGGTCCCAGGGAGCTGAGCTCCATACCAAGGGGAACACTTCCTGCCCGGACCATTCCGAAGCTTAAATACATGATTCCAACACTCCACAATAGCATCGCAAGGGATGCTATTCCAAGTCCTCTGCTTAATTGACTGGAGGGAATCATTTTCACATCCTCTTCCTTTCCGAAATACCGGTATACAAGCCCCAGCATCGTCAGCGTCCCCGCCATGGAGATTCCGGCCACCTGGCAGGCAATATCTCTTCCCCCAAACAACCCTCTTCCGGAAAATAAACAGATCCCGATGACACAGTGATAGATCAAAAGCCCCAGCACGATCAGATACAGGAGCCTCTTTTCACGTTTCCGCTGCTCCTGGAGCTTTGCCAGTCTCACGACTTCCGTCACAGCCTCCTCCCGGTCTCCCGCCCGCTCTCCGGTCACAATGTCCTGAATCGGCAGTTCCAACAGATGGGACAGAGACTCCAATACGCCGATATCCGGAAAACTTTCTCCATTCTCCCACCGGGATACCGCTTTGTTGGTCACCCCTAACATCCTTCCCAGTTCACTCTGGGTATAATTTTTGCATTGTCTGGCTTCCCGGATCAGATTGCCCGTTTTCTTCTTATCCATACTAATCCCTATACCTTTCTGTACTCTGCAAACTCTCAGGTGCTTTAGCACCTTTGCTTTAGCACCGTATGCCGGCCGATCTGTACCCTTATGGTAACAATCCTTTGGAAAATGCGCAATCCATTGTAACGAGACTGCCTGTTTTCCGTGATTTTTGCGCAAAAAATTCCCCTCGGCGAGAGGGGAGTGTACCGAGGGGGATAGAGAGAAAAGTATTTTTGAAAGAGGCGGGTTCCTTTTTCAGTTATTATAATAGCGTAATTTATTTATATTTTCTGCTGTTTTTATAGCTTGTTCGTGTTGAAAATACTGTTTTTTTGTGGTATTCTGACTGTATCAATGTCAGTAGATTTAAAAAGTGAAGGAGCAGCTATGGATATCACAACGAAAAAAGGTAAACAGGGTAGAAAAAATATTGACCGGATCACCGTGGAAAAAGGCCGCAGAGGTGATTTTTCTCCCCTGCAGCCCGATCATTATCACAGCTTTTATGAAATATTCTATCTTTGGTCCGGCAGCTGCCGTTTCCTGTTAAAAGATACCGTCTATCAGATGGAAGCCGGAGATCTGGTCTTCATCGCTCCGGGAGAATTGCATCACTCCCTGTATTCCGCCGGAGAGATCTGCGAGATCGTGATGATCTATTTCAAGGAAGAATATCTGCATCTGTCAGATCTGTCCGCCGAGGATACCGACCGGCCGGCCCTTCATTCCTTCATGGGCAGCGTTCCCGCGGTATACCAGGAGGCGCTGCACTCCCTGCTGACCCGGATGCTCACCGAGAATTCCCGGTTCGACCGCTACTCCGAGCATTTTGAGCGTTGCTATCTGGAAGAACTTCTGCTCATGCTGATGCGGCATTCTGTCATGAATGAGAAGGAACCGGATCTTCTGAACTCCCGGGATGCTGACATCCTGCGTGCCACAAGATACATTTACAACAACTTCCGCAAGCCCCTGACACTGGAAGAGGTCTCCTCCGTGGCTTCCCTAAGCCCCACCTATTTCAGTAAAAAATTCAAGCTGATCACCGGTATGGGGTTCAAGGAATATTTAAATTACGTACGATTAAAGCATGCCCAGACGGCTCTGCTCACCTCCGACAGCTCCATCACGGATATTGCTCTGGAATATGGCTTCAACGACAGCAACTATTTTAAGGACCTGTTCAAAAAAGTTTACGGAAAGTCTCCTCGGGAATATCGGAAAAATCCTGATTGACGCCAGATCTACCGTGCGTCTTCCTCAAGGAATCTTCTCCAGAAGTCCTCTTCCTCTGCATGCGGAACTTCTTCCCCCTCTGCGAAGCTCTGTAAATAATTTAACACCTTCTGGTACTGGGAAGGATCCGTAAATTCCATACGCCACAGATCCTCTCCTTCCTGTCCTTCGGTGAATTTCTTACACCAGATGCCATCTTCGCTAAAGCAGGTGATATACCAGGTCTTAGGGTCACTGCCCTCTTCCGTGGTTTTCACACTCTGGGCCAGGATACTATCCACCTCATCCGGCTCTTCTGCTGTCTCCGACACACCTGTCAGTTTTTCTTCCAGCCGTTCTACCTTTTCCTTTTCGATTTTTTCCTCCAGTGCCGCCCGGATGGCATCCTGCACACTGTCGAATTTCTCTAAGAAATGATCCCACTCCTTGATCGTAAATTCTTGATTGCCGATCTGGAACTTGGTATCCGTGTCTCCGTTCTGAAGCTTGTCGTAGATCTCCTGCATCTTCTCTTTGATCTGCTCCATAAGGCTCAAGTCCTCTTCTTCCGGTTCTCCTGCTGTCCCGGAAGGATCCGTTCCCGCTGCCTTGTCCGTGTCGGCGGTCTCTGACGCCTCCTCACTGTTATCCACGTCGTCTCCATTCTCCATGTCATCCAATTCCTTCTTCATCTGTCGGATCTTGTTATCCCTTGCCAGTGCCTCCAGGATCCGCTTCACATCCTCCGGTCTGAACATGCCGATGGCCTTGGACAGGGCATCAATGTTGTCCCGGTTCACCAGCAGGCTTCCGCCGCCGGACAACGGAATATTAATGCAATCCTCTTTATTGGTGGTATCCCCCAGTGTCAGGCGGTTGTGCTCATAATCACAGACGAAGGTCACCCCGTTGTATTCAATGACGCCGTCCTCAGCCATTTCTCCATAGGGCACCTTGTCCTTTCCCTCGACATGGCGGGCCAGCTGTACGCCGCGGGTCACCGGAGTCTTCACGGTGTTGTCTTCTTTTGCCAATTCCTCAATGCTCTCCGCGAAACGGGATTCTGTCGTCTCCGTCGCACTTCCCTGCGCACTCTGTACATCCCCTGCATTTACTCGCTTCTGTGCCTCATACACAAATGTCCTTCCGTAGCCGATTCCTGTTATTGCCATAATATCTCCCTCTCCGACAGCGATTACTGCCGCAAAAAGCGGATGGCTGCCTCTCTCAAGGCCGCCATCCGTAGCTTTTTCTCCATCCATGGTGTCTGTTTTTTTCTATATGAATAATATCGACACAGCCCGGGGGAAACTTTATAGTACAAAACAAGTCAGCTTTAGATAATTTTATGCAGGGAGACGAAATCCTCTCCTCGACATGAAGCTCGGATTTTTGCTTCGCAAAAATTTCCTGTTTTCGTCACGCTGACGGTTCGCCTTACAGTTTTCCGCCGTATACAGGGAAGCCGCTGTTGGCGCCGTAGCTTTCGATATGCTTGATTTTCCACGTTAGAGACATTTCTTACGGGATGGTTTTATCATAATACCTAAAGCTAACTTTAGGTCAATAGGGGTTTTGAGAAAAATTTTCTCTTGCGGCATCTTTTCCTATATGTTATACTAGGAAAAATCAGAAACGAAATACAGATCAGGTAACTATGTCAGCGTGGACATCTTCGGGTGTCTGCGCTTTTTCTTTTACCTGAAAACAAAGGAGGAAAATGTATATGGTAGAGTTCATTACGAATGTGAACAGTGCCGTCAATGGATTCGTATGGGGTGTCCCCATGCTGGTACTGCTGGTAGGTACCGGTATTCTGATGACGATCCTGACGAAATTTTTCCAGTTATCCCATCTGGGACACTGGTTCAAAAACACGGTGGGCGGCATCTTTCACGATGAGCATGTAACGAAACATACGGAGGCCGGAGATCAGTCCATTTCCCAGTTCCAGTCGCTGTGCACCGCACTGGCGGCTACCATCGGCACCGGTAATATCGTCGGTGTGGCAAGTGCACTGGTCGCCGGCGGTCCCGGCGCCATCTTCTGGATGTGGGTCGTGGCTTTCTTTGGCATGATGACCAACTACTCGGAAAATGTGCTGGGTATCTACTACCGCCGCCGGAACTCCAAAGGTGAGTGGAGTGGCGGTGCCATGTACTACTTAAAGGACGGTCTCGGCTCCTATAAGGGCTGCAAACAGATCGGTGCCGTACTGGCCGTGCTGTTCTCTGCTTTCTGTCTGTTAGCCTCTTTTGGTATCGGCAACATGAGTCAGGTCAATTCGATTGCTGCGAACATGACTTCTGCCTTTTCCATTCCCGCCACCGCCACCGGCATTGTTCTGTTGATCATCGGTGCTCTGGTCATTGTCGGCGGATTAAAAAGAATCGCAGCTGTCACTGAGAAGCTGGTTCCTTTCATGGCAATTGCTTATGTCATCGGTGCACTGGTGATCTTTTTTGCAAATATCAGTCACGTGGGTGCCGTATTCGCCGCTATTTTTAAAGGTGCATTCGGTCTGCGCGCTGTAGGCGGCGGTATCGTAGGCTCCGGAGTGAAGCTGGCTCTGACCTGGGGCATGAAGCGCGGCGTGTTCTCCAACGAAGCCGGCCTTGGTTCCTCCGTTATGGTACATTCAAGTTCCAATGTAAAAGAACCCGTGCGTCAGGGTATGTGGGGCATCTTCGAAGTCTTCGCTGACACCATGGTCGTATGTACATTGACAGCTTTCGCAGTTCTGTCCTCCGGACTGATCGACCTGGATACCGGTGCCGTACTGGTGGATGTGTCCGGTTCCGCTCTGGTGGGCCAGGCTTTTGCTACCGTATTCGGCAGCTTCGGTCCCGCCTTCATCGCCATTGCGATCCTGCTGTTCGCCTTCTCTACTGTACTGGGCTGGAGTCACTACGGCTCCAAGGCCTGGGAATATTTATTCGGTACGAAATCCACCATTGTCTACAAGATTGCATTCGTACTGATGATCTTCATCGGCTGCACCATGAACTTAGGTCTTGCCTGGGATCTGTCCGATACCTTCAACGGTCTGATGGCGATCCCCAACCTGATCGGTGTCATAGCCCTGTCTCCCGTAGTAATGAAGATTACAAAAAATTACGTGGCACGTATCATTAAAAAAGAAGACGTAAAGCCCATGTTATCTGTCTTCCCCGAGATTCAGGAAGAGCAGGAAAAGGCTATGTAATTAAATTCAGGATCACACTTCTTCTCTGGTAATATTCTTCGCCCATTTGCCCTCGCGGTAATGCTTAATGACCCAGGGCCATTTGACGAATTCATCGGTGCATAACAGGAAATAGACCCACAGCACCGGGAGTTTCAGTACAAATGCGGCGAAGAATCCCAGAGGGATCGCATAACACCACATATCGATCGTATCGCAGATCAGTCCGAACTTCGTATCCCCGCCGGCACGGAATACTCCGGCGATCAGCGCCGTATTCACGGCAGCGCCCATAATATAATAAGTATTGATGAGCAGCATATATTTCAGATAATGCATGGCAGTTTCATTCAATGTAGCAAATCGTAACACAAAGGGTGTAATTGCCAGTACGATCAGGCCGCCTATAGCTCCGGCGATTACCGTCATCTTCAACATCCGGGAAGCGTAACTCTTCGACTTCTCCAGATTGCCTTGTCCCATAATATTTCCCAGCAATATGCTACCTGCACTGGCAATGGCAAAACAGAACACCGTACCGATATTGCGCACTACGACGACCAGTGAATTAGCAGCCACCGCATCTGTTCCCAGATGCCCAAGGATCACGGAATACATGGAAAACGCCACGCTCCAGGACACATCGTTTCCAAGTGCAGGCAGAGACAGACGCATGAAATCTTGTGTCAGCACCTTACTGTGAACGAACAGGTACTTCGGATGCAGTTTTACATTCTTGCTCAAGAAAGATACAATGAAACATGCCACCAGTTCCACCAGTCGGGACAGGGCTGTGGCAATGGCGACACCGGTAGCTCCCAGCTTCGGCATGCCGAACAGTCCGAAGATAAATGTGGCATTCAGAATGACATTCAATACGAAAGCCAACATATTCAACGCCATACTGACCGTCACACGACCTACGCTTCGCAGAATGGCTAGATATACTTCCGTGATGCCCCAGCACAGGTATGTGATGCCCATGATCCGCAGATAAGAGGCACCGATGGTGATCAGCTCCGCATCCGAAGTAAACAGAAACATCATCTTCTGAGGAAGGAAAAATGCAATCAGCGCAACAATACCTGAGATTGCCATAGAAAAGCGGAGTGTGATTCCTTCTACAGTATGAATTGCTTCCAGGTTCCCCTTTCCATAATATTGGGCGCACAAGAGAGTGGCTCCCGTCCCCAGTCCGTAATATACCATAAACAGGACATTCGAAAAATTTGACGCCAGGGATACTGCGGATATTGCGGACTGTCCCACATAGTTTAACATAATGACATCCGCGGAATTCACCGCTGCACTGAGCAGATTCTGTATAATGATCGGGATGGTCAGTTTGAACATCTGTCTGTAAAAATCATCTTTTTTCATTGCTGTTATCTGCATGGTATTCCTCACATTTTCTGTTTTATTTTTGTTCCTTACATACCTGATTTCGTTTTTCGCTTTCTACGCATGTGTTTCTTTGACAATTATACATACTCAAATCTTTTTTTCAAGCTTTATGCATGTATTTCATAACATTATTACCTTAATAATTAAAAAATCCGGGAGATGAACCATCCCGGATTTTTAAAGCTTTGTATTGTCTGTATTGCCTGCAAGCAATCTCGCTGACTTTATGCTATGATCATTTCATATACGTTTTTTCCGTGCTTCGCACTCTCAAATTACCACTTCCAGCCGGCAGCCTCCATCTGAGTGGCTTTCATATGCCGGTAGATACCGTCTTTTGCTTCCAGTTCGGCAGGCGTTCCCTGCTCTGCCACCACGCCATCCTTCAATACAATAATCTTGTCTGCGTCCGCCACGGTACGCATGCGGTGCGCAATGATCATAACGGTCTTATTGCGGATCAGCTTGGAAAGGGATTCCTGAATCAGTGTCTCGTTATCTACATCCAGAGAAGCGGTTGCCTCATCCATGAGGATGATGGGAGCATCCTTTAAAAAGGCTCTGGCAATGGAGATCCGCTGTCTCTCACCGCCAGATAGTTCCGAACCGTTCTCACCGATCATGGTCTGCCAGCCGTTCGGAAGCTTCTCCGCGAACTCATCGCAATGCGCCAGTTTTGCAGCAGCCAGCACTTCTTCGTCCGTAGCATCCTGCTTGCCGATACGGATGTTTTCCATCACCGTATTATTAAACAGCGTCACATCCTGGAACACGATGGCGTACAAAGACATCAAGGTCTCCGGATCGATGGTGGAGATGTCCATGCCGCCCACGGTGATCTTACCTTTATGGATATCCCAGAAGCGGGAAGCCAGTCTGGACACGGTGGTCTTACCGCCGCCGGAAGGGCCGATCAGTGCTGTCACTTCGCCCTGTTTCGCCGTGAAAGTGACATCGCGAAGTACAGTATCCTGACTGTCATAGGAGAATCCCACATGAGAAAATACAATGTCATACCCCTTAGGATCCATGGTGTCGGCACCGGTCTGGATCTCATGGGACAGGATCTCGTCGAGACGGTCACACTGCACACCGGTACTGATAATAGCTGCCAGATTCTGCAGTGCCACCTGCAGGGGATCATACATTCTGGATACCAATAGGAGGAATACGAAGAAGGTCAGGATATCGATCTCCCCCTGTACCAATAATACACTGCCGATCAGTGCCACGGTAGCGATACCAAGCTTTAAGATCATCTGTGCACTTCCCACAAATACTGCTGTTCCAAGCTCCGTCACCAGTGCATGTTTCTCCACGGCACGGATCTTACCCTCCAGGCCTTCCATATATTCCGCCTGTGCATTGTTGGCCCGGAGGTCGCGTACGGTCTCCAGGCATTCCTGAATGCCGTCCGCACAGTCCATTTTCAATTTCATCTGCTTCTTACTTAAGCTCTTCTGCACTCTCCCAGAGCAGCCCACAATGAGGAAGGATACGGGCAGCACCCACAAAGCTGCGATTGCCATTCTCCAGTTTAGGAAAAAGGTACCCACAGCGATCAGTGTGGTGGAGATACAGGAACCAACCAGTTCCGGAATGAAATGGGAGGATGCAGTCTCCATGGTGGCACAGTCCGCCATAATGGTGCTGGTCAGATCGGACAGATCTTTTTTCCCGAAGAAGGACAGCGGTATCTTACGCAGCTGCTCTGCCAGAGCAATTCTGCGCACGCCGCTCTCCACATAAGTTGCCAGGAACGTGGCACGATACTGCACCAGCGTTGTCAGCGCGATCAGAAGAAGACAGAGTACGCAGCCCACAATGTAAAACACACCTCTACCTGCCATGGTGCCCTGTAAATAATCTCTTACCAGAAAATACAGCATCCATACCGGGAACATCAACACCAGATCGGAACATGTTACGGATACAAATGCCTTTATCATATCCTTCGCACCTTTTTCGGAAAGCGCGTATTTATGCTGCAATTTTGCCTGTAAGCTACTCATTCTATTTCTCCCCCTTTCCTACTTTCCAGCTGACGGATTTATTGTACTCTTCCCACATATGGGCATACAGTCCGTTTTGTTCCAGCAACGTCTTATGGGTACCCTTCTCTGTGATCTCACCGTCTTTCAGGACACAGATACCGTCAGCATCCACGACGGAGGACAATCTGTGTGCGATCATGATCACGGTCTTACCTGCGGAAAGCTTCGTAAACGCCTGCTGTACCTTCGCCTCGTTATCAGGATCAGAAAAAGCGGTAGCTTCATCCAGGATCAGAATCGGTGCATTTTTTAACATTGCTCTCGCAATGGACAGGCGCTGTGCCTCACCTCCGGATACATAAGTGCCCTGGCTTCCGATGACGGTATCCACACCGTCCGGCAGCTTCGCAATGATATCCTCACACTGGGCATTTTTCAGAGCTTCCATGACTTCTTCTCTGGTGGCATCCTTTTTGCCCATGCGGACATTATCGTAAATGGACATCTTAAGCAATCTACTGTCCTGAAATACGAAGGACACCATATTCATCAGCTGTGCGGAAGGAATATCCTTCACATCCACGCCACCGATGCATACCTTACCTTCTGTGGTATCATAGAAACGGGCAATAAGGCTAGCCAGCGTGGTCTTACCGCCGCCGTTGGGCCCCGTAAAGACCATGAGCGTATGGTCGGGGATGGTGATGGAAATGTTGTCCAGGATGGTCTGCTCCCCCTCAGGGGCAGACACCCGGTAGCATATATTCTGCAATTCCAGCATGGGATAGTTCTCCCTTCTTGAGCTTTCCTGTTCCTGCTGCCCGCAGGCAGGGGATATAACCTAATAAGCATAGCAGATTCTGTCGGAAAATGCAACGCTTTCCTTTCCGCACGGGCAGCTCCCGTTTTTCATAGTATAACCCAAGAAGGAGGGGTTTCAACATGGAGCCATCGGCATTGGTGTATGATACGGCTGCGGCGGCGGAGGTCTGGCGGCGGGTGGCGCCGGCCATCCCCGCCTACGGCGCGGGCGTGTGCCCCGCAGGGGCGACCTGTCCCCTGCCCCGGCGGGAGACGGACGGTGAGGCGGCGCTGGGCAGTCTGATCGCGGACGGCGCGGCGCTGTACGCCGCCTGCCGCCGGTGCGCCGCCCGCTCGCCGCATGGCGCGCGGCGTGTGCTGGAGCAGCTGGCGCGGGAGCAGCAGCGGACGGTGCGCTCGCTGCTGGCGGCGTATTTCCTGCTCACCGGCCGGTGGCGGCAGCCGCCGGTACCGGCAGTGGGCTTGCAGGAGCCGTGGCTGACGGCGCTGCGGCGTGTGTTTCTGGCGGAATCGGTTTTGCAGCGGGACTGCGCGGCGCTGGCGGAGCAGCTGGAAAACGGCTGCCTGCGGCAGCTGCTGGCGGCGGAAGCGGAGCGTGCGGCGGCGCGGGGAAAAAGTTTGGCCGCATTGCTGGAAAACAGCTTGACAACGGCCAATAGCCTGCTAAAATGGTAGGCAAATTCCAGGAACGATCTACAAAGGAGGGTCTACCCCATGAAAGAATGCATCTCCCGCGAAGCGGCGCTGGCCGCTCTGAAGGAATACAACAAGGAGCCGTTCCACATTCTGCACGGCCTTACGGTGGAGGGCGTCATGCGCTGGTACGCCAACGAGCTGGGCTACGGCGACGAGGCGGACTTCTGGGCAACGGTCGGCCTTCTGCACGACATCGACTTTGAAATGTGGCCGGAGCAGCACTGTCTCAAGGCGCCGGAGCTGCTGCAAAAGGCGGGCTGCTCCCCGGAGTTTATCCACGCGGTGTGCAGCCACGGCTACGGCCTGTGCTGCGACGTGGAGCCCACCCACCAGATGGAGAAGGTGCTGTTCGCTGCCGACGAGCTGACGGGGCTGATCGGCGCAGCCGCCCGGATGCGCCCCAGCAAGAGCGTCATGGACATGGAGGTCAGCAGCCTGAAGAAGAAGTACAAGGACAAGAAGTTCGCCGCCGGCTGCTCCCGCGATGTTATCAACACCGGCGCGGAGCGTCTGGGCTGGACGGTCGAGGAGCTGATGGAAAAGACCATTCTGGCCATGCGCAGCTGCGAGGAGAGCGTCAACAGGGAGATGGAGACGCTGGCCTGAAGCGGATACATACAAAAAGACGGACGCTCCGCGTCCGTCTTTTTATGTAGTCCGCCCCACCGCACAGGCTCATGAGGGCACCCGCCCCATATCGGTCTATCGTGGCCATTGCAGCTCGCGGGGCAGGCACAGGATATAATCCGCGCTGACGTGATAGTAACGACAAAGTGTCTGCAAATGATGCAGCGGCAGCTCATTGACTCCGCGCTCATAGCGTGCGTATACCTGTTGTGTCGTCCCCAGAACAGCCGCTACCTCCGATTGCGTCAGGTCAGCATCTTCGCGCAGCTCTCTCAATATGTCGGCATAGCATCTCATAGGAAGTCTCCTTCGTTAGAGTAGACTATTATTATGCCGTACACCACATGTAGCGTATTGACTTTACATCATATATGGTGTAAAATGTCGTCAAGGGCAAAATGAAAGGAGAGAGGGAAATGGCTCTTTTTGGCTCTGGCAAAAAGTCGATCATGGAGGATCTGGCGCAGCAGCTGGCGGCGCATCCAATGTTGCAATGGGCTGCGCAGGTATTGCGTCGGACGGAACCGCGGAATTGTGATCAGAAGGCCGCTGATGCCTGGAAGCATTGCGTAGAGGATTATTACGACGACGGAACTCGCACGGTTTTTGTCTATCGCGATTATCTGGGCGTTCTGCACGGAAAGCTCCAGCAGATGTTTCCATCGGAAGAGGACGAACGGAACGGATGGAAAATGCCTGCCAACGATGGATTTCGCTATACCTCGTATGGGTATGAGCCGTTATCCGGTCATTGCGGGGTCGGATACCGCGATGTGATGAAGGTCTGGACCGAGGTCGTGCGGGCACTTATGGCAAAAATGTATCCAGACTACCGCTATTCAGAGTGCGCAATACGCGATATTCATCCTCCGGCCGCGAGCAATGAGCTGCACTTTGACGAATCTGTTGTGTGCTACTTTACATATATCCTGCCGCGCCCGCACTATGAAAAGTGGTTCAAGGAGCAATAACAGATCACCGCAGTTCTCTGTGAAATAAAACGAAAAAAAGGAGCAATGTATCATGAGGATCATAAGAAACAGAAGAACGAAAAAACTTCACATCTACTGCGCTGTGGCCTGCTGCCGATGCTGCGGCACGGGACGCATGTACGACGGCAGCATCTGTTATCACTGTCAGGGAACCGGCATCGAGCCATCGTAAGGGGACGGGAAAATGAGCGAACGTTGTGATTACCACGTCGAAAAATGGGGCGACCACTACTGTGTGCTGAAAAAGGAAGCTGTCAGCTACGACCAGTATGTTTCCTATTGCAGGGACAATTATAAAGAGAGCTGCCCCATTTACCAATTTTGGAAGGAGCAGCGATAATGGAACAGCGTGATTGCCCGTTCTGCGGTTTTTGGGCGCACTTTGTGTGCAGCGATGGGCATGTGGCAACATTCAGATGTGACCGGTGCGGGCGGTTTTTCAAGGAGACGCTGGGCTGAAGCGAATACATACAAAAAGACGGACGCTCCGCGTCCGTCTTTTTGTCAGCGTGTCGATAAACCCA